>Ga0206908_1090_pt1 | contig 16631 bp, 13 predicted proteins | sample Alteio_BWOrgHeat_78_FD_152979 | JGI IMG/M metagenome (GOLD analysis project Ga0206908, IMG submission 152979) | Enriched cells from forest soil in Barre Woods Harvard Forest LTER site, Petersham, Massachusetts, United States -... | ecosystem: Environmental > Terrestrial > Soil > Temperate forest >... | reverse complement strand
ATACCGGCGAAAATCCAGAGTGGAATCTTAACGGTGAACCTAACCTTAGTTTTATTGTAGGAAACGCGCAAACGCTTCCATTTTCCGATGAATATTTCGATACCGTCGTAGCTGTCAATATGCTTCACCATGCAGATGATCCTGGGCAAGCGATTTTAGAGATGAAACGCGTTTGTAAAAAAAGTGGGAACATTATCTTGGTTGAACCAAACCGATATAATCCCCTTGGATACGTTCATCTAACGTTGCTCGGTGATCACCGACATTTTTCAACTACTAAATTTTTTAAGTTGGTGACATCGTATCTTCCCAAGGAGCCTTATGGCATACGGCAATTTGAGTGTCACTGTTATCCGTTTCATGGTGCTATACGGCGCTTTTTCGAAATGGTAGAAGATACGCTCGATCGCTTATTTTTTTGGCGCCCGCTAAGATTTTATAATATTGTCGTGTTCGGTATCGCTCGGGAATAGTGCTGCGTCTATGCGCATAATGTATGTTGCTAACGGTAACGGGCTATCGTCCAACTTGGGGGGGGAGCATGATCCGGAGCGGAAACATAGCCCAAGCTCTCAAGAATTTAGGCCATGATGTCTTTGCGCTTACAACAAGTGGCGGGAAATCCGCACTGATCGAGGCGGGTTTTAAAGGGAACGTCATCCTCGTCCCATGCTCTCTATTTTTGAAAAATGAGCGCGGGAATTTCGATCGTCTCTCTTCGTATTTTGTGTCCTCAATCATGGGTTGCATTGCCGCAAGAAAAATAGAAAATATCGACATTATTTATACCGATTCGGATTATCCATGTGATATAATTCCTGCTCGAGAAATTCGGAAGCGTAATCCAAATGCACGATGGGTTGCTATGGTTCATCACCTCTTGATGGCGGAAAATACATTGAGGAGCTCGGTAATCTCCACAAAATTGAAAATCGGACTTCAAAACTGGGGCCTCCAATTCATTGCTAAACGCGCGGATGCGGCCTTCGTTTACGAATCAATGTCGGGAAGGCTGGTTGCGAAGGTACTCACGGAGAAAGGGTTGCCTCCGTTGGCGATAACATATGTCAATAATGGCTATTCAGCTGGAGATTTGAATCGCGTGTTGCCATCGGCAACACACTACAAGGCTGTTTTGCTCGGTGGTTTGCGCCCGGGGAAAGGTTTGCGCGAAGTTGTTCCAATCTGGCAGCGTGTGGTTCGTAGTATGCCATCTGCAAGACTTGGTTTAATAGGGGGTATATCAGCACAGTATCGGGCAGAGTTAGTAGACTCTTTGAAATCGGCAAATATAGAACATTCAGTGGATATACTCGGAACAAAACCTCGCGATGAGGCGATTGCGCTGCTTAAAGGCGCCGATCTCCTTTTTGCTCCAAGTCTTGAAGAAGGGTGGGGAATTGCAGTTTGCGAGGCGCTTGCGTGTGCCGTACCTGTTGTGGCCTACGATCTTCCCGTCTACCGGGATCTCTTTCCAGAAGGAATGATTTCCGTACCAATGGGAGATCATGAAACTTTTGCTAAATCTATCGAAATGTTACTAATGGACCCGGTAAAGCGTGATGTCCTCGGCCAGGCGGGAAAGCGAAGCGTTGAGCGGTTCGAGTGGCAAGATATAGCGAGGCACGAGATCGAGGCATTTGCGAGTGTAAGGGCCCAATCTGCGTGATTGCAGCGATTAAAAAGCTTACTTGGACGGATTATATGGAGTTCGGGTTCTTTATTGTATTGGCCCTTACTCCACTACTATGGTTCGGGAATGGTGCACTAATAACGGGCGGCGATACCGACTTCCCACTCGATCCATTGAGACGCATGTATGAACGAATTTTTGCATGGAATCCCAATTTTTTAAGCGGTGCGGATCATTCGCTAGACATAGCAACACTTTTTTTTAGCGCTGTAGAAGCGTTGCCATATCTGATAACACATAATCTAGTAACCTCGGAAAAATTGTCGTTCATTTTCTGGTTTGGCATGTCGGGCGCGGCGATGTGGTTTCTCGCTGGTGTTCTCTTTCCAGGGAAACGATTGTTTCGAATCCTCGCAACAACATTCTATATGTTTAACTTCTTTCAATTCTCGAATTGGGAAGAAGCTCGTATCGGACAACTTTCAGCGACGGTCATGCTGCCTGTTGTTCTCGCGGGATATGTCAGCTACGTTCGTGGGAAAATCACGATTGCTCAATATATCTGCGTATGTGCGATAGGTTCAATAATCGGTATGGGTCTAGGCGTTCAACCACCTGAAATCGTGGTGTTTTTGATCTTTTACGGTATTTATACGGTATTGGAACTAGCCGTACGCCGCTTTTTTGTTTTACGATCATTTATCAGACGCGTTGTTGCGCTCGCAACGCCTTTTATCGTGTTTATCGGTGTCAATATGGTATGGATCCTTCCGGAAGCTAATTTTATCCGGTCCTCGAGTTATACGGATGCAAATACCGTTAAAGCAGTGTTCGATCTTAATGCGCTTCTGTCGTGGGGATCGGAATATTCATCTTTTCTAAATAACTTTATACTCGCCGGGCACACGGCCTTTTATGATTCATGGCAGGGTACGTCATACTTACCTATCATTCAGCATCTCCTTTTAAGCAATATATGGTATGCTTTTGAGCTCCTGATCCCCCTCACGGCATTTGCAGCGCTTTTAGTTGGCCGTGGGCGCGTCGTTGCATATGTGGCAGTAGGAGCGATTCTCTCAATATTTCTGTCTAAGGGCATCCATCCTCCGTTTGGCCTTTTCTATACATCGCTAGCGCGATCGATTCCCGGCATGTGGACCATCCGGGCACCGTGGGACAAATTCGGCCTCTTAACGATGTTTTCTTATTCTGTTTTAATAGGGATCACTGGATCGTTTGCCATTACCTTCCTTGCGGAACGCATTGAGAAGCAATTACACGGCAGAATAAAGCAAAATATCCTTAAGGCAGGGGCTCTAGCGATATGTAGTATTGGAATCATAACCTTGTGTTACCCGTTACTTTTAGGTGGCGGGTTCCCTTATCCTCACGGAGGGTTGCCGGGCAAACATGTAACCATTCCTAAATACGTGTCTGATGCCGCAAAGTGGGTTAACCAGCAGAACGGACAATTTAGAATTGTGCCCATGCCCGATACCCAGGCAAGTATTTATAGGTGGGGTTATGCCTCTCCGCTCGATGTTACCTTACGCGAATTCACAAAGCCAGTGTTAAATCGGGAATACGGTCAAGGGGAGGCGCCACCTCACCCCATCTTTATACTTTACGACCGATTAGCCGGCGCCATATACAAAAAGGAATATAACGAGGCCTCTGCCCTAGGTGGTCTCCTGGGTGTACGATACTATCTTCAAAGAAACGATATTGTATATAATTTCTATTCTTCCAATGGGGATGATCCAAATGCTATGGCGCGTCGTTTGAGCAGGATACCGGGGGTTCATTTAACGAGACGTTTCGGTGCCTGGGATTTTTACGAAAATGACAATGCAATCAGACACACGTATGCGGCATCCTCCGTGATGGTTGATCGCGTTGGTATGAGAAAAACGGATTTTGCGATGGCAAACGGTAGTAAAAATGCGGTATATTTTTTCTCACCTTTAAACCGGCGTGATCGTAGATCGCTTCAGCCGGTTATAGGCAACGAACAACAATATAAAAATCGTGACACCACATATCTGTCCATTGTTAATCGGATTCCTACCAGCGAACAAATCGATATCTACGCATTGCATCCGTATGTTCTAGTTTTCGGTGACAATTATAGTCCGGGTTGGCACCTATATGCCGGCCGCCCGGGCGCCTTTGATATATTGTTTGGGAGGGTCAAACCGCTTTCTGATACTCTATTGGTTAACGGATATGCTAACGGATGGGTCGTCCGCGATACGAATATTAAAAAGCTAACGATTTTTTATGAGCCGCAGGTGCTCGTCGTGGCCGGCGCATTGGTGAGCCTTATGTGTCTGGTGTTCGTAGGTTTATTCCTTTGCGTTGATAGTATGATGAACCGAGTGTCTTCGAAATGTCTCTAGACGCATATATATTCCTGGGCATTAGCTCGATAGGCCTCGTCATTTTAATCCGTGGTAGAAAGGACAACCGCCTAGCATGGCTCGGGATACTACTCTTGCTTTTGTCCGGGCTTGCAATGTTTTTCAAAAATCAAGATATGGCCGATCTGTTTGCTAATGCCGCATATGCCGCACTTTTTTGGGCATCTTTGGTATTCATGCAAGATCAAAAATTATGGCAAAACGACGAGAAGTAGCCGCGAAAGCGGCCGTCGTTGTCTTGTTGGCGGTATATTGCGTGTGCCGTCTTCTTGGATTGGGAACTCTATCTGGAGCATTGGCGATAGCGCTCTTTTGTCTAACATTTATTTGGTTGTTCGTTGAGCGGCTTCACAACAGTGGGGTAGAGAATAACAACGCGGTACGTCTTTATAAAAACGAAGTCATAATAGCGGCAATTTGTGCGCTTCTATTAAGCTGTGCTTTGAGCTGCAAGTTGCTTTTTGGACCCGGCTGGGTGGGCATGCGTCACGATTGGACGCCAACCCCGTTCCCCGGACAATTTGCAGCGTGGGCAAGCGGTGAGCGCTCGGGCTGGTTGCAGCTTGGCATGGGGGAACCAAGTGCTTACCCAAACGATTGGCTGATCTTAACATTGATCCAGCCGTTTGCCACTGTTCTTCCCGCGACGGCGCTATCGAAATGTATCTTATTTACTATTCCAGCATGTCTCGCTTTTGGCTTCTATCTCTTTTCGCGGTTCAGCCTAAGGGCCGTTGTACCGGCGGCAGCAGCTGGAGCAATTTTTTCCATCGCTAACCCTTTCGTTTTAAATAAACTTGCATCCGGTCAGCTTGCTTACCTTTGGGCTTTAGCATTGTTGCCTTTGTGGTTTCTTACGTATCGCCTAGCTCGTGGGCGTTATTTTTGGCCGATGGCACTTACAGCCGGTTTAGTTGCCGCAGTTATCAGTAGCCAGATTCAATTTATCGTAATCCTGTTGCTAATAGCATTTCTTGACTTGGTATTTTGGCTCGATCGAAAACCTCGCGAAGCATTTCTTGCAATGCTATCTTCGTTTGGGATAATTGCAATCGCTCAATGCGCTACACTTGCATCTTCTACCCAGGTAAGTGCTCTTAATAGTGCAGCGACCGCCGCCGCTCCATCAATTGGATGGATTGCGGCAAACAGCGCTCCCATAGATTCGACACTAACTCTTACTGGGTACGTAGTCCCATATTACGAAAACGCCCAGAAATATTTAGGCTATCCACATTGGCTTTCGGGCATCATATCCTGCGCCGTGTTGGTTCTTCTAGTCTGGGCTACCATATTTGTAGAGCCGGAGAAAAAGAAATTTTTTGCAGGCATGACGTGGCTCTTAGGCGGGTTCCTCGCCTCGGGTATCTATGCTCCAGGTGGAACCTTCATCGGGCTGTTATATGAACATGTCCGGGCAATGCAGGCATTTCGCGAACTTTATCATTGGGGCGCGATTTCGGCTTTCGGGGCAACATCTTTGCTTGTTCTCTGCGTTGATGATTTCGTTAAGCTGTCGAAGACGATGAAAATGGGAATGGGGATTCTTTTTCTCTGTGTATTTGTATACGGCTTGCCGGCGATTACGGGGAATTGGGGTAATCAAATACAGAGCATTCCTGCTGATGCCTCTCTTGCAAACGTTTATAACGATTTTGAAACGGCAAATCCGTTTTCTCGAATTCTGTGGTTGCCGGCAGATCAGCCGTTGCGCTTTACCGGCTCTTTGTATGCGGGGCTCGACCCAATGATGTACTCGCGCCCATATTCACTTGGCGAGTATGTACCTCGTAGGCCCGTGGCGGCTATAATTACGGGATTGCGTTTCAATAACGTTGTTGGAGTGGGAGATGTACTGCGCTATTCGGGAGTTGGAAACGTAGTATTGCGTAAGAACATGCAGTCTGCTATTCCTGAATTTTCTCTGCGTCAGTATCCCATTTTCGAGAAAAGCTACGCTCCCGCAGCAAATAGCCGTGGCCTTGCGTCTTTGGGTTGGCCGAAGGTATTCGATTCGGATAGTATCAGTATATTTCGATCGCCGGATGTTGGGAGGATTGTCGACACTGCGGCTGCGGTAGCTCTTGTCTCACCGTCGCGACCGCTCTTATCGTTGTTGGATGAACAGGCATCGCCTGAATTGGAAATGTTGGCAAAGCCTTCGGTCGTGGTGCTCGCGGCGAATGACTACCCAGCCTCGCAAGCGCTCTTTTGCCGGCAATTTACCGATCTCCTAAAGCCGGGTGCGGTCTTGCAATCAGGTGATGCAAATGTTGCCTGGACAAGTATAGACGGTTGGTGGTTCCTCCGGGATGAATTCGATAGAGTTTGGGACACCTCACTTTATACACTTGCCCAGAAGGCAGTTTTTGATTCCGAGCCGGTTGCCGCTGGAAAGATCCTCATGCTTTCTTATGTCGTTAGTCCGATTGGCGGTACCATGACGGTTGCGGCTCCAGGGAATCAAATTATAAAACTTTCAACACGCTCGCTCTCCGAGACCGGCCTACGTTCCATTGCATTCAGAGTGAAGGAAGCCGGACCGGTGCATATTCAGAATATTATAGGCCAGCAAAGCCTTCGAAAGTTTATGGAAATTGATTTGCCGGAATGGAAGAACGCGAGGCGACGTTTAGATGCGACCTTAGCATCCGCGCAAAAGGTAACTTTTTATATTGAAGGTACGGCCAATATTCCCATACCAAAAACCGGAATGTACTCCATAGATGGCCTAACAGCCATTGACGGCCGGCGTCTCCTCGGGGAGAAGATGCTTCTAACGAAGGGAAATCTTCGCGTATCAAGTGCATTGCCGGGAGGCACTTTGGTATGGGAAAAGCAACGGATTTTGCCTGTGGATCATTTACGGGACGTGAAGGCTACGAGTGATGGATTAAGCATAACAGGGTGGTTACCGCCGAAGGCTGGGATAGTTGTCCTTCGCATGAATTACGCGCCAGGGTGGCATCTTTTTCTAGACGGGAAAGAGGCAGACGGGCACGGTGTAGGAGATCTTTTCGGAAATGCTTGGGTATTCCAACCTTCAAGCCGCTACCGTCAATTTTTTATCAGCTACGAACCAGGAGAAATCATTCGTTTACTACATGATGTATCATTTTTTATACTAGTAATTATCGCCACTTTTACGATACTCTTGTTCTGGTGGTTTCGTATACCCAGATCTCAAACGTTGAAAGGACTGAAGTGAGAGAGGACAATATGTTGGAAGAACGCTCCAGCGGGCGTATCCTTTGGGTATTTGAGATGGTTCTGTATGCATTCATTGCGTTAATTCCGCTCCTGTGGTTTAGCCATAACAAACTCATAACCGGAGGAGATATCGATTTCCCGCTCGATCCGATCGGGCGCCTTTACGAAAGAATATTTGCATGGAATCCACTTTTACTCGGGGGAACCGATCGGTCTCTCGATGTTTCAACTCTCGCTTTCTCCGCAATCGAGGCGATTCCTTATTGGATCTTTCATAACTTAGTATTGGCTGAAAAAATTGCTTTCGTTTTCTGGTTTCTCGCATCGGGCGTAGCAATGGCTTTTATGATGTGGGCTTTTTATCCGCAAAAACGCATAGCACGGATCGCGGCAACGGTATTTTATATGGTCAATTTCTATCAGTTTTATAATTGGGAGATTGCAAGGATAGGTGAACTTTCGGCAACCGTCTTCATGCCGATTGTATTCGGCGCTTTTATATTAGCCTTTAAGCGACGCATCTCGATGGCCGGTTTTGCGTTGCTACTATCGCTGTCCTCAATCTTGTGCATGGGTATCGGCGTTCAGCCGCCAATTATCTATGCCTGTTTGCTTTTTGTTGTTCCTTTTGTGCTCGTAGAGGTATGGAAGAGCGGAGGAGAGTGCGGCGTTCCATTTCGCAAGAGCATCGCGATCGTCGTGTTTGGAATTGCGGTAATTGCTTGTGCGAACGCGACATGGTTAATACCGGAAGCCAATTTTATAGTCTCATCGGGCTATACGGATGCGACCCATGGAAAGCAGACATTTGCTACCGGGGCCTTACTTGATTGGACGTCGACGCATTCGTCTTTCTATAATAATTTTATTCTTTCGGGCCGTACCGTTGGGTATGATATTTGGGGAGGCGAGCCGTATCAGCCGCTACTGTACGGTGAATTGCAGAATAAATGGATACACGCTGCGGCGATGGCCTTACCGGTGCTAGCGTTTTCGGCAATACTTTTTATTGCAGATAGATGGGTTATTTATTTTGCCCTAACAGCGTTACTATCCATTTTCCTTTCTAAAGGACTGCACCCTCCGTTTGCCGGTATATATTCCTGGCTAGGCGATCATCTTCCAGGCTTTTGGGTGATTCGAGCTCCATGGGAAAAATTTGCGCTCGTAACAAGTTTGGCTTATGCCTTTTTGCTAGGAGTTACAGTAGATGGGCTATTAAAAAAATTTGGCGCGCTGTTCCTTCGCTTCTCGCCGAGAGTATCCATGTATGCCTCGATTTCATTGGGAGCTTTTCTTGTAGTTGCTAATTTTGCTTATAATTATCCGCTTTTGTTGGGGGGTAATTTCCCCGAACGGCACGGGGTTCTTTACGGCTTCCATCAATCGTTCCCAAAATATGCCGATGATGCTGCAACGTGGCTGAATGCTCAACCGGGCGAATTTAAAGTCATCCCCCTTCCTGATAGTAAGGTTAGTGTTTATAAATGGGGTTACGCGGCTCCCTTGGATATAGCTGCGCGTTATTTCAAAAAAAGTGTTCTAGACCGGCAATATGGAGAGGGGACGGCTCCTCCGCACCCGGTTTTCACTCTCTATGATAATTTAATCGAAGCGCTTTATGGTTCTAATCAGACCGGAGCTGAATTCGTCGCGCGTCTGCTCAATGTTAAATATTTTTTGGAGCGTAACGATGTCGACTATAATTATTATAGAGATCGTTATGATTCCCCCAGTTTTGTAGCCGAAAAATTATCTAAACTGAGTAACGTAAAATTGGCCCGCCGTTTCGGAGCGTGGGATTTTTACGGCGTAAATAATTCAGCGGAGCATTATGAGGGAACAACACAAATATATTTTACTGATGTGCAACTAGCAAGCTTGGGGAAACTCATCCCGGAAGCCCCTATTAATGCGGCGTACGTTTCACAGGATATTGCGATGTATGATATTAACCGGCTTGAAGAGAATCTTCCTTCCGGGATTAGGGCTGCCTCGCTTTTGCGAAAGGAAACCGAGGGTCCGCCTGAGAGCAAACGATCTGTTGACGCCGACATTTTTCGGATTTATCCAAAAGTACTAATCGATGCCGTTGCTTATCAAGGAGTTAAAAATGTCGTAGTTCGTCGGCCTGCATACTCGGATGAAATGCCGACGGGGCCTACCTTCCATTTCCTTGGTGGTCAACGCGAGTGGCAGGCCTATAATTCTACGTTAGTCTTTGTTACTACTGGAGCGCTGCCGTTTGAAATTGATTCAGTTTCGCAAAATGGAGGTACGGTTCTGGATGTTGTTGGAGCAGTATGGAAAAATGGCTGGGTTGGGTTCGGCTCAACTCCTGTGCAATTTCCGATCGAAATACCTCCATTCGAGCATGCGATAATACAAATAAATCATATCAGTCCCGGGGATTATGCAATAAACTCCGGCGGCGTCCCGTACCCAGTCCACGTTCGGGCGACCGGGCATGGACGATTTGGTGATCTAACGCGTGATAAGCTTTCATTTCTAACTGATAAACGCGGAAACGTTAGGCTTACATTATTTTTCTCAAATATGCCTACAATTCCGCAGATAAAAATTGACGATACTATCCTTCGCGCCGCGCTGATTCAAAGGCAGAGGCAAGCGATGCGCATCGTGTATCAGACCGTAAGCTTGAAAGCCGGCGAGCATTTAATAGGCGCACCTACGACCTTGGGGGGCATTGTGGGTGGATTCGCTCAGATCGGCAGCTTGAATTTCAATATCCCTGTAATAGCAGTCTCTGGGAAGAGAGATACGAACGTTCAGTCTACCGTCAGAGCCGGAACCGCCTTGCCGTTCGTTCTCATTTTTAATGAAAATTTTAACCCCGGCTGGCAAATCTACTCAGGGGTTGTGCCCTGGTATTTATTGCCTTTCGACCATGCCCTTGTCGCCCCTCATTTTTTGGTGAATGGGTATGCTAATGCTTGGATCATCCCCTCTACTAGAGCGGGTTTGTACACGCTGTTCTTTTGGCCTCAGGTGTTTGCGTATGCCGGCTTCATTGTAACGTTGCTCACGGTACTTGCTTCCGTCATTTTTGTTTTGGCAGGGAAGCGACGAATTCGGCGTAGCGTTGTAGGCGGGGTATAAGATATGTTCCTGATAGAGATTATACCGGTTTTCATCGTTCTGGCGTATTATGGCCTGGCGAGTCTCCTGAAGCTACGTTTGGCTTGGTCAGCCGGCTTGGCGTTGGGTCTTCTCGTCCTCAGCGGGTGTTTATACCTGGCAGATGAAACTGCGGCTGACTGGGCGGCCGATCTTGCCTTTTTTATGCTTGTGGGACTATTTATAAGGGCGGCCCTCGACCTTGTTCGGGACGCCCGAGCATAGGAGACGCTACGACGGGTAGCTTGTTTGCCTTGCCTAGGAGGATGAACGGCCGTTTGGGCTGTAGTTCCTCATGGTTGTAGTTAGGAATGCCGTTAAAGGTAACATTGGGTATACCTTACGGAACCGCTTACTAGGAGGGTGGAAAGCTTGCGCAACATTGCGGTAATAGGAACTGGCTACGTTGGCCTAGTGACAGGAACATGTTTTGCCGCATTGGGCAACTCCGTCACTTGTATCGACACTGATAGCGCTAAAATTGCGTCATTGAACTCCGGAACGATACCGTTTTTCGAGCCTGGCCTTCTTGAACTCGTATTGCGCAATCAACACAGCGGTAGGCTCTATTTTTGCGACGATCTTGCGACCGGTATCAAAAATGCCGAATATATATTCATTGCGGTTGGTACGCCAATGCAAGAGGATGGTCACGCCGATCTTTCACATGTGAGAGCCGTTGCGCATGCAATTGCGGCCTCTCTCGATCACCCCGCAATCATCATTAATAAATCAACGGTTCCTGTCGAAACCGGGGACCTCGTCTCGGCGATTATTCGCGAACATCGGGAACACGAGATTGAAGTATCGGTAGTCTCGAATCCGGAGTTTTTGCGCGAAGGCTCGGCAATCGACGACTTCATGCATCCGGACCGCGTCGTCCTCGGTGTCTCACACGAGTCTGTCGCACAGCGCATGATCGATCTGTATGCTCCATTGGAAGCGCCTGTGATCGTAACTGATGTACGGACCGCAGAAATGATCAAGTACACAGCAAATGCTTTTCTCGCAACGAAGGTATCGTTTATAAATGAAATTGCGAATCTTTGCGAAGAAGTCGGAGCTGATGTAAAAGATGTTGTTGCGGGTGCCGGAAGCGACAAACGGATTGGAACGGCATTTATGAATCCCGGTTTGGGCTTCGGCGGCTCCTGTTTCCCTAAGGATGTTACGGCTCTTGTTCGGATAGCGGAACGTTACGGGACAGGTTCAATGATTTTGCCCGCAATTCTTGAGGTCAATAGATTGCAGCTCGATCGCATTCTTGGGAAAATCGAGACGGCTCTGGGAGGCATACAAGGGAAATTAATTGGGGTTTTAGGCCTTGCCTTTAAGCCAAATACCGACGATATTCGTGAATCGCCGGCGATCGAACTCGTACGCCGAATCGTAGCGAAGGGTGGCTCGGTCGTAGCGCACGATCCAGTTGCAGTGCCAAATGCCCGTAAGGTATTAGCCGATGGCGTGCGGTTTGTGGACGATTGCTACGAAGCTGCTAACGACGCGGATGCGATCATCGTTGCAACCGATTGGAATGAATATAAACAAATGGATTTTTGCGTGGTGAAAAAGCTTATGAATGGCGTAACCGTCGTCGATGCTCGGAATATTTACGATCCGGAGCGGGTGGTCTCAAGCGGTCTAAAATACCTCGGCGTCGGGCGTCGCATGAAAGAGAAGTCGGGGCAATCGGTCCAAAGTGCTCCATCCCCAGTTTCCGTTTGAGGAGACAAAACAGGATTTAGGCCGTTAATTACAATAACGGGGCGGGGAATGGGCTTAGGCCCATGCATACATGCTTACTTGAAAGGTAGAACATGAAGAAGGTTGCCTTTTTGGGTATGTCGATTGCCGCGCTCGTTTTCGTCTCGGGGCTTTTGCTCCCGGCTGGTGCTAGCGCGCAATCTACGACCTGGAGTTGGAAGGGGCTTTATATCGGCGGTAACGTCGGTGCGGCCCGGAATCACGACACGGGGGTTATCTCGTGCATTAATCCCACCGGTGTCCTTAACGGCCCGGGATGCCCGATACCGGCCTTTGGCTCGGCTAATGGAAACGGCGGAATCGCGGGCGGACAGCTTGGATATAACTGGCAATTCAATCGCATTGTGGTTGGGCCCGAAGTCGATCTCCAAACCTCCACCGTGCAAGCCAGGAGCACGTTCAATGGAACGGTCAACTGCATTGGCGGGGGTTCTAGTCCCGTCGGTTACACAAGTACGAATAATATTACGACACTTAGCACCGAACGGCTGCGCCTAGGATTCCTTGCATCTCCGAAGGCGCTTATATATGTAACCGGCGGTTTGGCTCAAGGGCAAGTGAATTTGAAGTCCAGCTTTCAGCCTGCTTCCGGCCCTGGTACTCAGAACTATCCGCTGAACGTGAGCGTGCAGACGCATGGATTCATCGAGGGAGTCGGTGGAGAAATGGCCGTTACGCAAAAACTCTCAGCGAAACTTGAAGTGATGATGTTTAATCTGCGTAACGTTATTCCGTATGCGTTCGCAGCTCCGGGCGTTACGGCGGGATATCAAACCGGAAAAGACTTCGAGTTCCACGGCGCACTCGTACGCCTTGGTTTCAACTGGAAGATCTAACCGGTTAAATCGGCGGGTTTAATAGTTCGGGCGTAGGGGTACCGCTTTTTAGCGAGAGCGAAGTTGCGGCGCGCGGTTTCTTTTCCACGACGACGATGCTATCGTAGAAATGGATGGAATGCGCGCTGCGAGTGAAATCATCGGGTGAGAATTTCCGAGGGTCTTCGGTGTGAAACGCGTTGAGCGAATCGATGAGGCCCTTGGAAAACTCGATGAACGTGCCTTTACGCCGGAGGCCGCCTTTATAGCGTTTCCAATAACTCGTGTGTAAATCTTCGCAGAGGTAGACGCCGTCATCGGCAACGTGCGGGTAGAGCACCTCGAACGTGTGGAGCTGCTGATCCATGAAGTGGCCGCCGTCGTCAATGAGAATATCGACGCGTGGGATTTTCGAGCGAAGTTCTTGTAAAAATTTGCGATCCGATTGATCCCCGATGTGAATGTGAACCCGCTCTTCCTCGAGGATGCGGCAGCGTGGATCGAAATCGACGCCGTGAATAACGGCTTGTTCGCCGAAGTACTTTTTCCACATTTGCAGCGATCCGCCGTGGTAGCATCCGATCTCGAGAATCGTTATCGGCTTGTCTCGGAAGCGTTTGAAGTGGGCTTCGTAGATTGGGAAATAATGCTGCCACTTATGAATCAGCCTGCCGGGATTATTATCGAAGTACCGCTGGAGATCGTTATCTGGGTCAAACATCGCTCGGGCTGGTTCCAGTCGGGGGCGGAGTAGCCCTCCGCTGCGCGGAAACACGCCATGATGCCGGAAAGTCTCATCTGCCGAATTTGTGGTTTGTCCACCAAACGCGTTCTCGATCTGGGCGCCACGCCGCCGGCGAACTGGCTTCTCGATTCGTTGGGAGAAACAGCGCCGGAATACCCGCTCGTTCTGGAAGAGTGCACGTGCGGAAATTTTCAGTTGGGCTATTGCCTGGATGCAAATGAGCTTTACCGGCATTACAACTACGTAACGCCCAATTCCGCGCTTTTGAACCAGCATTATATAGATCTTCTTGAGTACATGCAGCGGCAGGCGTTTCTCAGTTCGAAATCACGCGTGTTGGAGATCGGCAGTAATGTTGGGCTGTTTTTGCAGTTTCTCAAACCACACGTACAGTCGGTAATTGGAGTAGATCCGGCTCAGAATCTGGCAAAAATCGCGAGTGCCAATGGGGTAGAGACGCTTCCGCAGTTTTTCTCGAAAAAATTTGCGGGCGAGTATCGTACGAGCAAATCTCCAGTGGATGTTATCGTTGCTCGCCATTGCATGGCGCATAACCGGGACCCGTATGAAGTTTTAGGAGGAGTGGTAGAGCTCCTCTCGGATGATGGGGTATTCGTTATGGAAAACGCTTATGCGATCGACACCTTCGAAAACAATGAATTCGATCAACTCTACCACGAGCACATGTTTTATTACACCCTGCTTGCCGTGCGAACGATGTTCGAGCGCGTCGGCTTGGTTTTATGCGATGTGTTGTTTTCCGAGGTACACGGTGGTTCTATCGTATGCTTTGGTAAGAAACGCGAGAGTGCGCTTCGAGTGGAACCGGACGTTGCGGCGGCGATTGTGCGGGAGCGTGCGCTGCTGGAAGACGGTTTGATCGAGCGGTTTGTTGCGGCCGTTGGTACAATTCAGCAGAATCTCCGAGACGTTATCTCAAGATATGCAGCCGAAGGAAAAACTGTATACGGGTACGGCGCAACCGCTAAGGGAGCGACGTTGCTAAACGCTACCGGGCTTACTGCGCGCGATATTCCCTACTGTGCCGATTCTACGCTGATTAAGCAGCGGCGATTTATCCCGAAGGCCGGCACGGAGATCGTTTCAGAGGAATGGGCGTTCACGCATCCGCCCGATGCGTTTCTATTGACCGCTTGGAATTACAAAGACGAGCTTATCGCAAAGGCTCGCAGCGCTGGGTTACGTGAGGTGAAATTTATTGTCCCCGTTCCTTCCGTTGAGATGGTATAGCAAAACCCCGCTCGCGCAGCGTCGGGTGCGCGGCATCTTTTGTGGAAAGAATTGGGGTTGCGCGATCGAGTGGCCAGGTAATGGCAATATCCGCATCGTTCCACGCTACCCCAAACTCTCGCGCTGGGTCGTAAAGCATGGTGTGTTTGTAAAGCATCAACGTTGCTTCGCCGGTGACGAAAAAACCATGGAGGCATCCCGCCGGTATATAGATTTGGCGATGCTCGTCGCCGCGCAAATATTCCGCATGCCAGCGCAAATAACTCGGGCTTTCCGGGCGAACATCGACAATAACATCCCACGCCTCTCCTTGGAGAGCTTGCACGAGCTTCGCCATCTGGGGATCTCCGTGGAGCCCTCGCAGTACACCGTGTTTTGAAGACGAAAGGCTGTCCTGTATGAACGGAGCGGTAACGCCAAGCTCTTCGTAGCGATCGGTTCGATAGAGTTCCTTGAAATAGCCGCGTTCGTCCGCGTAAACATCCGGTTGAAGAAGAAGGGCGCCCGCGATGGGGAGTGGTGTTATATGCACGTTAGCGGGATGTGGCGACGAGCTGCGTTGCGTGATAGAGGCTTTCGAACGTGCCGGCATCCGTCCACCAACCGTCGAGAACATCGTAGAATAGCGCGTTCTCGCGAATGTATGCATTATTCACATCGGTAATTTCCAGTTCGCCGCGAGCCGAGGGCTTCAACTCCCGGATAAAATCGAAAACGCGGTGATCGTACATATAGATGCCCGTAACCGCGAACGAGCTCTTCGGTTCCTTGGGTTTTTCCTCGATCCGCACGATGCGATCTCCATCGAGTTCTGGGACGCCGAAGCGTTGTGCATCGGCGACTTCTTTTAAAAGAATGCGCGCACCGGAGCCTTGTTCGCGGAAGCGTTGGATGTATGGAGTAATATCATCTTGCACGAGGTTATCTCCAAGCACCACGACGATCGGTTCGTTGTCCGCAAAATTCTCGCAGAGTTTAAGCGCATCGGCGATCCCGCCTTCCCCCTCCTGATAAGTGTAATACATGTCTTTAAGCCCGTACAGCGCAAGCAAAGCTGCAGGCGATCTGCAAGTACTCGCCTATCACGAAACCTACGGTCTTCCCGCAATCATCACGCGCGGAAGCAATACCTACGGGCCGAATCAATACCCGGAAAAACTCATCCCGCTTTTCGTAACCAATCTTCTCGACGATCTTCCCGTTCCCGTTTACGGAGACGGACTCCAAATTCGAGACTGGCTGCACGTTGAAGATCACGCGCGCGGCATCTTGCACGCATTAGAGCATGGACAAGCCGGAAATATCTATAATATCGGCGGAGGCAACGCGCGCCGGAATATCGAGATCACCCACGCACTGATCGGCTGCTGCAATCGTTCAGCGGAAACACATATCAAACACGTTACCGATCGCGCTGGGCACGATCGCCGGTATGCGCTCGATTGTGGGAAACTGCATTCGCTCGGGTGGAATCCTCGGATCGATTTCGAGCAAGGGCTTCTCGATACCGTCGCCTGGTACCAAACGAACGAATCGTGGTGGCGCCCCCTCAAAAAGCACCCCCAGTTTATGGCGTTTAGCAAGTGAAGGGCATCATTTTAGCCGGAGGGCTTGGCTCACGCCTACGCCCACTTACGAAAGTCACGAACAAGCAT
>Ga0206908_1089_pt1 | contig 16642 bp, 10 predicted proteins | sample Alteio_BWOrgHeat_78_FD_152979 | JGI IMG/M metagenome (GOLD analysis project Ga0206908, IMG submission 152979) | Enriched cells from forest soil in Barre Woods Harvard Forest LTER site, Petersham, Massachusetts, United States -... | ecosystem: Environmental > Terrestrial > Soil > Temperate forest >... | reverse complement strand
TAATCCCGGTACAGGTTATAACGCAAATCAAGTCGTAACATTAAACCAGACTGGTTCGACCGTTACGGCTTCTGCCCTCGTCACATCTGTAAACTCAATTGGCCAGATCACAGGATTGGTTTTACAAAACGGTGGTTCAGGATATTCCACGGCTTCGGTAAATATCGGAACAATTTCTACAGGCCTGACACTCACTATTGATTACGTTATCCCAAATGGCAACGTCCAAACAGGTGTCAATACCAGTGCAAATTTAACCACGGTTGAATGGTGGACTGTTGGCCAAGGTTATCACGTTGGTCAAATAGTCAACGTCTTGGGTGCTAACGGTGTCAATGGTTCTGCACTTATTACGGCCCTAACATCTTCGACCGCCGCGACAATTAATATTACCAGTGTTAATGCAGCCGGTGGTATCACAGGCGTTTCCGTCGGTAGTACCGCTGGTACTTTCTATATTGCTAACCAAGTTCTGAATGTGACTGGTGGCGGCGGTACAGGCGGTATGATCACTGTTACCAGCGTTTCAGGTGGCGGCATTACAGGAGTAAGTATTAAAGAAGCGGGATCAGGGTATACGACTGGTACAAACCTTTCTCTTGAAGGTGCCGGATACATAAACACAGGTACAGTCCTGACAGTTATTGATCCTGGCACAGGTTATTCTGGAACCCTGGGTTCAGGAAACGTCGCTATTCAAACAGGTATTATGACTCACTGCACTTTAACCGCAGGTGGGTCAGGATATTTTGCTGGACAAGTCGTTCCAATTGTTCAATCAACCACCGGATACGGAGCTTCCGTTTTAGTCAATACCGTATCGTCGGGAGCCGCCGCCACATATACCGTTTCTGGTGGTGTTGTTCAAGCCACACCCACAATAAACAATGGTGGTACTGGTTATGTGGTTGGTCAGGTTTTGACTATTCTGGCTGGAAACAACAATGCAACCCTTACGGTTTCGACCGTAAACGGAAGCGGAACGATTACTGCATGGACTTTATCAGCGGGTGGTACTGGATATACGGCTGGAACTTCCAACGTCACATCTGGTATCGCGACCTCCATTACCTTGCTCCAAGGTGGTACTGGATATACCGCAGGTACAGGGGTTGGAACTGCCACTGGAAATATCTCCGCAACCCCAACCATCAATAATGCGGGAACGGGATACAGTCTTAATGAAATATTGAGCGTCTATCCTTCTTCCTCGTCCCTAAATGCTACCTTTTATGTATATGCTTCAGGTGGTGTTGTTCAATGGGTAAACGTCATCAATGGCGGTGTCGGATATTCTGCTGGACAAATTTTGACTTTAGCTGCAGGTGATAATACTGCTCAAGTCATGGTGACTGCCGTTACGTCGGGAGTTATCACAGCCGCCTATTTATTAAATGGTGGAAGCACCGGATATACAACCAACACCACAGGTGTTAGCGTTACTACAGGAGCCACTCTAAAAGTAACGGGTGTCAGTGGCGGAGCCATAACCGGGTTATCATTATTGTCAGGTGGAAGCGGTTATTCAGTTATTAATAACCTGGGCCTTCCATTTGGATCTCCATTTTCTACCACTGTTATAAATCCTACATTTGGAACTTTTGCAGGTGGAACATCTACTACTGCCTCCGCGCAAGTAACCTTTACTGCAACTAACGGGGTCGTTCAAGCGACTCCAACGGTAACTTATGGTGGTTCAGGATATGTAGTAGGTCAAATCTTAAATATTTTACAAAATAGTACAGCTACAACCGCCACAGTTAAGGTTGCCACACTTAACAGCGTTGGTAATAATGGCATCGCTACTGTTACTCTGGTAAGCGGCGGTTCAAATTATCAAACTACAACCACGGGTGTACCTCTTACCGTTAGTACGCCAATATGGTCCTCTACTCCTTCCAAGAATGGTCATTCTGTTAATTTCCCATCTTATCAAGGAGTTGGGTGGCCAGGCATCACCATTGGACAAAGCACCTCTCATTTTCCAAGTGCCGCAACTGGATTTAGCTTTTCTTTGTTTTTTAATACGAGTGATACAACTAACCTTTTGCAATTTTTCTTTGTAGGCCCTCAGGGTGGAAATAATACTCCTGGGTGTATTGCATTTCAATTTGACCCTGTAGCAAATAGTTACCAGGGTAGATTTTCATTTGCGGGAGTTTTTGCAACTACTGGTCAATGGGATTTTAATGCTAATACAAACCTGTTCAACATGACCACAACCAACATCTGTAACGGACAGTGGCATCATTTAGTCATCACTTGTGATCCTACGACTAATATTACAACTCTTTATCTTGATACCCAGGTTCTTGGAACTACGACGGGTACGGCTTTTTATGGTTTGGGTAACGGAATGCCTATGACAATAGGTGGTATCGGAAGTAATCAACCAGGAAATAACTGGTTCTGTAGCGATTTGGGAATTTGGAATCGTGTTTTAAACCAGCAAGAAATATATCTTTTGAATTTCGGATATTCTCCGTTAATGCCTTGGGATAATCACTTTTCTCAAAATCACATGCAATACTTGAATCTTGCTGTATGCAGTTCTTCTGGTCCTGGTGCTGATTTTATGACGATATCCCCTTATCAAGCACAGACCTTCTTATTTCAGAATGGTTCATTACATTATACTTGGATGTATAGTGGAACTAATATTTGGTATATCAACGCAGGTGCAAATAATCAATGTACTTGCCAGACGATACTTTATGAAAACTTCGTTCCCGGAATTTATGTTTATATTCAGGGTTCCCAGGATAACGTCAATTTTACAAACTTGGTAGGGACACCTACTTCTCCCGTTTCATTGGCAGGTTCTAACGGAACATCAGGAGGAAATGACTCTTTTGAAATTGGACAGATATATTACTGGAACTTAAATCTGACTACCCCTTATCAATACTACCGTTTCTATTTTTGTAACTCCTCGGGTGGCGCGGTATCTCCTGGTGTCATGGCTCCTATTATGATGTGGGGTAAACGCTATGTTACTCAAAATGCCGTATTCAAAGCCACAGCCCTGACAGTAAGTACCAGCTTCCAGAATCCTTCTCCATTTGCAGGTCAATTATTCAGTGCCAGTCCCTTTACTGTTACAGTCACCCAGCCTCATTATGCGGCCGCAGGGAAAATTATCCAATTTAGCGCGACACCTTTTACTGTGACGACTACTTTTGACCACCCGACGGTACACCATGATTACAACTATCAAGCTAATCCGTTCCATGTCACAGCACAAAGTCCACAGATTAGTATTGGCGGAAGTGGTATCTCGTTCCCTGCAGGTGCTCTTGAAGCAGCAAGTGCGATATGCGTGAATGGAACAAAATTGTATGTGGTCACGGATACAACTCCTGCATATTTAGGTGTCATTGATATTTCCACCCCGACTGCCCCTTCATGGTCACGTTATACCCTGACGGGTGCCGCTAATGCCACGGCCATTGCCTATGATCCGAGCAATGGAATGTTGTATGTGGCATGTGCTGATGGAAACGTGGTTGAAATTACCGCCGCAACTCCTTCGACTTTCACGGTCTATGCTTCGGGAGCATTAGGAAACTTAACTTCTGTTGCGTTGCTTGAAGCTCTTGATGAATCATATTTTGGTTCAGATTACAGCACTGGCGAAGTCATGGCCTTTATCGAAGCTCCGTATAAGACCTTCTCTACGGATGTCCGTTTTAGTCAGGTTGAGTTAGAAACCATCGGGGCCTTCGTTAATACCTTAAATGGTGCAAGTTTCGGAACCAATATGACATGGAACGGCGTTAATGTTCCTACGGTTGGCTGTGATGTTCGATTCTTGGCCGAAGATATTGCGGATTTAGCCCTGACACCAATCTCTCGTACTGACTTCCATGTATATGTTAATGGAAGCGAAATCACCGACGTAAAATTGGATTCTATTGAAATTACCCATACTGCTGATGATAAGAGTACGGCGAGATTCATCGTAGCCCGGAAACATGACCAGGTTGATTATATGCTGGATGGCACGTATCAACAACTGACTGGCCAACAACCTATTACCATAACCATTAATGGTAACGAAGAATTTGGTTACGATACCCCGGCTTACATTTGGGATATTGATACCAAATCTGAGACTGAATCGGTTGTGATCACGGCTTATTCAGAATTACCAAAACAAGATGTAAGAAGCACGGTGACTTTATCCATCCCGAGCATTAATGAAAAACTTCATATTTATCATGCGCTGGTAAACAATCCTGTCATTGACAATCCATACATTATGCCAGATGACCCGAATCCTCCCTTCTATCAAGGTATTTTGATTGATACCGGATACCAAGAGATTCAATGGGGTACACAGTTAACGAATAACTTTGCCTTTGGCCAGCAAACTGCCGAGCAGAGAGCCAACTGGATATTAGGTTCTGGCGATTCAGGCATCTACGACTTCAACGGTGATTCAACATACTTTACACCCCTTCCAAACTACACCTATTTCTGGTTTGTCACTGCCACGAATTTCTTGACGGGCGAAACCTTACAGGGAACTCCTGGTACAGCGGGATCAGGCGGTGGTGCTGATTTCTCTGATACATTGGCCTATATCGGCACATCATTGTCACCTGTGACCTCTGATGCTTGGATCATAACCGACATTAACTTTTGGGCACAAAGAGTTTACCCCTACGTCAAATTACGTGGACCAATGCCAGGTGAATCGATCATCTATAACTCTGACCTGTTTGGTGTGACTTTATTTAGCGATAGCGTCTTGCGGGACAACTCCGCTATGACCTATAGCGGGGCCGAGATTGATGCCATGAGATTCGCCCTAATCACGGCCAGCAACCCCCAAAACGTAGGCTTCACAACAGGGGCTTACAACGCTCTTAATGCTTCCACGAAACTACTGGATGTTATTGACAGTCACTTCGGCGCACACTTCGGAAGTGCTCCATATAAGAAAGTCTCTGCAAAAAACGGCTGGAAAGCACCAACGATGACCTGGGAAGATCAATCGGATGGGCTATATGTCCACATGGATGCAGGCTTCAATTATGTTGATTACATCAATCAAGTCGGTGCAGTCGAATTAAAGAAGATCCAGAACATTAACGGTCAGATTGCTCCCAAGACCAAGTGTGATATTGAAATGTTCATAGATGGATATTACCACTACGGCATTGAACTGTTGATGCGGGTCAATGTTGACAATACGACTACAGCAGACATCTACAACAACAATAATGGATTTCCATGCTCGGTAAAGTCAATCCATATCAGTTCAAAAGATATGAAGGTAACATTGGGATGCACTAATGCCTGGTCTCGTTATGAGCTGCTGGAAATGGAAGGACAAATGCCAGACCCAAACAAGTACGTGACATTTGAACTTCGTCAGAAGATTTGCAATAAGCTCAACCCCGCCACAAATACGACTACCTCGTAAGGTGAATTATGCAATACGAAAGCCAAATAAAAAGGTTTCTGAAGATCATTGAATCTGAGAACCAGAGTACCTTGGACATACAGAAGCTTCCAAGTACATCGTTTGTCCCTCGGGCTGAAATGTTTAGAAAAGTAGTCGGAGTGATCAATCTGTGCAAGGCGTTTAATCCTCAAACAGGCACGACTAATCCCGGCGGCTTTGTCAATCCATTGGTTACTGTGATGGCAGGGATACCCACGTTGAGTTCTCCTCCAGTGGTTATTCCTGTGCTCTTGGATTATCAACCTGCAGGTGAAACCATTGTTTTACCTGATGTGAATTTGAACACGACGGCCACTATCCTTCTGGTGGCGAGCACTGACAATGAAACTGTTGCTCCTGATACTGACGATGATCTGACCAATATGGTTATCACAATCACGCCTTCTGATACCGGCATTGCTCAAGAATTGTCGGGAAATCCTACATTTATTGCCCCAGGTGTAATTTCAATTCCATTATCAGCCAGTGAAACCAATGTTGGCGGAACAGACCCGAGCCTGACCATTGTCTTTCAAAACTTTGCCGAAGGAGTGATTGGAACTTCCATGTCGATTCCCTTATCTACTCCGACGACTGTAACACCTGCTTTGAACCCACCCCAAGTTAGTCTAAATCCACAGGCTTTGGCATCCTCACCTGTAGGTAACGGAACCATTACACCGATAGTGTCTCAGTTCTCCGTAAATTTAACAAACAATAATGTACCGATGGGTGTTCCAGTTATAACACCCACCTTCTAAAGGAAAAGTATGGTTTTTTACGTACAGTTACCAAATTTTCCAGAGTGGGCTATTCCCATGACCAAGGTAGTTCCTGTGGTTTATACGGAAGATGCCTATGACCCCAGCAATATTACATGGACTGTTTATTGCTATCATCTTTGGCATATCATTCCAAGTTCTAATGGAAACACGAACGCTGTGGAGTTGAGAGTTGATATGACTGCTTCAGCGACGATCCCCAATCTCGCAGATCCTTCAAACCCCACATCCATCCCTGTATATGTTGACATTGATTTGGTTTTTTTCAATGAGAGACAAGCGCAAGAAATTCACACAAATAACCAGTAAGGGAAAAGTATGCCCCCATTACAACCACAAAACTCATTTGATAGTGTAATTAAAAAGCTTCAACAGATTTATCAGCAACAGGCTGATAATCAAATTACACTCGCCCAAATGCAACAGGAAATTCAAAAAGTCATCCTCGATGCCTCATGGATGAAAGGAAGTCTTCCTATTGCTGATACGGGTAATATTTCTATTACGCCCACCGTTAATACAAAATTAACATCGGCCACTGACGGGGTTATGACTCCGATGGATGTTAATTATACCTACCAGAATGTTTTTACGCTCCCTAAACAATATTTGGGCTTCCTAGGATTTGAATTTTATTTCAATCCAACAGGAACCGATACGATGGCCCCAGGGGCCATTTTTCAAGGCATGGTTAATAGTCCTGATGTCTACCAAATCATTGCAGATGGCACAACTGTATGGATGGGACCTAATTGCCCTTCTACTTACATGAGCCTTCTTGATTATGGTACGGCTAAAAATGCTCTCTACACTGCACCTGCTTGGAACATGGTTGTGCCAAATAACTCCATTACTTCCGCCCCTCCTGCTGGAACCTATCGCGTATTAGGGTACATGGCTTTCGATAATATTTCCCATATTGAGAACAATCCCGAGGGCTCATATTGGGCAGGTGAAATTTTCTTGGCCATGTCCGTTACCAACATAGATGCTTCTGGCAATATGACCGGAAATGGCATGTTATTGACCAACACTGCCAAGACTCAAGAACAAACTTTAATAGATTTGCCGTCGGGTGGCGTTGTTCCTGCTTATGCCACTTCAAGTATCTGGCCAGCACCTTGGCAGAATCCTAATGAGTTGGGTCCACCTTGGGGTTCCACTCCATTCTTAGGGGGCGGGATCACGGCAATCCCTGGCCAATTTTGTATGTATACAGGCGGCTATTGGGATGGGACAGCTATCTACCAAGCATATAACCCTCAATTCATCGAACCAAATTCGTTGTTCGAGGGAATCACATTTGAGGCACAGATGCCCTCTCCTTATGATTTTGCAACTGCAATCGAGGCCCTAGGTTACTCCTCCACCGTAGCCAATGGTGACTCAGGATACGGTGCTCAAGCTTGGTCTCAAATTTATGCCAAGTTTGGTAACGATTTAGGCGGCGGAGCCACAGACGGCCCTGGTCACGGGATGGGCGCAACTATCACCAATGCTTTTAATAACGGTGATTGGGGTTCTGTTCGTAAGCCCGGTGACATGGGACTGACTGGTATCCCTGTGGATGCCCAGCAAGTCGTCTTTAATTTAATGTGGACAAATTACGTCGCAGGCGGTTCTCCTTCCTGGCTTTATTCAGGAGGGTTGGCAACTGTTAATTTTCCCGAAGCTCGATTCACTTATGGAGTGACGAAGACTTATTCATTAAACAATATGAGGATGCTATTTTTAAATAGTGAACAAGTTCCTGGTGGAGAAGTCGGGTTTGTGGGTGGAGCTTATCAAACTATTTGGCCTTTGGGGGCACCAGATCCTAATGACGGTGGCTTTTCCAATGGGCCATTACCTTTTGGTCAATCTCCATATTTAGGAGGGTTATGGTCAAGCCTCGTTTCTTCTCTTAATACCTCGGGGTCTATCATTGTTGACGCTATTAATCCTGTAACAGGAGCGATCACTGGTTGCACTGTAAATGGGAGAGGTGCAAATTATGAAACCGCTTCGGCAATTTCTTTAAGTGGCGGCGCTTCTATAAATATTTACAGCGTTACACAATCACCGCTCGATTTAGCCATTTCCTTTAATGAACACAGTGGTTCTTTGACTGCTGTTGACTTAGTGAATGGCCAAGGTGGATATGGTTTTGCCATTGGTGATACTTTATCTATCCTTGGTGGAAGCGGTAAAGGTGGAACTGCAACTGTTACTGGCCTCCAAGCTACAACTCCTGCGACTGTCACCTTTCATGCTGGCGTGTCTGCCCTCGTAAACATCGTAGCAAATTCAAACTACGGTGTAACAAGTGTGACAATCGTTAGTGGCGGTTCTGGATATTACGTCGGAGCAACCATTCCTATCACGCAAAACGGATATACGGATGCAACCGTTACAGTCCAAGCTGTTTCTGCGGGCGGTGTCATTACAAGCTTATCTTTAACTACACCGGGAACTGACTATGTGACTCAAAACAATGTAAAGATCGCTCCCGCAGGTGTTATCTCCGATGTGACTTTGGTTAATCCTGGAACTGGTTATGGCCAGGGACAGGTCTTAGGCATTACTCAAGAAGGTGGTTCAGGGGCTCTTGTAACCGTCACAGGGGTAGATGGGAATGGTATCATTACAGGTATCTCATTGCTTCAAGGCGGAGTTGGATATACGACTGTTACCGACCCTGATGATGCAGTAGATTTGCCTGTATCTGGAACGATAGCCACCCTCTCTCTTGGTGCAGTAGGTAGTGGATATAATACACAAGATGGAGAAGTTGTTAATGCAGGTCCTCTTACCGCCATTAGCTTGGGGACTGGTGGAACTGGATATACCGTCGGACAAGTTATCCCTGTTCCTCAAACACTCAAATTGCAATACATCAAGGCAGGCTATCAAGCATTTTATGATGCCGCCTGCACAACTCAACTATTCGTTCAAAATCAATCCAGTAATCCTAACGTAGGCCGTCCAGACCAACATCAATCATTGGCTGCATATTTGGCTATGGGCCAATCTCTCTATGATCAACCTGGTTTTAATACTGCTTGTGCCAACTATTATTTCCCTTACACCAACGTTGAATTGAAAATAAATCCTGACCCATATCCTGAACAGATCCAGTTAAACACTGCTGTCCTGGATAACACCTTTGACCCCGTGTTTATCCGTCTAAGCAAAACCACAGATGCTAAAGAGAAATACGGCGTCAACTTTTATTATTCAGGGATATTGATGTCACCATCAGTGACGCCTACGACTAAAACTTATAAACAGTGGGATGACGTTACGAAGTTTTATTTCTTGGCAGGAACCAATGGGTATATCTCAATGGGACAAGAAGGTGAACCTCCTTATGATATTGGGGGACCCACCTTCGATCCCACGTATGAGAACCGTAGCGGTCCTGTGCAGATTACAAGCGGGCCTGAGTTATATAGTGATGTCACACCTGACACGACTTCACATAATGAAACGCAATTAACAACCTATGTGCCGCAGGCCAATCCTGTGACAACCAGGGTTAAGGTATCGTTGAAGTCTCCTAATAATTGGGAGCAAAAGCAAAAATTCGATAGACAAGCCAGCAGTTAAGGAACAAATATGAGCTTTGAATCTGATGTGAAAAAACTTCAAAAGATGTGGGATGCAACCCAGAACAATCAGAATCTCTTGCAAAACGCACAGAATATCGCCGCTCCTTTCGTAAATGGTCTTCAAGACCTGCTTCCTAATGGAATGAGTATTGCCTCAATTAACGACATTGGTGGTAATTTTCAAACTATTTCTGTTCTTATGACTGACCCCTATCAAGTGAGCGGAACTACATGGTCTATAACTAAAACATTACCCGAAACCTGGGTGCCTAACGTCCGCATTGGGATTGGGTACAACTACCAGGGAAGCGAATCAGACTTTGACAATGTGAACAACTATTTTAACAAGGTTGTGAGTGTGAAAGATGCGGGTAACGGGAATGTGACGGCTACTTGGAATATCGGGGTTTATTGGGTGGGTTATGACCCCGCGAACACCCTTCCAGTGTTCTCGGTTAAACTTTATTTTGTACTGGTAGACCCTTCCTCTGCATACTAATTCTTTTTCTTCTCTAGATATATTTCCGTCAACTTTTGATATTCTGGCTGACTTAATAACTCGTCTTCTTCTTTACTTAAGGTTTCAAATTCTTCTTTGGTTAGTTCCCAACTATGCGCTAAGAGATTATCTTTGTATAAACAAACTTTAGTTGGTTCCTTTTTGGTTCTTTCCAAGAAGGCTGACAATTGATTACCTTTTGCAAAATCATAAGAAATTTTATTAGGCACATTTTCATGCACAATAAATTTCTCACCCGTTCCTCGTAGTCTTAAATAACCTTTATGCTCTTTCCGCAACTCTACTAAATCTCTTGTTTCTTCTTGATTCATTGGAAGCTCCTTAATAAATTTCTTAGAATTTCTGTCCAATACATAGGTATGTATATACCATTGGTCGATCTTGGCTATTAGGCTATCAGCGTCGTCAAATGGTTTCTCAATGACATCATCAAAAATTCCACCTGGTATCAGTGAAGGATCAGCCGTGGCCACCAGGATTGGCATTCGTCCAAAGGTATTTGAAGAGCGTATTTCTCTTGCTGCTTCAATACCATTCTTTTTGGGCATATTGACATCCATTACACAAAGATCAAATCTTCGCGTTTTGGATGCTTTGACGGCTTCCTCACCATTGAAAACTTTGTGAATATTATATCTATGTTTCCGGGCATTTGCCAGCAACATTCTTGCTGAAAAATGAACCCTGTTATCATCATCTGCCCACAAAATATCCATAATATCAAAACGTCCCGTTGTACGCATTATCGTACCCTCCTATAATCCCAATACAATAGCCTGAGTGTACTACTTACTGACCTGTTTAGGCTTGATATGCAAATTCCTCATGGATATCCGGTGCATTGTAGGTTGGGATATTAACCTTTCTTGAAATGGTATAAGCTTTCATCAACTCGGAATCATAGGGTTTAAGCATTGCTAAGGCTTTTTCTACAGGTATATCTGACAGCCATTCCTTTTCTAAAGCCTGCGGCAAGATTACAGGCATTCTGTCATGGATTCCCGCGACCAAAATATTGGGTTTTGCGGTAATAATTGAACAACTGATTATTTTCTTACCATCTTTTTCCCAAATATCCCAAAGGCCTGCAAAGGCAAACAGGTCTTCATTCTTTAGCAGAATCCTATAAGGAATTTTTGACTTTGATTTGGATTTCTTGTCTTTATCTGCTTCCGGCTTTTTCCATTCATAAAATGATTCCGCAATGACCATACAGCGTTTATATCTAATCAGCCGTTTATAGGAAACTTTTTCCAACAATTCTTCACTCTTGGCATTGATCATATTATAAGGATGTTTTTCTTCCTTTGACCATGACGGCACAAGACCCCATCGGACAGCTTTTATTTCATCAGGGGAATCATTCAAAATGGCAGCCACATCCTGATCAGGCGCAACGTTAAACAAAGGCATGACTTCATCAGCTACCTTTTTAACATTGAACCGTTTCTTTATTGTCTGTTTATCTTTTGACTGTGAAAACCGTCCGCACATATTTTATTTTGATTGTTTTAAATCTCAATTATTCTTGGATTCATTAACTAAATGTTTTGAAAATTTATCCCGTCAATTTCTGGAATATAACAACATCTACAATAGCCAGCAGTGCAATCTTTACAAGGTAACGGCATTTCTTTTAAAGCATCTTTCATAGAATAAAACTTCCCTTGTTGTTTTGCACATGCAGGACAAACTCTCGAATCACCAGAAGTTGATACTCTAACCCCCGAACAGCCTGAATCTTGATAACGAAGTAATCTATCCCTCATATCTTCTTGATTGGAAATTGTATAATTTTTATTATTTTCTTCGACCTCTTTTTCGTATTGTTCTTCAGTAATTAGCTCATAGATTTTGTTTTCATAATTCTTCTTTCGGTAAATATATTTCTTACATTCTGGGCACTTTCGACTTCTCTTTAACATCTCCTCGAATCTGTGATTGCAATAAGGGCATATAATATCTTTTGGATTTTCAAATTTTATTGGCTCGTATTCTGGGGCCGGAGTATATTTAAGCTCCATTGTCAGTTCTGGCTTTTTTTTCTTATACTTATCAGGATAAGATATACGATCAATCAAATAGGCTAATCCCATTATTAGTCCTATTTTTGTTCTTTTTTTCATATCTTTATCTCCAACAACTCATCCCACCGCGTCGTATATCGCTTAGATTTACGCGACTGCTTCATAAACCAGGGCTTCCCCAGCCCCTCAGCTGCAAAGAACAACTGTCCACCATTAGTTGACCGATTGTACCCGTCCATAACCTTCATCAACCGCTGATTCGAGCTTTCAGTATAAACGGGGTTAAATAAATCCTGCTGGACCAAATTCTCATTCGAGAAATTAGTCAGCATGACCCCACAACTTTTATATCGGTATCCTTCCTTATATATCTTGGCTAAAAGCCTTTTGGCAATCTCAACTAACTGTGGCGTATAGGCTGTAGGTGGTGTGACATCAATGCTGGCCGAATTACGATAATAATGCCCTTTAAATGGATTCGTTTCAATAAAGACCTGTAGATAGCCGGTTACAGAATTTTGATGGCGCAATTTCTCTGCGGCCTTAGAAACATAGGCCGAGACAGCTTCTTCCATCTCGCCCAAGTTGCTCACCTCGTAGCCAAATGTACGAGATGTCACAATAGCTTTCTTATCAGGTTGTGTTTCATCAAAGGATAAAGAAGGGTTTCCCCTTAACTCTTTGACTGTTCGTAATGTCACAATTGTTAAATGCTTCTTAATCCACTCATCAGGTGCATTCTTTAATTGCAACGCATTCGTAATGCCATTGCGGTTCAAGAATAAAGCCTTCTCATGACCGATGCCCCATATTTCTTTTACTGGTGTCTTCTCAAGCCAGCGATCAATGTCATTTTCATCAGTAAAATAAAACACACCACCCATCTTAGGATGGTCTTTTGCAATATGATTAGCTACCTTAGCAAGGGTTTTGGTTGGAGCAATCCCAACGGATACAGGAATACCTGTTCGCTCCTTAACAGTTTTTCTTATCTCTCTCCCATATTCCAAGTAACCGAAATGTTCAAACCCATCCAGGGATAGGAACGCCTCATCAATTGAATACACGTATACATTTGGAGAGAACGTAGAAAGTGTAGCCATTACTCTTTCAGACATATCTCCGTACAAAACAAAGTTCGCAGAAATTACCTTAACATCATGTCGCTTAACTAATTCTTCGCATTTAAAAATTGGAGCCCCCATCGCTATACCCACGTCTTTGGCTTCTTGGGAACGTGAGATAGCACAGCCATCGTTATTAGATAAAACAACTACTGGCTTATTTCTAAGCGCGGGGTTAAATACTTTTTCGCAGGATACGTAGAAACTGTTGCAGTCAACGAGAGCAACTACTTTATTCATATCACACCAAGCGGCTAACACCAGTTACGACTCCCCATACTTCAAAATCCATGCTTTCAGTGATCTCTATGGGTGCATAATCTGGATTTTCAGATACTAAATACTTTTTATCGCCTTTCTCTAAAAGCCTCTTAACAGTGAAATCACCATTAAGGATCGCGACGATAATCTTCTTGCTCTTTGCCTTAACTGAACGGTCTACAATAAGTACATCACCAGAAAAAATACCTGCCCCTATCATCGAATCGCCCTTAACCTCGACAAGAAATGTTGAGGCTGGATGTTTAATATGGCGTTCGTTTAAATCTAACCTCTTGTCCAGATAATCATCTGCAGGGGAAGGAAAACCCGCTCTAATACGAGATAGGTATAAAGGAAGTAGTCGCTTATGCGTTACGTCTGCTTTGTAAATTCTTACAATATTGATCATAATTTAGACTCTGCGTATTAAATGAAGTGAATTCTAAACTCATGTTGTCGGTAATCCTAATTTGTCAAAGAATGCTTTGTTACGTTCTTTAGCAGCATTAACAAGTCGATCAAAAGAAAAGACTTCTATATATGCTTTATAATTGATGTTGTACCCGAAGTAACCTAGTTTGTCACTTGTTACCGTTAATCCTTTAAGCTTACAACGTGTAACCATAGTCGGAGTAATGTCACAAATTATATAACAATATCCAGGAATTTCTTCTGAATCAGGAATTTGACGCCCTGATGCAGTTTGTACCGTTCCTTTTCGTATTTTCTCAAGATAACTTAAAGCTTGCTCAATAGGATCTTTGTCCTCTCCTTCTGCCATGTCATTTCTCATGGGCCGTTTTATCTCCACAACAACAATCGAAACCAAAGGTAGGCTATCACCATCTGAGACCAAAATTGGATTATCGTAGACGTTAAATGCTACTAAATCTGGTTCTTTTGTTTCTGTTGATGAAGTTATAGGCATAGAAGCCAAAGTTTTATCTGACGCTAAATAATCATGAAAAGCTAACCGTTCATCAAGAAGCCAAAGATTTAGACTATCAAATTTAACGTTATTTGAATCTTTCCCCATTGGCATAATGAGGTTGTGAATTAAATCTTCTCGGGCATAGCTTCCATCTGTCCCTTTTTTAATTGCCTTTCCTAAAATATCAAGAATAACCCGTCTATGAAAAACGTAATTAGCTAAGTCAGAATTCTTAATATCATTTACAGTCTTTAAATATTCCTTTAGACGTTCTTCATAATCTTTCAATCCTTCATTTTGCATGGGACTCATCAGATCATGGCCATCAGAAAGTAATTTTCCTTCGATTTCTGAAAGAACCTTATGCAAAGTCATATCGAGATCTTTGTCGGAAATATTTGGGTCTACATTTAATACACTTTCTGGAATGCGTGCCATGATCGGCCTATAGCGGGGAGCTTTTTGTGATACGAACTTTTCTACGCGATCCATTGCTCGTTTTAAATTCGCCTTTAAATATTCTGAAAGATGTACCGACGCTCTTTCAATTACAGCATTTCTTATTTCTATTAAAGATATGTCTGTATCAGCATAAAGACCATCTACTTCCTCATTCAAATTAAAACCTGTCCGTTCTGCTCGTACATTTTCATCAAGAAAAGAAGAACTGACATAACAAGCATACACAAACTCTCCATTTGCATCCTTAATCTTAGAATGCAAACCCGGAATCTTCCCGGTAATATTCTCATCTTTAACTAATCGGTTGGATGCACAATATGCAATGACATGTGATCTTGTTCCTGTTGCACTGAGTCTGACATGTGTTAAATCAAAAGCCTTATCCTTGATCGTTATGCTCTCCGAACTGGCAGATGTGTGCATGTGTTCATTATAAACATTGTCTAATAAGATACTTTCATCCCCATCTACTATATAAATCTTTGGGGCTCCCCCTGGTCGAACGAAATACCATAAACAATGTTCTAATAAACTGTTGGCAATGGCACCTATTGTTTTTAATGATGCTTCACGATATTCTTTCTTAAAACCTTCCAGAAAAACTTTTGTCTCAATCGTCTTATTGCTTACTAGATCCTTTACCACCGGATCGCTAACTCCTGAATCCGCTGTAAATTTAAAATCCCGAGATTTAAACTTTCCATTCTCGTCTTTATATGCACTATTAATTGAAATATTTCTGAATGCTTTTAACCATAGAAGCCTTCCTATTCCGCGCCCACCTTTATTTACCTTATATTCACTATCCAGGGTTTCAAACGATTTCATATTGGTATTATTAAATCCAACGCCATTATCAGTTATTCTGAAGCCCACGATATCTTCTTGTGCATCTGGTCCTCTTTTTTTATTCTCTCCACCAAAGTCAAGACTACCTTGTGAGTTTCTTACAATTTCTACGGTAATCTTTCCGGTATCTAATTCTTTCGCAAGTTCTTCTATTGAATGAATTGAATTAATTACCGCTTCAAACATAGGTAATAAACCATGACTTCTAGTCAAAAAAGTGTTCCGTAAACGTCCGTTTAAATTCGTTTCCATACTCATAGCTTCTCCCTACGCCTAAATTCCTTATGCTGTAAACAAACCAGTGATTGTTGAGCTGATTGTGACTCTTTCAGTTGGAATAATCATGTATTTCCATTGTTTCATAATTCCATACTTGCCTATATTTTTATTAACTACCTGACAATATTTCTCTGCTGTTACTTTCTTTGCCTGCACACTTGACGAATCAATCTCACCTTCTGGTTTAACCTCAACCATAACAATTTGACTTTCCAATTCGACAACAAAATCAGGCTCATATCTATGTTGTGAATTTCCACTTTCATCACGCCAGTATAAGCCCTCAAATTGATTAGGAGCCGGACGTAACCAGTCTTTTACTGATGGATCTTTATCTAAAAGATATGCTAAACGTGCTTCATCAG
>Ga0206908_1088_pt1 | contig 16670 bp, 10 predicted proteins | sample Alteio_BWOrgHeat_78_FD_152979 | JGI IMG/M metagenome (GOLD analysis project Ga0206908, IMG submission 152979) | Enriched cells from forest soil in Barre Woods Harvard Forest LTER site, Petersham, Massachusetts, United States -... | ecosystem: Environmental > Terrestrial > Soil > Temperate forest >... | reverse complement strand
TCTTTGTCAGCGTCGTACGTATTGGTAGTGACATCGCCGTTCTGATCGGTCGAGGTCAGTTTGTCCCCCAATGCGTCATAGGTCGCATGGGTCGAATGGCTCAGCGGGTCAGTTATTTGTGTGACGTTGCCGTATGAATCGTATGAATACGAAGTCGTAAAGCTGGCCGAACACGCACACCCGGACACATTTCCTCGCGGTGAGACCATGGAAGTCTTCTCACCGATCGCGTTGTAGACATACGTCGTCTCGTTACTCAAGGGATCGGTTTGCGATGCGAGATCACCATAAGAGTCATAGGTGTAATTGGTGGTCTTGCCATTTGCATCTGTTTTGGCTGTGAGAAGTCCCGGATTCGATGAGTCGGTGTATGCGTCGCTCGTTGTAGCAACTGTGCCGTTCGGTTCCGGGATCAATGTAGAAGTGAGGTTTCCCTTGGAGTCGTAGTAACTCACCGTCGTCCCGCCGAGAGGCGTCGTCGCTGCCACCTGCTCATTGAACCCGTTGTACGCATATGTCCATGCATGCGATAGGGCGTTCGTCTTGCGGAGGAGATTGCCATTCTGATCGTAAACAAAGACAGTCGTGTGACCATCGGGATCAGTCACCGTTTTTGCCCCAGCCGTATTCGGGTAGTAACCGTAGGTCGTTGTGGCGGAATCAGCAGTTCCCAACGCATCAGTTTCCGCAGTCAATTGCCCGGACACAAAGGTCTGCATTGTGATATTTCCAAGAGGGTCCGTAATTGTTGTTGATCCTGAGCCTGTCTGATCTTCCGTGTACACCCATTTGGTGATCCTGTTCATTGCGTCAGCTTCCGAAATCACTTGCGCGCCGTTGTATGTAAATTTCGAAGTGTCAGAAAGTGGATCTTCGACCGACACAAGTCGGTGCTCATCGTCATATCCATAGGTTGTTACTCCGCTTCCAACGTCGGTCACTGTTGCTAGATTCCCTGCGCCGTCATAGGTATAGGAAATGGTCCGAGTGCCATCAGTAACCGAAGACACGTAGGCAAATCCATTGACCGCGGTGTAGTTAAAAGTAAGAGTCCGACCTCCAGGATCAGTGACAGTTCCAAGAACCGGCGCTGACATGAACGTCGTGTAGCTCAATGTCGTGGTATTGCCATTGAGGTCAGCAATTGCAGTTAGTTGACCGCTTGAATTGAAGGTATACGAGGTTGTGCTGTTCCTGGTGAATATCCAATTGCCCCCGCTTTGAGTAAGCGTGGCCTGAGTTCGAGAAGGCGCTATCCATGCGCCATTTGCATTTGCCGTGAACCGCGTCACCGATCCATTCTCTTGATACACGTCCTCCACCGAGTTTCCATCGATGGGATCGGCTCCGATTGCCATGTTGTAACTATCGGTCCAGCCATATCCAAATGGCGAGAAGAGACTCGTTGCCGCAGTGGAGCTGTACGTCCGGCTTAGGTCGAGAGAAGGTCCGCGCCCTGGAATACTGTCGTCTTCGACGTTGATATCCAACTCTCCTGTAGCCGTATTCACCGATGCACCAGTTCCAACGGCGTTCCCATCAGACGTTGACGGCTCAGTGCCAAATGCCTCAGAGGGATTCGATCCGCCGCTTGTCTCACCCGGCAGTTGTGGTCCGGATGGTTGCGAGATAAATCCCGGGTCGATCACCTTTCGGATTACTTCGTAGCCAGAATCAGCAATGAAGAGATCACCGGCAGCATCGATAACAAGACTGCTTGGAAATCCCATCTCGGCACTCGTCGACAAACTGCCGTCGCCAGTGAATCCCGAAGTCCCGGTACCGACAACCGTATATACGTCCCCCGAAGTCATCGAGATGCCCCACTGACTTCCGGTACCGCTAGCAATTTCCTGAACGCGGTGGTTCCCCGTGTCGGCCACATACACATTGCCTGTTGAATCCAGCATTACTCCGTCAGGACTGTTGAGAAGGGCGGAAGATGCTGGTCCACCATCGCCAGTTGAACCCGCCGTACCGGTGCCAACGATTGTGTAGATGTCATTGGCCGTAGTGGAAGACAGCCCGTACCCACAAGAAGATGAGCATGTTCCCGAGGTGAGAATTCGGATCCGATTGTTAAACGAATCTGCAATCAAGAGATTGCCGGACGCGTCAATCGCGAGTTCCAGCGGGTCGTCGAGCAATGCAGACGTAGCAGCACCCGAATCTCCAGTAGAACCTGAAGTACCTGTGGCGCTCCCCGCAATCGTGTAGATGTCGTTCGCCGTCGGTGATGACAAGCCGAATGCGCAGGACGACGAACAAGAAAACCGGGCAACAAGTTGAATTCGATTGTTCCCGGAATCCGAAATCAGCAGATTTCCCAAATTGTCAAATGCCAATCCCTGCGGTCCAGTCAGAAGAGCCGACAGGGCAGCACCGGCATTACCAGATGACCCCGCAGTTCCTGAAGCGCTCCCGGCAATTGTGTAGATGTCGTTCATTGTCATCGACACATTCCATTGCGTGTGCGTGGAGGCAGCGAGTTCTTGGACTCGATTATTTCCGTTGTCGGCAATCAGTAGGTCACCTGCGGGATCGAGCAAAACACTGGCTGGATCGTGAAGAAGAGCCGAGGTGCCAGCCCCGCCATCTCCAGTTGATCCGGAGACGGCAGTTGCGCTGCCAGCAATCGTGTACGTATTTCCTGCCGTCATCGATATTCCCCACTGCGAATGGGAAATTCCTGCCACTTCCTGAATTCGGTTGTTGTCCTCATCGGCAATGTAGACATTGCCGCTGTCGTCAACTGCAACGCTGCTCGGGAGCTCAAGCTCACTTGCTGTCGATTCTCCCCCGTCCCCCGTATGACCAGCGGTCGTGTTTCCAGCAATAGTTTCAATGTCATCGGGAATCAGTTGATAAGGAGGGTTGGTCGAAAACAAAACCTCACGCACTTCGTCATTGACCTGATCGCTGATATATAGCGAGCCAGATGGGGCAACCGCTATTCCAACATCAGTATGGAGCAATGCTGAAGTAGCTGACCCGCCGTCACCTGAAGATCCTGACGAACCCGAAGAACTTCCAGCAACCGTATAGATATCGCCTGCGGTCATGGACTGCGACCATTGAGTGCCGGTCTTTAACGCGATCTCCTGTACGCGGTTATTTCCACCGTCTGCGATGTAGATATCTCCGAACCCACTGACTGCCACCGCGTACGGGGATCGGAGCCTTGCTGACGATGCGACGCCTCCATCACCTGTTGATCCGGCAGTCGTGCTACCTGCCACGGTATACATGTCGTTCGCAGTCATCGATTGCGACCACTGTGTTCCAGTAGCGAATGGAACCTCTTGGAGACGGTTGTTTCCGCTGTCGGCGATGTAAATATCACCTGCAGCGTCGACTGCCAGTCCAAACGGGTTGAGCAATCGGGCTGACGTGGCGATTCCCCCATCTCCTGAAGCCCCACCGGCCCCGGTTGAGCTACCGGCAACGGTGTACATGTCTCCGAGGGTCATCGATTGACCTCGTTGTGTGGCTGTTGCGTTTGAGACCTCTTGAATTCGGCTATTTGCCGCATCGGCGATAAGTAGGTTTCCTCCTGAATCCACGGCAACTCCGTACGGCGTGTGGAGGAGCGCCGAAGTAGCCGCACCTCCATCACCCGAGGTGCCTGCGGTGTTCGAGGAGCTCCCGGCGAGTGTGTATATATCGCCCGCAGTTGTAGACAGCCCAAATGGACACGATGACGAGCAGCTAGCTGCCGCAATGAATCGAATTCGATTGTTTGCTGAATCCGCGATATATACATCCCCGGATCCGTCTACCGCCACGCCAATTGGACTGTGCAACAGTGAAGAAGTTGCGACTCCTCCATCGCCAGTTGAACCAGAAGTACCAAGTGCACTCCCCGCAATCGTGTATACGTTTCCGGCGGTCAGGCTCATACCCCACTGCGAATGTGACGTACCAGCGATCTCCTGTATCCGGTTGTTGGCCTCATCAGATACATACACATCCCCCAAGGAGTCCGTCGCTTCCCCCCAGGGCAGGTGGAGTCGGCCATCGGTGGCTTGACCTCCGTCGCCCGAAGTGCCACTTGTCGTCGAACCAAGAACAGTCTCGATACTCCCGATCGACCCAGGCTGCTGAACTGACTGAGCGGGAGTAATAACACGAACGCGTTCGTTGCCGGTATCGGTGACAAAGACATCACTGGTCGCATCAACGGACACGCCAATAGGATTATTGAGAAGAGATCCACCCGTCCTGCCGCCATCGCCCGCATATCCAGACTGCGCCTGTGAGTTTCCCGCCACCGAATAAATGTCATTGGCGGTGACACTCTGACCCCATTGAGAACCCGTCATTGCAGGAACTTCGCGTATCTCGCTATTAGAAGTGTCAGCTATGTACAGGTCTCCCGCTGGATCAAGAACTACTTGGTTCGGTGCATCGAGAAGTGCACCAGATGCACCGCCGCCATTTCCGGAGAACCCTGCCGACCCTGTAGAACTACCAGCAACGGTGTAGACATCATTCGCCGTCATGGACTGACCCCACTGGGATCCACCGGACACTGCAGCTTCTTGAATTCGATTGTTCCCCGTATCAGCCACAAAGACATCGCCTGACGGATCTGTGGCAACGGAAACCGGATCTGAAAGCAATGCCGAAGTGGAAGACCCTCCGTTGCCTGATGAGCCGGAGCTCCCACTGGAACTTCCGATCACTGTGTAGATGTCTCCGATCGACAAAGATTGACCCCAACGCGATCCATTAAATGCTGGAACTTCTTGAATGCGATTGTTGCCACTATCGGAAATGTAGAGATTGTTTGAGGTATCTACAGCTACGCCCTTCGGACTATTCAGAAGTGCAGAAGTGGCTGCACCACCGTTGCCGGTATGTCCCGTGGCCCCGCTTGAACTTCCAGCAACGGTATAAATGTCACCTGCAGTCATCGATTGCGACCACTGAGAATGCGAATTGCTCGCAATCTCCTGGACTCGAGAGTTGCCACTATCCGCAATGTAGATGTCGCCAGACGAATCCATTGCTAGTCCAGTCGGATCATCCAATAGTGCTGACGAAGCGGCACCACCGTTGCCAGAACTTCCGGATGATCCGGACGAGCTACCTGCAACCGTATATACATCGCCAGCTGTCATGGATATACCCCATTGCGTACCGGTAGCTGCCGCGATTTCCTGCACCCTGTTGTTGCCGGCGTCGGCGATGTAGGTATTGCCAACCGCATCCAACAAAGTGGTAGTTGGGCCCGCGAGCTCAGCCGATGTGGCAACCCCGCCATCACCGCTTGTACCGCTCGAACCATCGCCCACTATCGACACAATGTCGCCAGGCGAAGCGGTATTCGAAGCAGCATCCGCTGGCACATCGGACAAGGAAATAATGGGCAACGACAAGACGGATATGCAAACCAACAACATGATTTTCCGGATCCGACAAGGAACAGCCGAATCCGTTCCATCACTACTTCGGCCCTTACCTCGATGCATAGCTCCTCGATTCGCGCTGTGTTACTTGGTTACATTCCGTATAGGTAGTTGCATAGTTTCGACTTAACGTGAGCGCCAAAGACTGTTCATTCCTTATTTTTGGCGCAATCCATGCGTTGTCTAGCATCCGATACCTACCACTGCAAACAAATATTTGTCTGTTGACATGCGCGCAACTTCTGTGCGTATCTTGTATCTCAAGGTCACTCGCACGTCGTTGATAATTCATTTGAACGAGTAGCAAGCGATCAGTAGAACAGGTTCATTCTTCTCGCCCATCGAAGGGGTACTCAGTTGTCGTACACGATCGCGGATGTATTTCTCCCCCAAAACGGCAGTGCTGTCGATGGTCTGCCGGTGAAGGGATATAGGACTTCTACTTGGGTTGGCTCACCGCCTGCTTTCAACACAACTCCACCCGCCAGTCCCATAGCAACTATCAGTACCAACACGAGCTTTGGCGATCACGGCGCGTGGGAACTCTCAGTTCCCGACAATGAGGCGTATTTCGTAGTAGTCGAGTACTTGGGCGACTACTACTGGAAGCGGTACAACATTGCTGTGTTCGTCGATGGCGGAGCAGGCGCGATCAATGTATCCACTGGAGTTATTAACGGGGCGTCAGCGTGGGGACTTAGCCCAGATGCCACGCATGCCTATATCAAGCCTGTAAATACCAGCAATTCTGGATCAATCAGTGGTGGCTCTGTAAATCTCGGTGCATTTATTGACCACCAGCACGCTGGACTTGGTCTGAGTCAAGACCTCATCCCAGGCCACATCCCCACTCGATATGTCGGCGGCACGTCAGGGACGCCACCGGACGATCCCACTACCTTTGCAGATGGCGATTTTGCAATTGATTCGAGCGGCATTGTCTGGATCTACAACTATTCAGGCAACATTTGGAATCCTGTCATATCAAACGCCTCGCAGTACTTAGCAGGTGCAATAACGGCGTTTGGTGGAGTTGTGCTTCCGACTGGCTGGCTCAAATGCGATGGAAGCACTCAGTCACGAACGACATTTGCTGCTCTGTGGAAGACGCTTTCAACAGAACAGTTCGTGGGGACGGCAAATGCGTTTGTCGGGTCAACGACAGCGGGGAGTGCGACCGTTTCTGGAATTCCAACGGCAATTACTGACATCCTTCAACCTGGATGGCCAATCGAAGGGTCGCCCATTTTTGCGAATTCTACGATTAGTTCAGTTTCATCAGGATCAATCGTTCTCAGCCACGCAGCGACCGCTACTGCAACGGGGGCGCTGGTCGCCGCCCCCTGGGGGCTCGGAAACGGCACATCAACGTTCAATCTTCCAGATCTTCGAGGGAGGACTGCAGTTGGGACGGGCGCGTTGAATACCGTCGCACAGCCAACTCTCTCAATCGGTAGCTCAACTTACAGCGTGCCGTCACTCTCGAATGTAGGTGGCGAAGCCCAGCACACCCTCATCCTCGCGGAAGCGCCCAATCACAACCATAGTTTTAGCGATCCTGGCCACTCTCATGGGACACCTGATGGTCATCAGGATGTTCCGGATAGCGCGACTGCCGGCTTGTGGACCAATCAATCGGTATATGACTACTTACCCGGGACAACTGTGAATTATACGGGAATAACGTTTGCCGCCCAAGGTGGCGGACTATCTCACAACAACATGCAGCCCTTTGGGGGCGTGATGTACATCATCAAGACCTGAGAAGCGTGAGTAATCCCTCGGTGAAATTCAAAGTCTCATTGCTGAGACCACTATTCGATCCCGGAATTGCGTGATTCGAACGTCATCGATGCCTGCAGAGCCGGCAAGTTGCTTCCCGACACCGATCCCTTCAAGTTGACAGATTTGTCCCCGTTCCGCACGTAAGGAGAACCAAAACGCCATGTCCTACACCATTGCTGACGTATACATGCCAGGGGGCGGATCGTCCTCCAATGGATCGACCGTCTCGGCATATCAGGTGGCAACTTGGCCTGGATTGCCACCCGCGTTCAATACAACACCTCCTTATACCTCCACGCTTACGTGTACAACTGGACCCTCCTTCGGTAGCGATGGTTCCTGGGAAATCGCCCTTCCCACAAACGAGGACTACTTCATTTGCGTGCAAGACGTGACGACTTCGGACTATCACTGGAGGCGATACACCGGCGCGCTATTCCTCGACGGAATCGTTGGTCAGCTGGATGTCACAGCGGAGACAATTGCAGGTGAATCAGCGTGGGGACTTTCTCCGGATGCACTTGGATTCAACGTCCAAAAGATCGCGGGCACCGGATCTCAGACCGGTTCCGCAAGCGGAGGCAGCATTTCGATCGCCGCCTACATAGACCATGTCCACAACGGTCTCGGCGATCCTCTTGGAATTGTGCCCGGAACCGCAACCTCTCGATACGTAGGCGGCACGTCCGGAACTCCTCCTGACGATCCAATGACGTTCCAAGATGGCGACTTCGCGATTGACTCTAATGGCATCGTCTGGATCTACAATTACCTCGCAAATACATGGAACCCCGTAGTTTCAAGTGCCAACGCTGGCACCGTCGGGGACATAAAACCCAATGCAAGTGTCGCCACTTCGATTCCAGGTGGCTGGTTCTTGTGCAACGGACAAGCGATATCGAGGTCGTCATTCGGGGCCCTCTTTAGTGCGGTTAGCCACTCCTTCACCGCGGTGACGACAGCCAATTCCGCAAGCATCACCATTCCGAATCCGACAGATTACGACGTTGTACAGGTGGGCTGGGCCATTGAGGGTGCAGATATCCCATATGGCGCAACCATTACTGGCAAATCAGGAAGCGCAATAACTATAAGTATCACCGTCCCAGCTACTGGTGGACACACGGAGTTGGTAACTGCGGCACCGTGGGGGTTAGGCGACCACGTCCCAACAACGGGAACATTCAATGTCCCTGATCTTCGAAGCAGAACATTGCTGGGGTCGTCGAGTTTTCCTGCCTCAGGAACGTTTACTGTTACCGCTTCTGGCACTAACACCCTGACGACTCTGACTATGACGGGTAGTTCTACAACGGAACAAATATCGGTAGGTATGCCAATTTCTGGAACGGGCATACCTTCGGCCACGACTGTTGCTGCCGTTATGTCGCCGACCGAGATCGCTATATCTAAGGCAATGACAGCAACTACCGTCGGTCAAACGTACACAATCACTACCAACTTGACGGCCCGATTTCCAGGTGGAATTGGTGGTGAAGAGCTTCACCCACTAGTTCCACTTGAGATCGCAGCGCATACGCACACCATCACCGTCATGGGAGAAAGCGGACATGCGCACTCCTATCCCAGCGATGGGTTCATGGCGGTGCAGAACACCTCCCCGCCATGGGGGGCGAATTACCCGTGGAGCCCAGGGCAGCAGGGTGCTGGCGTTGCGTACGGCACGGGTGGCTCGACCGGACATACACATACTGGGTCCTCTGACGGTGGCGTTTCAGGCGGGACATCGTTGACAAATCCAGGAACAGGACATAACACAATGCAGCCATTTATTGGAGTTAATTACTACATCAAGTCGTGATTCTCCGTACACCAAACATCAATATTTGTAGTCTCGTGCAAGAGACCATGAGTTTGGTTGTCGCCCCATGATATCGGGCTCCAGTACTCCTACAACGCCATGCCAAACTAGCGTCGACATCGCCCACGAGGATTGAAAGCGCATTCCGTACGACCGAGTGATCCTCGGAGCACCTGTTTGGGTTGCTTCCTGTGAGCCGGAACCGATCGACCTACCGGTCAAGTGATTCGTTACCATCGCCGTCCGACTCAGTCACAAGGTCCATTACCTGAGTTCGGACATTCGCATTCTCTTGAAGAAGATCAGACCATACAGGCGACTCATCGATGATGGACTTGACCAATGCGTAGTCAAGGCCCCTGATTCTCCGCAATACGCGAGCAGTATCGATGATCGATACTTGACGACCTCGAAGGTTCGTCATGATTTCGTCGTACGACGAGCCAGCGTCTCTCATCGTCTGGGCCTGTTGGACGAGTACGTTCAGCGCAGGTTCTGGCAACACTGGAACTAGCTCCCTTCGTTACTTTATTAGATCGATAACGATGGAGACAGCCTTACCGTGCGAGTCCATGCCGAAATCGATTCGCGCTTCTCTTTTCCATTGAGCAAAGTGCAGAGATAGGCCGCATCATGGTCACCGTCTTTTGTGAATTGAAATTGGGCGCGAGGAATCAAGGAGCAGAAATGCACAAGTTAGAGAACTTGATGGGCCGCTGGGAGTTCCCATGGCCCTAGAAAGACGTCTCTGGCGCATACGCGCCTCTGGTATCAGCACCTCCACCGAGATCGGTGGTTTGTCCATTTCTCGCGGCTTTGACTCGATAGTTGTCATCTCTCCCCTCACGGAATGCTCTTAATGAGTTGAAGTAGCTCGTCTCGGCCGTAACCCTCATGACGAGAGATACGAACTAGTTCTGTTGCCTTGTTCAAGACAATGCTCTTTTGCACAGCACCGCCAGAAACTGTGATGCCATGGCCACGTCGAAATTCGAGGAGTCCTTCGTCCCGCAGAATTCGGAGGGCTCGAAGGACCGTGTTGGTGTTCACCTCGAGAATTGCTGCAAGATCGCGGGCGGGCGGAAGTTTCTCGCCTGACGTTGCTTCGCCATCTGCAATAGCCCGTCGGATATCCGCTGCGACCTGATCATGAAGCATCGTTGGGTCCCTGCGGTCGATCTTGACTTTGATCATGGTGCTATGCATAGTAGTGCCAGTAATGCTGATTTCCAAGGGGGATCCGTGAGCATCTTGTCGCCAGACCGGCAAGCGAAAGATCAACAAGAGACTCAGGTACTGATTCCCGAGGCGCGGCAACGTCAACGACGAAGATGGCTCTGGGCCGTCAGTCTCGCCGTCCTCGCAGGAATCTTTGGTTTCGGAGGAATCGTGATTTCAGGAAGTGGAGGTCGAGGGGGAAAGTTCAATGGAACTCACGGCGCGACTTCACCTTCGTCCCCAGGAACGATCGTTCAGGAACATGCGTCATTCCCGGCCCAGACGACACCAATCTTCAACGAACCCCTAGGCAACGTTTATGGCCTCATTGCTCCGGGGGTCGGATGGAGTGCGGACGGAGGCGGATATCCGCCATATTTCATCACCAATGACGCTGGGAAACATTGGCACTCTGCCTCCCCTCCGGGCGGAGGGGGCTACGTCGGGAACATTGCCACTACCGACTCAGAACATCTTTGGTTTGACATCGAGCGCTTGAACACTTCTGAAGAACAATTAGTTCAGACCCTTGGTTGCGACAGCCAACCATGGAGCGGGATAGAAGCGACCACCGACGGCGGAATCACGTGGCACACCGAAGCGTTACCCGGTTGCCTTGATCCGAGTGCCCTGAGCTTCATCAACAACGAGCAGGGATTTGCACTTACTTACGATGAACTCTTTTCGACCAGCGATGGAGGTGAGCATTGGACCAAGGTCGGTGAAACCCCATTGGCGAACCAATTCACCTTCACAAGTGCGAGCGAAGGATGGGGACTCTCACAACGAGAAACATTCAGGAGCGGTCGATCTGGACTCGATCCCTCATCCATTGGGCTCTGGCACACGGTCAACGGTGGAAAGAACTGGCATAAGGAATCGATCCCACTACCTCACCTCGTCCGGGGGCAATCAATCGAATTGGGCGGTCCCCAATTTTTTGGTACGCAACACGGCGTTGTACCGATTGCTGTTTCGAATGCGGGCGGCTCAATGATCGCCATTCATATCGATTCCACAAACAATGCGGGTATCTCGTGGAGGTCGGAGAGTGTTCCAGCAAGGACTCCTTTTCCCGCACCAGCTGGCACGCCGATCAAGGACGGCTGGCACTCTGTACCCTTTTCAGCTGGCACCGCAAGAAATTGGTTCATCGCACTAGGTCAGAACCTTTACAGCACAGATGACGCAGGCCATACGTGGAGACGTATTCAATTACCGGCATCAAAGGGCTTGAACTTTACAAGCCTTGCTTTTGTGTCGGCCAAATTTGGTTGGGCCGGTACCTTCTCGGGCGTCAAGGGAGGCAGAGGGCCATTTCTACAAACAACAGATGGTGGAAAGTCCTGGACGACGCTCTCAACGGACTGCATGCTCATCACGTGTCAGAAGTAGTAAATAGATATCTTCCTTAAGCCTAAAACTCCAATTATTTGCAGCAAAGCTGCCATATTCGCGGCGACGAAACAAGGCAGGGTTGTGTCTTTGTGACCTATCTTGACTTTGGATATGGTGCTATGCATAGTAGTGCCACTGACACTTCTACTTCTAGGTGGATTCCATGAGCGTCTTGTCGCCCGAGCGAGCTGTGAACCCAATCCCCAACGTTCAGGACCTTATTCCTGAAGCTCGTCTCCATCAGAAGCGACGACATCTTTTCTTGGTGGGTGCGCTGATCGTGGCAGTTCTTGGTGGAGCAATCGCTTTATTCGGGAATGTCAAAGGAGTTCCACCCGAGCATCATGCATCATCGTCCCAGCAAGGCATTCCCATCGGAACCGAGTTGCCACTAACTGGGGCGAGCACATCGACCGCATATGCAATCTCATCAGACGGCCTTGTTCCGGTACGACTTGAGACAGGGTCAGTCAGCAAGCCCATCGCAATCCCAAACCTGGTGAATGCCGTTGTCACTCGAGATGGTCAGTGGGCATATGCGTTGACCCAAGGGTTTCCGGGTAAACCTCAAATCGTCGCAGTCAATCTCACCACCCGGCATGTGGATGCGGGCACCCCGCTTCGCAACGTGGGCAGTTTTACTATCTATAGTGCAGCCTCTTATCAGCCAGATTCCGAATTTCCCGATCTAGCTATCACGCCTGATGGGCAAACCGTCCTTGTGGCTGATGCAATCAATAACTCCATCATCACTGTTAATGCCAAGACACACACCTCGAGAATTCTTGTTCATCTTCCAAAAGAAAGATCAGCGGTTTCATACACGGCGGCATCTTCTCGGATCCAAGACCAGTACCTCCCTCAAAATATTCTCGCTCCCATCACAGCTTTGACCATCAACTCGGACGGGACAGAGGCTTACGTAGTCGACGGCACTGTTGTGCTTCCGATCAACCTCTTAAATGGCTCGCTTGGTGCACCGATTCGAGGATTTGACGACCCCCTCTCGATCGCCATCAGTCCAGATGGCGACACCGCTTACGTCACCAATCCGGGCTGCTGGTCCTTGGTGGCAACAAACGTCTGCGTCAAAGACCCGACTCATACGATCACTCAACCCAATCGAATTGATTTCGGTCGATACGGCGATCATGTATCGGTGGTCGATCTGCAGTCGGGGTCAATCAAGAAAGACATCGATGTCGGACGAGGAAGCCAACCGATCGGTGTAGCCATCTCGCCTGACGGACGCCGGGTCTATGTGACAAACGGCGAATACGGAACTGACAGCAATCGTGTCTCCATCATTGACACTGCATCAACGTCAGTCACCAGCCATCTTGCATTGCCACTCCGACAAGCAGCCGAGGGGGCATACGAAATCGCAGTCAGTCCAAACGGCGAAACCGCCTACATCGGCCGATACGTAGGAGCGCCAACCGCGTTCTCAGGCCCAAGATCCCATCAATCTGTGTATCAAGGTCTAATTGCAATATCGCTTAGGTCAACTGCCTATCCCCGACTCATACCGTTGAATGTGATCGCGTCACCGACCTCCACGGTAGAAGGCATCGACATAGCGTTTGCCTTTCATAACAACCCTATTGTTTCTACCTAGTCGACGGATTCGGGGTGTGAATGACGCTTCAAGTGCGGCGAAGGCCCGACCGAAGTACGCAACTGGACCAATCTTAAAACAGACTTTGCCACTGCCCTCTTCGCAGTGGAGGGGCCCCCTATTTTCTTGAACAGCCCAATGACGGAATGTTTCCCTTGGAAGAGCTCATTCCCATCATGAGCGAGACAATCTCATCCGGGCTGTAGCCAAATTGACGACCTAACTCAACTAGATCGTTGATTCGTTCAACTATCGCACTGAGTTGAGGGGTCCCGGTGATTGTGACACCACGGCCAGGTCTAAATTCAAGAAGTCCTTCATCGCGAAGCTCCCCAAGTGCGCGCAACACTGTATTTGAATTTACTCCGCAAGCTGCCGCAATCTCCCTTGCGCTAGGAAGGCGATCGCCGGCCTTCACATTCCCGTCTGCAATTTCACGTCGAAGCTCGCCCGCAACTTGCTGATAAAGCGGCCTTGGGTCGGCTGGATCGACAACTAGCCGTTTCATTGTGGTGCAGATCCTAATTCCGACCATTGGACAACTGCGCCCAATCCACTATTTCGAAGCGACACGTCCAGTTCTCCTGGAATCTCAGCAAGCGTGAACTTGGAGTAGGCCGAATACATCAAACGGTGGATAACGTGTGAACCATGGTTCCCAAAGAAACAAATGGACTCTCAAGTCAAATGCGCCGAGGAGCCATCGAGTACTGCGTGTTAGCAATTCTCTGGGAGAAACAAAGTTACGGGATAGAAATCGCAAAGTCCCTAGCTGAAGCCAACGGTCTCGTCACTAGCGATAAAACTATTTACCCGCTACTTGCTCGGCTTAGCAAGCAAGGCTATGTGAAATCTACCTGGAAGGAATCGCATAAGGGACCACCTCGGCGTTACTACGAACTCACGAACAGGGGTGCCCACGCACTCAATTCGTTCACGTTGCAGTGGCACTCATTCCGAGATGCGGTTGATTGCATCCTCTCGAGTTCCACAAATCAGCATTTCAAATCTGACCGCCAAAGGAGCGTATGACTCCAATTCATTCCGAACCCTAGGATGCAGCTCGGAGATTCCCAAACATCTTGCCAAATATTCTTTGGGTTGTAGGGGGCACGACGATCTTTTCTCGAACCGAATTTCCAACTTTGAATTCGAGGGAAATCGGTTTGCTACATAGATCTGCACAATGACCGCTTCTGCCCAGTGACAAAACAAATACTGCAGCCCCACTTATTGTTTTCGACAATACCGGGACGGACACTGAGTCGCCCTTCTCTCCTATGGCCGAGACAGAAGTCACGAATTCAGGAAGCGCACCTACCAAGACTTTTGTCCCATTAGGGGTACGGAGAAAAGCTCCGGTCGGAACCAACCCGTTCTTTAGCCCTGAACAGAAAACAACAGCTTTGCCGCGGAAATCGAACTGATACCACCCTTGGCCTTGGACTATTGATGCCCACACCATGAAGTTCAATCCATTTAGGTGCCCCGACAACAGTTCATCGCCGCTGGAAGGGGTAGGGGGAACTGCAGAAACTGGTACTTCGCTATAGCCACGACAATTCGGCGAACTTCCAGTGCAGCTTGTCAACCTGGGCGTGTAGGACAACCCAGATGCAATGCCGAGTGAAGATGACTTGCTTAATCCATTGCTCGCCATCAGGAAAAAGGACACGGGCGATACACGCCACAGGAGCAAGGTGGACGTGCCCCCAGCAAGAGCAAACGGATTTGCAAAGGTGCACTCATTTGACAACCCACTCTTCGTGTTCATTGCCTCCAGTAGATATCCTTCATGCCCATTAATCGAAATCGACTGTTTGGATCGGCTTTTAAGCGAGTTAGTCAATTCAGTCTGCCACGCTGCCGACGTCGAACTACTCGATGTTCCCTGATATAGCGTTATCTGAAATTTCTCACCGGAATTTCGTTGGTAGAACACCTGGTAAACAGCGGGAATACTCCTAACCTGCAGCCACCTACGTTCTTCAACCACATGAAAGCCTTGGGGAATATCAGCAAGTAGAAGGTTTCGATCGATTAAGGCATTGTTTTCAACCCCGTAACGGACCGGCACCGAATCAAGGGTCAAGCCGAATTCCGAATTGACCGATTGACCGGCCCTCAATATCAATACAGAGGAAACCAAACCCGACAACAGCAATACCAAGAGAAGGCTCATCCATCGTCTCTTGCGGAAATGGTTCTTGAACATCAATTGTCGCGAGCCTCCGGTGTCCGTGGTCTTCTACACATTTCCGCGTAGAACGCGATCAACATCCCTCAGAAAGCAAATGTTCACGCAGCCGTTGATGACAAGAGCGCAATCAGACTAGAGACGTGCGAGGAGACATAGGCCTCGATTTGGTCCCCAATAGCTGGAGTTTCATTTTGAATTCCGTCAGGCCACGAAACTTCTCGAGCCCCGAGGTAAACACGAATTTTTCTTGAACGGAATGCATCGCTGAGATTTCGAGAATCATGAACCACGCTGCTCAGAGCCTCTGACTCAATCACAACAGTGGGGCACCTTTGTCCCTGAATAGTTTCGACATGACACAATTCTGCCTCTCCAAGAAGCACGGTGCCCGACCAGAGGGTCTGCATTCCTTCAACAATGCGAATTTCAAGAATCTCAGAGGAAGTTTCGGCATTTCCACGTTCTTTCAGTGTCGACTCGACTTCAACTCCGTCACGAACAGCATCTCCTCCGGCACTCGTCTCAAGGTTCTCGAGAACTCTGCCCCAATCGGACCCAATCGGCTGATACTCCAACTTTCCGCATAGTTCATTGATCCTGTTGATCATTTCCTCGGGCAGTGCTTCCGCTGGGACCCGATTGCCCTTTCCAATCGAATCCTGGTGAACAGCGGAGGTTGACCAAATCTTGTAGTCAGCGGGCCCTCTTGAATGTTCCGTTTGAAACATCTGGCTTTCGATGTCCATGATGCTCTCAAGTCCTAAAAAGGAAAACAGTCCCTTAGCAACGAGAGCCGGTTCGGCGACGAAATCCTCGTATCTAATACCGCAACAAATATCTGAGTGCGCCTCTTCAAACCGAAGCATGCTCCCGGTAATGTCCAACCAGTGTCGTGCAAGTCCCAAAACAGGATTCAGCGGAGTCTGTTGAATGTATGGAGCAAATCCATACGAATTCAATCCCCACGGCGAAGCGTCAAGACCAGAATAGATAAAGTCCATGCACTGCCTGTAGATGGCAATAAATTTCGCCCGAGGCCAAATTTTCAACAAGTGCTCAGCTCTGGGTGCATTCAAAAGTGATTTGTCACACCAAATTGACTTTCCAACATAGTTGAGGTGATTTGTAACAAATCCTTCAACTAGACAACGCGCTCGATCCAGGGCAGGCCCCTCTTGTTTTCCTTTAAATCCCTTTGCGACTGAGAGGTATGCGTCA
>Ga0206908_1086_pt1 | contig 17061 bp, 6 predicted proteins | sample Alteio_BWOrgHeat_78_FD_152979 | JGI IMG/M metagenome (GOLD analysis project Ga0206908, IMG submission 152979) | Enriched cells from forest soil in Barre Woods Harvard Forest LTER site, Petersham, Massachusetts, United States -... | ecosystem: Environmental > Terrestrial > Soil > Temperate forest > O... | reverse complement strand
CCCGGCATCTACTTCGATGTGGAACTACGAGCAGCCAGCCCTGCCCCCGTCTTTTCGAATCAACGCCGTATAACGACCTCATTGAAGCACGTCTTGATATGTTGCACCGCAGTTTTCGCCCTGATAACAGCCATTGACGCGGCCTCTCAACAGCCCGCGCCGACGCAGGATCGCGCCAACCGCTCGCTGCCGAAAACAACGCAAGCCGACGAGCAGACGTTCACCGCCTACGAAGGCCAGAACGTTGCGTCCATCGAGATTGCCGGCCAGCCGGACCTGAAATTTGAGCAGTATGAATCGCTGTATTTGCAGAAGGCGGGCCAACCCTTCTCAAAAGACATGGTGAACCAGACCGCCGACGCGATCAAAGCGCAGGGCAAGTTCAGCGATGTGCGCATTCAGGTCGATCCCGAGGCCAGCGGCGTGCGAGTTCTCTTCGTCGTTGAACCAGCCGTCTACTTCGGCATCTACCAGTTCCCCGGCGCGGCCAGCTTTAATTACTCGCGCCTGGTGCAGGTAGCCAACTATCCCTCGCAAACGCCCTACAACGCCTCTGAAGTCGAACGCGATCGCCAGGCCCTCGTAAACTTCTTCCGCCAGCAGGGTTTCTTTGAAGTTGAAGTTAAAACCGAGATCAAGATCGACGCGCCTCATGCCCTCGCCAACATCGTCTTCGTCACTAAGCTCGGCCGCCGCGCAAAGTTCGGCGAAGTTATCATCGCCGGCCTTCCCAACGACGAGCAGCATCGTCTTGAAGACAGCCTGAAGAGCATGCTGGCCCGCGCGCGGCAGTCCGCGGTGCGCCCCGGAAAGCCCTATCACTACTCGACGCTGGGCCGCGCCGGCAACTACCTGCAAACCCAGTTGCAGAACAAGGGCCTGCTGAGCGCGGAGGTACAGCCCGCCGGCGCCGAATACCATGCCGACAGGAATCGCGCCGATATCCACTTCACCGTCAAACCGGGCCCTGAAACGAAGGTCGAGATTTCCGGCGCGCATCTCTGGAGCTGGGACAAGAAAAAGCTCCTCCCCATCTATCAGGGCGTTGGCGTCGACGAAGAAACCGTGCAGGAAGGCTCGCGCGCCCTCGTCTCGTACTTCCAGGGCAAGGGCTACTTCGACGTGAAAGTCGACGCGCAAATGGAAAAGCCGCAGGGCGATGACAAGGTCGTCTACCGCATCACGCGCGAGAAGAAGCACAAAGTCGAAAGCGTCAACGTCACCGGCAATCAGAAACTCACGTCCGACCAACTCACTCCCCACATCGCCGTCGAGAAAGAGCATCTGTTTGCCCGCGGCAAGTTCAGCCAGGATCTGGTCCGCAAAAGCGTTGACAACCTCAAGGCCGTCTACAAATCTGAAGGCTTCAGCAGCGTGCAGGTCGTCCCCACCGCCACCAACCGGGGCGGCGACGTGAACGTTTCTTTCGCCGTCACTGAAGGCCCGCGCGACATCGTCGAGTCTCTCCAGGTGGAAGGCGCTGACACCTTCCCCGTCTCGCAATACGCCCCCGGCGGGCTCAAGATTGTCGCCGGCCAGCCTTACTCCAGCGCGCATGTCATCGCAGACCGCACGCAGACAATGGCCAACTACCTCAAGGCCGGCTATCTCACCGCCAGCTTTCGCGAGACGGCCACCGCAGTCTCGAAGAACGATCCGCATCACATCAACGTCGTCTATCACATCTACGAAGGCCCGCGTGTTCTCACCGGCGAGGTCATCACACTCGGCCGCGAACATACGAGCCAGCACCTGATCAATGACGACATCACCGATCTCAAGCCCGAACAGCCCCTCACGGAGACTGCCCTGCTCACCGCGGGCTCCAGGCTCTACGACCACACCGGCGTCTTCGACTGGGCCCAGGTCGACCCCAAGCGCCCCATCACCACGCAAAACGTCGAAGATGTGCTGATCAAGGTTCACGAGGCGCCGCGGAACATGATCCAATACGGCTTCGGCTTTGAGGTCATCAATCGCGGCGGCAGCATTCCCGGCGGCACCGTCGCTCTGCCCAACTTGCCCCCGGTTGGACTTCCCTCGGGTTACACAACCAGCCAGGCCACCTTCTACGGCCCGCGCGGCACATTCCAATTCACGCGCAACAACATCCGCGGCAAAGCCGAGTCCCTCTCCTTCACCGCCTTTGCCGGCCGCCTCGATCAGCGCGCCGCGCTTTACTTCATCGATCCCACCCTGCGCTGGTCCCATTGGAAGGCGACCACCGGGCTCTCCTTCGAGACCAACCAGGAAAACCCGATCTATTCGTCGCGCGAGGAACAGGGCACGTTCCAGGTGCAGAAGCCACTCGACCCCGAGCAGAAGAACATCCTGTTCTTCCGCTACGGCTACAGCCACACCAGCATCACGCACGTGCTGATCGACGCCCTCGTGCCGGAGCGCGACCGCAACATCCGCCTCTCCACGCTCTCCGCGAACCTTACTCGCGACACCCGCGACAACGCGCTCGACGAGCACCACGGCGTACTCGACTCCATCGAGCTCGACTTCAACTCGAGCAAGCTCGGCTCCAACGTCGACTTCGCGAAGCTCACCGCGCAGGCCGCCATCTACCGCGAAAAGTTCCACCACATCGTCTGGGCCCAGAGCATCCGCATCGGCCTCGCGCAACCCTTCAACAACAGCTTCGTGCCGCTCAGCGAAGCCTTCTTCACCGGCGGCGGCAGTACTCTGCGCGGCTTTCCGCTCGATGGCGCAGGCCCGCAGAACAGTGTCTGGATCTGCAATAACGGACAACCCGACTGCCCCTTGTCCGAGCGCCAGCAGATTCGCGTTCCTGCCGGCGGCAACGAAGAGCTGATCATCAACTCTGAAGCCCGCATTCCGCTTCCCTTCAAGCAGGGCCTCAGCATCGTGCCCTTTTACGATGGCGGCAACGTGTTTCCCCTCGTCGGGTTCCACGACTTCCTCACGCTCTACTCCAACAACGTGGGCATCGGCCTTCGTTACGCCACGCCCATCGGCCCCGTACGCATCGACGTGGGACAAAACCTCAATCCTGTAAGCGGCATTAAATCCACCAACTACTTCATCACCATCGGCCAGGCATTCTAGCAACGGACGTAAGCGAGGATCGACATGAGCACTGCAAGGCAACTGTTTCCGCCGGAGCCCCCTCCCGAACCGAACCGGAATCGGCGCCCGCTGAAACTGTGGCAGCCGAGCCCTCGATTGCGCCGTGTCTTTGCATGGATCTTCGCAATTAACTTGCTACTGACTGTGCTTGTCCCCGTAACTATCGTCGTGCTCCTGCACAGCCAGAGGTTCCATCAGTACATCATCGCCAGGGTGCAGAGCAGCGTCGCCGACAGCCTCGGCACGCGCCTCGATCTGCAGAACTTCGCGCTAAACTTCTCGCCGCTCAGTCTCGATCTCTACGGCGTCACACTGCACGGCGCCAGTCCTTATCCAAATGTCCCGGTGCTCCAGTTGCAGCATGCGCACGTCGGCGTGCGCATCGTCTCGTTCCTTCAGCAAAAGTGGTATCTCTCTGACGTTCAACTCGATCATCCCGTCGTCCAGGTCTTCGTCGACAAAAACGGCGTGAGCAACATCCCCAAACCGAAACCCAGCGACAGCAAGAGCAACACCACCATCTGGGATCTCGGCATCCGCCACATTGTCCTCGACAACGGCGAGATCTACTACAACGCGCAGGCCACTCCGCTCCAGGCCGATCTCCGCGATCTCAACTTCCTCGCCAGCTACAGCGAACTGCGCACCATGTACTCCGGCAGCCTGCAGTACTCAAACGGCCGCGTGGCCTTCGGCGCGTACCAGCCCTTCGAGCACAACTTTGCCGCGCAGTTCGACCTCACGCCGACCACGTTCCAGCTGCATCGCGCACAACTCACCTCGAGCGCCGCGCAGATCAACCTCGTTGCCACCGCCACCAACTTCAGCGCCCCCAGAGTCGACGCGAAGTATGACGTGAGCGTCGACGGAACCCAGCTCGCAAAGCTCATCAACAATCCCTCTGTGCCGCAGGGCCAGGTCCACGCCACCGGATCGGCCGCCTACCAGATGGTTGAGAATGTGCCCGCGCTGCAGACCCTCACCATCAACGGCGATCTCGCCAGCAAGCAAATTCTGGTCAGCACGCCGTCTCTCCGCGCTGCCGTCGGCAACATCGCCGCGCACTACTCCCTCGCCAGCGGCGACGCCACGCTGCACGACCTCCGCGCCGGCATTCTCGGTGGCGAACTTACCGCGCAAGGCACGATGAAACAAATCGCCGGAACCGCGCCGCATTCCGACTTCACCGCCTCGTTACGCAACGTCTCGCTCGCGCAGGCAAGCAGTCTCGCCGGATCAAAATCGAAGCAGCCCGTCACCATCAACGGCGTCCTCAACGCCGACGCCAAAGCCACATGGGGCAAGACCCTCGACGACCTCGTCGCCAAGGTCGACTCCACCATCCGCGCCCAGGCCACCGGCAAGCATCCCGCCACCATCACCACGGCCAGCACGACTTCTACCGCACCAGGCCAGGTCCCCATCAACGGCGAGATCCACGCCACCTACACCGGCGCCAGCAAATCCATCGCTCTTGCCAACAGCTCTCTGCGCACGCCCCAAACCACCGTCAACATGAACGGCACGCTGAGCAATCACTCCGCCCTCGCCATTCAATTGCAAGCCAACGATCTTCGCGAGCTCGCGTCCATCGCCGACATGTTCTCGACGCCCAAACCCGGCCAGCAGCCTCAGCCGCTCGACCTCGCCGGTTCCGCCACCTTCAACGGCAACGTCACAGGATCCACGTCCGCACCGCATCTCACCGGTCAGCTAGCCGCCAACAACCTTCGCGTCAACGGCAGCACCTGGCGCGTCTTTCGCGCCGGCGTCGACGCAAGCCCCACCGAAGCCCGCCTCATCAACGCCGATCTCGAGCCGCTTCCCAAAGGCCGCATCAACCTCAATGCCAGCGTCGGCCTGAACCAATGGGCATTCACGAACACCAGCCCGCTTCAGATTCAACTCGACGCCTCGCAACTCGACATCGCCAGCCTCACCAAGCTCGCGGGCCAACAGCAATTGCCCATCAGCGGTACGCTCAACACGCACCTCACGCTGCACGGCACTGAAGAAAACCCCATCGGCAATGGCACTCTCTCCATCACCAATGCCAGCGCCTACAGCGAGCCCATCAACTCCGTGCAGGTCAACTTCGGCGGCACCGGCGACCAGGCGCAGGCCACGCTCTCCATCAAGCTCCCTGCCGGCTCCATCGAGAGCAACGTCACTGTCCGTCCCAAACAGAAGACCTACACCGCGCAGCTCACCTCGACCGGCATCGACATCCAGAAACTCGAAACCGTGAAAGCGAAAAACCTCGACGCCACCGGCACCGTTGCCATCTACGCCAGCGGTCAGGGCAGCTTTGACAACCCGCAGCTCACCGCGTCCATTCAGATCCCTTCGCTCACCATCCAGAAGCAGCAGGTCGCCAACATCAAGCTCGACGCGAACGTTGCCAATCACGTCGCCAACGCCACGCTCTCGTCCGCTGCGCTCAACACCAACATCCAGGCCAAGGCGCGCGTGAACCTCACCGGCGACTACGACACCGATGCCACGCTCGACACTCAGAACATTCCGCTGCAGCCGCTCGTCGCGCTCTACTCGCCTGCGAATGCCGCGACGCTCTCCGGCGCCACCGAACTGCACGCCACCGTGCACGGCCCGGCGAAGAACAAGAACCTGCTCGAAGCGCACATCACCATTCCCTATCTGAAGGTGAACTATAACAACACAATCCAACTCGCCGCCGCCGCTCCCATTCACGCGGATTACAAGAACAGCGTCCTGACTCTGCAGCACTCAGCCATCAAAGGAACCGACACCAACCTCGAATTCGAAGGCTCCATTCCCGTCGGAAGCAACGGCCCCATGTCGCTTCTGCTCAAGGGCAACGTAGACCTCGCCCTGGCGCAGATCTTCGACCCAGACATTCGCACCGGCGGCGAAATCCGCTTCAACATTGACTCCCACGGCACGTCCGCGCAGGACATCGGTGGCGAGATCGACATCGTCAACGCCAGCTATTCTTCGCCCGATCTACCCGTCGGCCTGCAAAACGGCAACGGCGTGCTGAAGCTCACCACGGACCGCGTCAACATTCAAAGCTTCCGTGGAACAGTCGGCGGCGGTGAAGTCACCGCATCCGGCGGCGTCGCTTACCGGCCCGCCATTCAGTTCGATCTCGGCATGGCCGCGAGAAACATCCGCCTTCTCTATCCGCAGGGCATGCGCGAAGGTATCGACGCCAACATCCACCTTGCCGGCACCACTGACAACGCAGTCCTCGGCGGCAACATCGATCTCACCAACATCTCCTTCACGCCTGCCTTCGAGCTCACGGATTTCATCAGCCAGTTCTCCAGCGACGTAGCCCCGCCGCCCTCCATCGGTGGAATCACGCAGAACATCCGCCTCAACCTCGCCGTTCACTCCACCAATAACGTAGCGCTCGTGAGCCGCACGCTCAGCGTCAATGGCTCAGCCAATCTGCAGGTCCGCGGCACCGCTGACGACCCCGTCCTCCTGGGCCGCGTCAATCTCACCGGCGGCGACATGATCCTCAACAACAGCCGCTACATCCTCAACGGTGGAACCATCCAGTTCATCAACCCATCGCAAACCCAAGCCGTCGTCAACGTGTCGGTCACCACCACCATCCAGCAGTACAACATCAACATGCGCTTCCAGGGCCCCACCGATCGCATGCAGACGCAGTACGCCTCCGACCCCGCGCTTCCTCAGGCCGACATTATTAATCTGCTTGCATTTGGAACAACGACAGAGGCCGCTTCACCCGCCTCAACCACCAATCAGATGGCCCAATCGATCGTCGCCAGCCAGGTGTCGAGCCAGATAACCAGCCGCTTCGCCAAGGTGGCAGGCATCTCGCAACTCTCCATCAGCCCGGTGCTCGGCAACGCCAACGGTCAGCAGTCCGGCGCCAACATCACCATTCAGCAGCGCGTCACGGGAAGCCTCTTCGTCACCTTCTCCACCAATACCGCTGAGGCCACACAAACGGTTCAGGGGCAATACAAGATCTCGCCGCGAGTCTCGCTCAGCGCCACCCGCGATCCCAACGGCGGATTCGCCGTCGACGCCCTCATCAAGAAAACCTTCTGAAACACCACGGCCTGCTTCCGTCACGGAAGCAGGCCGCCCCATCTGGACCACTCGACCACTAATCACTAACCACTAATCACTGCTCTCTCGGAATATCCCTGTGAACCGCCTTCACCTGGTACCCCGCCTCGCGCAGCCGCTCCGCAATATCCTCCGCCATCATCACGCTGCGATGTTGTCCGCCCGTGCATCCGAACGCCACGGTCAGATAGCTCTTCCCTTCATGCACATAGTGTGGAAGCAGATAGAGCATCAGGTCCGTCACGCGCCCCAGGAACTCCACCGTCTGCGGAAAGCTGCGCACATACTCCGCCACGCGCGGATCTTTCCCCGTCTTCTTCCTGAACTCCGAAACAAAATGAGGATTGGGCAGAAACCGCACGTCGAACACCATGTCCGCATCCAGCGGTACACCATTCTTGAATCCAAAGCTCAGGCACGACACCAGCAGCCGATTGACCTGTTCGTCCTGCCCAAAACGCGATTGGATGTCCGCGCGCAGCTCATGCACGTTGAAGTTCGACGTGTCGATCAGCGTGTCCGCCACGTTGCGGATCGGGTCCAGCAACTGCCGTTCCTCCACAACCGATCGCCACACTGTCTCGGACTTCCGCAGCGGATGCGGACGCCGCGTCTCGGAATAACGCCGCACCAGCACCGCGTCCTGCGCGTCAAGAAACAGGACGCGCGTCGGCAGCACCGTCTTTACGCTCTTCAGAATCTCCGGCAGTTGATCGAGCGTCGGTCCCTCGCGCACGTCGATCACAATGGCCGCGTCCTGAATCTCCGGCGACTTGTGAACCAGCTTGGCAAAGTCGTGCAGCAATTCCAGCGGCAGATTATCCACCGCGTGAAATCCAAGATCCTCAAAGGCCTTTAGCGCTGAAGCTTTGCCCGCGCCCGAAATGCCGGTGACAATCACCAGTTCCTTTTCGTCTTGGTTGTCTTTGCTGGCCGCAGTGGAGCTAGGCGGCGGTGACTGATCCGACATGCGCTCATCCTACACTGCAACCATTGCTATACGTTAGCCTTATCGATCGGTGAACGCCGCGGTCCGGCCGTTGTGCGCAGCCAGGTACTCTGCCTGTTTCGCATCGACGGGCGGCGCCAGGAAGTATCCCTGCCCAAGCTCGCAACCCATCTCCTGCAAAATGCGCAGATGTCCCTGTGTCTCGATGCCATGCGCCAGTAACTGCACGCCCGCCGCCCGGCACACATGTATCAGCGACTCGACCAGCGCCGGCTGGCTTCCCGTTCCCGTCACGCTGGCAGTGATCTTCGCGTCCAGCTTCACCATGTCAATCGGCAACCGCACCAGGTGATTCAGTGACCCAAGCGCGGCTCCAAAATTGTCCATGGCGATGCGCACTCCACAGTCCACCATGCGCTGCAGCACCGCCAGCGCTTTGTCTGGGCTCTCATTGAGAGTCCCTTCCGACACTTCGAGCAGCAGCCGCGAGGGATCAATGCGAGCCGAGACAATCGTCTTCTTCAGTTGCGCTACCATCTCTTCCTGATAGAACTGCCGCCGCGAGAGATTCACTGAGATCACCATCCCATTACCCGGCATGCGGCGATCCCATTCCAGCACCTGTGAGCATGCCGATTCGATTGAGTCGCGCCCCAGGCTGATCGACAGTCCCGTATCGTCGGCCACGGGCAGCATGTCGCGGAAGCTCTCCAGCGCGCCCGTCGGCATCTTGCGCCGCAGCAGCGACTCGAAGCCCTCCAGCCGTCCATTCGAAAGCCGGTAGATCGGCTGATACCAATAAACAAAGTCGCGGCTTGCCACCAGGTCGCGCAGTTCGCGTTCGAGTTCCTGTTGGCTTGTAACCTGCACTTCCATGTGGCGGTCGAAGATCGCATACCTGTGCCCGCCATCCTGCTTGGCGCGATACATCGCAACATCCGCGTCCTGAATCACTTCTTCAGGCGTCTGATGGTCGTCGCCGGCAAGCGCGATCCCCAGGCTCGTCATTACCTGGAGCTGGTGACCAAGCACCTCGAACGGCCGGTCGAGCTCGGCCAGAATCCTCTGCGCCACCGCGTCCAGGTCTGCCACTGACATGATATTTTCCACCAGCACCGCAAACTCGTCGCCGCCCATGCGCGCCGCGGTATCATGCGGACGCAGAACCCGAAGCAGCCGTTCCCCTATTGCGATCAGCAGCGTGTCTCCCGCGGCGTGGCCAAGGTTGTCGTTGATCTGCTTGAAGCGGTCCAGGTCCAGGAAAAACACTGCGCATCCCTGGTTCGTACGCCGCTCACGCCGGCTCATCGCCAGCTTCAGACGATCCGAGAACAGCGCCCGGTTCGGCAGTCCGGTCAGCACATCGTGCATGGCGTCGTGCTGCAGCTTGGCCTCCACCTGCTTGCGCTCGCTGATATCGCGAAACGTAAACACGTATCCCGCCTTGCCGCCGTTCACCTGCAGCGCCGACATCTGCAGCGCCACATCCACCAGGTCGCCCTTGTTGTTGAACCGCACCGTCTCCACCGACGCCTGTCCCTGCTCGTCCACGGCCTTCTGCAGCATGGAGTGTTCGTAGAGTCGAGTCTCGGGAACCAGTAACTCGCGAAGGTCGCCGCCGCTCACGTCTTCGGCCGCGTAACCAAAAATTCGCGTGAACGCCGGGTTCGTGTACAGCACCTTGGAACCGTAGACAATCGCCACGGCTTCCGGAAGGCTTGCCAGCACATCGTCCATCAGGCCGCTCTTCGGCGCGCGTTCGCGGCCCGTTACTTGCGCGATGATCACGCTCTCGCGCTCCTCTCCATCGAGGATGCAGTGGGTTCCCTCCACCGGCGTCATCCGGCCGTTCTTGCAGGCCAGTGTCGCGTGGAATGGGCTGCCGCGTTTGCTGCCCGTAAGCTTGGTGCGAGGTTCGGCGGTTCCGGGAAGCAGCCCCCACAGCACGTCGTCCACCGGGCGCTCCTGCCACTCCCCCTCGATTCCCATCTCATGACGCGCCTCCGCGTTCGCGTACACGACCACGCCGCCGCGCTCCATAAACACGAGCACCGGCAGCGCGTCGAGCACCACGCGCTGTTGCGCGGAGTCGGGATTTTCCGGCCGCATCAATCTGGTTCCATCCCAAACAAGCGCCGCCACTCTTTCCTCCGCCTGTCTATATCTTTGAACGGGCTTGTTCTAGCTGACTGTTCTATGCAGATTGCCTGGTCCAATTGCCCGACCTGATCTCCCGCATGGTTCGGCCCTGTAACATGATTCGGCCCGTGGCTCCCACACTCTGGAGCCAGCGACAGAGGGCGCATCCTGAGCGCATTGTGTCGTTCCTTCATGGTAGCTACGGCAGAACCGCCCTCGAATCCCTCAAAGGTGGTTCCAGCCTCATACCAAAGTTCCCCCGCCCCGCGGCGATCCACCCAAGACCCAATTTTCTCAACAGCCTGCGAAGTCCGCATCTCGAGGACCCTTCAATCGCACTTCCCGCGCGGCACTGCGCTTGCAGGACTGTTTCCCCCATTCAGACGATTACTGGATCTTCACCATGGACCGTCCGGCGCGGGCCCCCAACCCCGCCGGACTCCCTTGCTTTAAGGCACCTCGACCAGTTCCATCTGGCCATCGCGGCGCCGGTGCAGCACAAACAGGTCGCCTCCCAAATTGCGGAAGACCAGAATATCTTTATCGCGAAACTCGGCTTCCTTCACCGCCTCTTCCACCGTCATCGGACGCATCGCGATAGCGTCGGCGCTCTTCACGATGTGCGGTTCCATCACCGCGGGCTTGGCCGGGAAGGAGTGCGCCGGAATCGCCGCCCGCACCTTCTTCTGCGACCCATCCCCGTCCTGCGCGCGCGCCTTCTTCTCGCGCGTAACCGGCGGAGCCTCTGCGATCTTTTCTTCCTTGGGCAGCCGCTTGCGCGTAAGATTTCGGTCGCGATAACGAACTGCCTGCAGCTCCGCATGCGCCAGCGCCGCGCGCAATGCGGCCTCCTGCGAATCTGCCTGTCCCTTCGCGGCTATGGTGTGCATGCGCGCATTCACCGTCAACTCGGCGATATGCAGATGACGCTGCACTTTAAACGTGACCGATGCGCTGGTGGTCTTGCCCAGAATGCGGGCGATGCGGTTCATTCCTTCCTCAGCCTGCTGGCGCAGCGCCTTGGGAATTCGTACTTGCCTGGCGGTCAACTCCACTTCCATGGTCAGCCTCCGCTCTGCTCTGTTTTGCCCAGGCCAACACTGGCCTGAGACTGTGGATTCTATAGCATTTCGCGATGCACGGCACAAAGAAGACCCAACAGCGTCAGGGATCGCCGCGTTTGAGTCTCGAAGACACGCAAAAGCCCATCGCGGGACAATGCCTCGCTAGAATGACGTTGATCTTGGGAATTGCGTTTAGAACCCTGAGCCCCCCGTATAACTGCATCAAATGCAGACCCCTCCCTTACCTCAGAGGAACTCCGCACCAAATTGGATGTAAAGAGGCAATATTGACAGGGGCAATGCTATGCGGCTTCTTTGATCGCGGTTCCCCAGAGGGAACTCAGTCCCGTCTCCGCCTCTGATGCGTACTCGGAATATTCATGTCCTCGCGATACTTCGCCACCGTCCGCCGCGTCAGTTGGATCCCTTGCGCCTGCAGCATCGCGGCAAGCTGGTCATCCGTCAGCGGATGCTTCGCGTCTTCGTCCTCAATAAGCTTCCGCACCTTCCGCTTGAGCACCACCAGCGGCGTATCTGCGCCCTCCGGCCCGTTCGCGCCCTCTGAGAAGAACGCCCTGAGTTCAATCACTCCCTGAGGAGTGTGTGCGTATTTATTGGCCACCGCGCGGCTTACAGTCGACGGATGAACCCCGATCTCCTCCGCCACTTCCTTGATCATCATCGGCCGCAGCATTTCAATTCCCTCGTCCAGGAACTCCTGCTGCCGCCGCACAATCACCTCGCACGTCCGCAGAATCGTGCTCTTGCGCTGCGCGATGTTCCGCATCAACTGCAATGCCGACCGGAACCGCTCCTTGACGTAGTCCTTCACCTCGCGGTCCGTGGTCTGGCTCACCAGCATCTGCCGGTACCGCCGGCTGAGCCGCAGGCTGGGCAGATCCTCCTCGTTCATGCTCACCACCCACTCGCCGCCACGCTTCACGAACGTCACGTCCGGCTCAATCAGCCGCGTCTGCTCCCGGTTGTAGAGCCGCCCGGGCCGGGGATCGAGCGTGCGAATAAAGTCCACCGCGGCATGCACATCTTCGGGAGTGGCCTGCACCGCCTTCGCCACATCCTTCACATCGCGCTTCTGCAGCAGTTGCAGGTGCTTATCGACAATCAGCGCCGCCACCACCATCGCCCGGCGTCGCGTCTCAAGCTGCGCTTCCGCCTCCGCCTTAAGGCTCCCGTGCGGATTCTCCTCCGGCTCTTCCGGCTCCTCGCCTTCCTCCACGTCCCTGGCTGGCTCTATACGGTGGTTGCGCGCGTAAAGCTGCTCGAACTCGTGCTGCTGCGCGACAATCTGAATCAACAGGCACTCACGCAGATCGCGCGCGCCCACCCCGGCAGGATCCAGATGCTGCACCAGGTCGATTCCCCGATGCACAAGGTCCTGCGCCCGGTCCGACTCCGGCTGCATATTTAGTTCCGCGGGGGTATGGCCGTTGGCCTCGGCCGCAGGCTCTGCTGAAGAGAGCTCCGCATACGCCGCGGCCAGCTCAGCTTCGCTGGCCGAAAGGTATCCATTCTCATCCAGGTTGCCGATGATGAACTCGGCGGCAGTCTCCAGGTCCTTGTCGAGCGTCAGAGCTCCCACTTGCCACGCCAGGTGATCTGAAAGCGACGTAGGCTGCGAGAGAAAATTCTCAAACGAGGGCTTTTCGCTATCCTCATACTCCTGCTGCGTACGATAACCGGGATCGAGATACTCCTGGAAATAGGAGCCGAAGTCCACCTCGTTGAAGGGATCCTTGGCTGGGACCGGGGTCTCTTCCGGTCCACGCTCCCGTAACTCCTGTCGACCAGCCACCTCATCGAACATCGGTACGGTTTCGTCGATCTCTTCGAGAACGGGATTCTCGACCATCTCCGCATCGATCATCTCCTTGAGCTCGAGCTTGTTGAGCGCCAACACGCTCACCATCTGCATCAGGCCCGGGGTGAGGACCTGGCGCTGTGCCACCTTCAAGCTGAGTTTTGGCTGCAACAACCCCATAAGAGAAGATTCCCGCGAGATCTTGAGCCTAGTGTAAATGGACTGGCAAAGTCACTCGGCGGAAAACGTCCTCTACTGGTCCCAGGTTCCGGATTGGACAACATGGCCTGTCCGGAATACCCCTTTGGAGCCTAGGATGCGCGACGCCCCCGCCCGGTGCACACCCGACCAAAATAAACTTACCCGGCCCTAAGGGCGGACGGCCTTGCGCCGAGAACGTCACCCACTCCTCACGGCTCTAAAAAGAAACAGACAAGGGACGGCGCGCTCCAACCCTGCAAGAACACCACCCGTGACCGCCATCACAGACCCGAATCCAGAATCAGTCAAAATAGAAACGCCTATTCGAGAAGGATCCTGGGTGTAACTGTCTTGCCCTTCCCGCTCACAAGAATCGACCAGGGGTAACCAGAAAATTAACAATTATCAATTTCAAAGTTTTCCACAGGCAAAATTGTCAAATCGTTTGAATTCAATGATTTACTTAAAACAATCCATATATGGACTCTTTCGCTCCACCTTCGCTATTTCCCACAAACAGAACAAAGAAAAAGCGAAAATCTACCTGGCCCGACAACCGCAATTCACACCGAAGTTTACCTATCCGTTAACAGCTCGCCGAAATCCTCCAACCGCAATGGATTACCATTCTGCTTGACGCCCCCGCAGGCGCCCGCGCGCGCCCGCCTCGGTCCCCATCCCCGCGAGGCCCCGCATGAAGCAATCCTTCGATGCCATCGTTGTAGGAGCAGGCCAGGCCGGCCCCTCCCTCGCCGTGCGTCTCGCCACCGCCGGTCAAACCGTCGCCCTCGTCGAGCGCCACCTCTTCGGCGGAACCTGCGTCAACACCGGCTGCACCCCTACAAAAGCCATGGTCGCCAGCGCCCACGCCGCCCACCTCGCCCGCCGCGGACAGGACTTCGGCTTCACGACCGGCGACATCCGCATCGACCTCCGCGCCGTCAAAGCCCGCAAAGACGCCATCGTCCAGCGCTCCCGCTCCGGTGTCGAAAAATGGCTCCGCGGCACCAAAAACTGCACCGTGGTCCAGGGCCACGCCGCCTTCGAATCTCCCCATACCCTCCGCGTCGGCGACGACCTCCTCGAAGCTGATCAGATCTTCCTCAACGTTGGCGCGCGGCCGCTCATCCCTGACATGCCCGGCATCGGCTCGGTTCCCTTCCTCACCAGCACATCGATCCTCGAACTCGAAGAGCTCCCGCCCCATCTCGCCGTAGTCGGCGGCGGATACGTCGGCTGCGAATTCGCGCAGATGTTTCGCCGCTTCGGCTCGGAAGTCACCATCCTCGACAAGAACCCGCGCCTCACCCCGCGCGAAGACGAAGACGCCTCCGCAGTGATCCACGATGTATTCAAATCGGAAGGCATCGACATTGCCGTCGACGCCACCTGCATTCATCTCGAGCAAGGACCCGGCCGCATCCACGTGGGCGTTGATTGCGATGAACGCGCGCCGCACATCGAGGCCTCGCATGTGCTGCTCGCCATCGGCCGCACCCCCAACACCAACGACCTCAACCTCGCCGCCGCCGGCATCGAAGCCGATGCCCACGGCTACATCCCCGTCGACGACCAGCTCCGCACCAATGTCCACCACGTCTTCGCGCTCGGCGATTGCAACGGCCGCGCCGCCTTCACCCACACCGCCTACAACGACTACGAAATCGTCGCCGACAACCTGCTCAACGGAGCCGCGCGCCGCCTCAGCGACCGCATCCCCATCTACGCGCTCTTCACTGACCCGCCGCTGGCCCACGTCGGTCTGCACGAGCATGAAGTCCGCGACCGCGGCATCCGCGCGCTCATCGGCAAGCGCCCCATGACACGCGTCTCACGCGCCATCGAAAAAGGCGAAACCTTCGGCTTCATCAAAGTCCTGGTCGACGAGCACACTCAGCACATCGTCGGCGCCACCCTCATCGGCACTGGCGCCGACGAAGCCATCCACTGCATCGCCACATGCATGTACGCGCGCCAGCCCGCCTCGCTGCTCACCCACTCGGTCCACATCCATCCCACGGTCGCTGAACTCATCCCCACAGTGCTGGGCGGGTTGCAACCGCTCACCTGAATAGAGTGTTTTCCTCGGAGATCCCCCGCCGCCGCTAGCTCCGCTTTCCAAAAAGCGGCGCACCCACAACACCGATCGCGACCATCACACACAGCCACGCAAACACATCCCCATGCTGCGTGTAGAACGTCACATCATCCCTGTACCCGAACTGCGCGGGCAACGTGTCCACCGCATGCCGCGGAATACTCTGCCGCACCCGCCCATACGGATCGATCGCCGCCGTCACCCCGTTGTTGGTATCGCGCAACAGCCAGCGCCGATTCTCAATCGCTCGCATCCGCGCCATGTTCAGGTGCTGCCACGGAGCACTGGTGTCGCCATACCAGGCGTCATCGCTGATGTTGACCAGCACCTCAGCGCCATTCTTCGCGAGTTCCCGCACCTCATCCGCAAACACCGCCTCGTAGCAAATGAAGATACCGTAGCGGCGCATCGTGCCGTGCTGGTCCTCAATGCGAAAGACCGCGTGATCGGTTCCGCGATCGAACCTCGACACGCGCCCGGTAAGCTTCTTCGCGAAGAACAGCAGCTTTTGGAAAGGAACGAACTCGCCAAACGGCACCAGGTGAATCTTGTCGTAGCGTCCGATCTTCTGGCCGTCGGGGCCCACCACCATCGCCGAATTGAATTGCCTCCAGCGCTGCTCGGGCTCCGAGTAGTCCATGCCGACGCCGCCAACCACCAGCGGCGCGCTCTGCTGCTGCGCGATCTTTGCGGTCATTCGCTGGAAGGCCGGATCGACCTCGGCAAATGGCGCCGGCGACTCCGGCCACGCCACGAGATCGGGGTGCGTGGGATACGGCGGGCAAACGATTTCGCCCGAGGACGCGCCGGTCTGCGGAATCCCGGCAATGTAGGTCTTGCACTGTTCGCCGGCGAGTTGCGCGAACTGGGCGATGTTCTTATCCCATTCCGCGCCCTCCCAACTGTTGTCCGCTGCCACGTCGAGGTTCGGCTGCACCAGCACGGCCGTCGCGCTGGTTGGCGCGTCCTTGGGAGCCCTATGAGAAACACCCCCCGCGAGAACCCCGACGCCAAGGCATAAGCCAACTGTTTGCAGAGTCCCGCGAAGACTCCTCTCGCCAAACCCGAGCAGTCCGATCAACGCAACTAACCAGGCTGCATTTACCGCCACAATGACAAAACTGATTCCGTAGACTCCCGTCCAAGGGGCGAGGTAGGTCAGGCGCGAGTTATCCACCTGCGAATACCCCAACTGATCCCACGGCACCGAGGTAATCCGCGCAGCCGCCAGCTCCAGTGCCACCCACAAAAACGGCGCCGCTGCCAGCGCCCACCCCACACCGAACCGCCGCCGCACCACGGCTATCCCCAGTCCGAACAGCCCGAAGTACAAACCCAGCACCAGGCTGAACGCGATCAGCAGCAGCACCGGCGCCAGCGCCGGCATATCCCCATAGCGCGACATCGTGTCGCGCACCCAGTAGCAGTTACCCATGTACCAGAGAAATCCGCACAGATACGCCACCAGAAACGACCGCCGCAGCGGCCGCTCCGCATCTTCACTGGTTCGCGCCACCGCCCAAATCAACGGCACCAGCCCAAACCAGGCAACGATGCTCCGCCCCGGCGGCATCGGCCCCGCTAGCGGAAACGGCAACTCCAG
>Ga0206908_1085_pt1 | contig 17322 bp, 9 predicted proteins | sample Alteio_BWOrgHeat_78_FD_152979 | JGI IMG/M metagenome (GOLD analysis project Ga0206908, IMG submission 152979) | Enriched cells from forest soil in Barre Woods Harvard Forest LTER site, Petersham, Massachusetts, United States -... | ecosystem: Environmental > Terrestrial > Soil > Temperate forest > O... | reverse complement strand
CGGCACGGCTTACTGCCGAACTTCCATTAATATCAATGGCACCCCTAACATCTAAACTATTAGCCGGCACCCATGTACCGATACCCACATTACCATTCATCACGGACAATGCAGAAGTCGTAAGGAATGTTGTACCGATACCAACGTTCCCACCGCTCGTTTCATAAACATTATTTCCTGTAACTGTCCATCCACTGACCCCACCTGCCGATGACCATGTCGCATCGCCAGCACTGTCACTTGCGGTCAAAACATACCCGCTAATAGGCGTTTGTGCGCTCATGGTGAAGTTTGCGGTGCGCACGGTGCCTTGCACATCAAGCGCCTGGCCGGGGACCAAAGATCCGATACCGACATTACCTTGCACCAACAAAGTATTAGACGGGGCAGTTTTTGTCATATACGTGCTTCCGATAGTTTCTCCGCCATTTACACTTAAACTCGAATTGGCAACAAATGTCCCGATACCTACATTATTATCAACTATTAGGTCAATCTCGTTTGTTCCGCCGCCAACAGCATTTTTTAAGCGTAATGAAGTCCTGGAAAAACCCGAACCTGGGACTGTTATCGGCGTGATCGAGTTCGTTTGAAGGTAATTGGCGCTCAAATTTGTATCGGTAAACATCCGTAAATCAGTATAGGTGCCATTAGTACCCAGGCGCAGATCGCCGTTCACCTGAAGTGTACTCGCTGGAGCTATGACGCCGATACCCACATTACCTGCTGAAGTTACATCAAGGTTTTGTGCTCCAACTTCAAATTGTGCTGAAGGCAGCCATGTGCCGATACCTACGTTACCAGCAGAAGTGATATAAAAATATGGATTAACATCAAGATTAACATTGGATCCTATGCCGAATGCATTTGAAGGTGGTTTTCCTGCATAAATCGAACCATTCGTATTTTGAAATTGGATATCTGAATTATTAATACTCGTCCGTTGATTAAGGAGCATAGCTCCTGGAGTATCGGAAGAAATTTGAAATGGAACTGATGGCACCCAGGTACCGATACCTACATTACCATTCATCACCGTCAATGCCGCAGTTGTGGTCCGGGTTGTACCAATACCGACATTCCCGCCATTAGTTTCGTACACATCATTAGTGTTAGTGATCGTCCATCCACTGACACCGCCTGCCGATGACCATGTTGCATCCCCGGCACTGTCGCTTGCGGTCAAAACATATCCGCTGATAGGAGTTTGGGCGCTCATGCTAAAGTTCGTCGTACGTGTAGTGCCTGTAACATCCAGCGCTTGACCAGGAGTTAAAGAGCCGATACCAACATTACCATTTGTCGTTGGAATGATCAATTGCCCACCAAAGGGATTAAATGTACCGATACCAACATTACCTCCAGACAGAATAGCCATATACGTTTGAGTTTTAGGATTATTTTCAAAGTAAATATTAGACCCATTTATATAGGGCCTAATTACTCCATTTGTTCCATCGGTATCCAATACAAATCCATTAATTGAGGTTACTATCGATCCTGCTATTATACCTTTAACTTCTAATAGATGAGTAGGGTTCCATGTTCCAATCCCAACATTACCATTCATCACCGTTAATGCAGAAGTAGTAAGCATGGTTGTGCCGATACCGACGTTTCCACCGGCAGTTTCGTAAACATTATTACCTGATACTGTCCATCCGCTAACTCCGCCGGCTGACGACCATGTTGCATCCCCGGCACTGTCGCTTGCGGTCAAAACATATCCGCTGATAGGAGTTTGGGCGGTCATGGTAAAGTTGGTCGTGCGTGTTGTGCCAGTGACGTCCAAGGCTTGGCCGGGCGCCAGAGATCCGATACCTACATTCCCTTGAACAAGCAAACCATTGGATGGAGCAGCAGTCGAGGTATAGGCACTGCTGCTGCCGACTGAAACACTTCCGGAAACTGAAAGTTTGCTTCCCGGTGCAAATGTTCCAATACCCACATTACTCGTCGATTGCTTCAAATACATCAATTGAGTTCCCCTGGTGGTAAATATAATATCGTTTCCATTTGTTGCGTCCGTCACCAAACTTGTATTATTTCCTGTATTGTAAACTAAAATACTGCGGGCGACGCCTCCTAAATCCTTCCATTGCAAAGCTTGATTATTGTCTAATAGAATGGACCCGCCCGATACATTCAATGATGCTGCTGGTATCCATGTCCCGATCCCAACATTACCGTTCATTACCGTTAATGCAGCAGTAGTTGTTCTGGTTGTACCGATACCCACATTCCCTTTATTAGTTTCATAAACATCATTGGTGTTAGTGATCGTCCATCCACTGACGCCGCCTGCCGACGACCATGTTGCATCACCTGCGCTATCGCTTGCCGTCAGGACATAACCACTGATAGGCGTTTGGGCGCTCATCGTGAAGTTTGTGGTGCGTGTTGTACCGGTGACATCCAATACCTGGCCAGGAGTCAATGAACCGATACCAACATTACCATTTGTTGTTGGAACGATCAATTGCCCACCGAAAGGATTGAATGTACCAATCCCAACGTTACCGCCATTCAAAATTGATATACGACTGGAAAACCCGCCAGTTCCGCCATTACTTACAGACTCGCGGAATTGCAAACCACTAACTGTAGAATTAGCGACAATTTGATACGCGTGGGAACTACTGCCTGCATTCAACTGTATGATAGGTGAAGAACCATTAGTACCGTCTCCTACACTCAACGTCGGTGTTGCCCCCCCTGTTACTTGAAATATCGTTGCCGGGATCCATGTCCCAATACCCACATTCCCATTCATCACCGTCAATGCAGAAGTAGTAAGCAAAGTTGTGCCGATCCCGACATTACCTCCGGCGGTTTCGTAAACATTATTTCCTGAAACTGTCCATCCGCTGACTCCACCTGCCGACGACCATGTAGCATCACCAGCACTGTCGCTCGCCGTCAAAACATACCCGCTGATAGGGGTTTGGGCGGTCATGGTGAAATTCGTCGTACGTGTTGTGCCGGTGACATCCAGTGCTTGGCCTGGGGTCAAAGAGCCGATGCCGACGTTGCCAGTATTAGAAGGTAAGACAATTAACCCTCCTCCAAAAGGACTAAAAGTACCAATACCAACGTTTCCGTTTCGTTGAACTTCAAAGGTAGTAGTACCATTATTTTGCGATCTAATAGTATCAGCTCCACCAACAGAACTAAGCGTAAAAAGAGGAGAAGTAGCATTCGCACTACTCATGCTGTAAGAACCTCCAAATATATCTGTAACTGCACTAGCCGCACCAATTACCTCTAAAGGTGCTTTCGGGCTCCAGGTGCCTATGCCCACATTACCATTCATCACCGTCAATGCAGAAGTAGTTGTTAAAGTTGTACCGATACCTATATTTCCATTATGATAAGAATCTCCTATTACACTAAACGGTTTTACCGGTATCCATGTACCAATCCCCACATTGCCATTCATTACTGTCAGCGCAGAAGTGGTAAGTAATGTTGTACCGATGCCAACATTCCCACCGCTGGTTTCATAAACATTATTCCCTGAAACCGTCCAACCACTGACTCCTCCAGCGGAAGACCATGTAGCATCTCCGGCACTGTCGCTAGCCGTCAAGACATACCCGCTGATAGGAGTTTGGGCGGTCATGGTAAAGTTCGTTGTGCGCACGGTGCCGATCACATCGAGAGCTTGACCAGGATTCAAAGAGCCTATACCGACATTACCCCCCGATGTAACAACCACCGTTTGTGATCCTACTTGAAATAATTGAGACGGTGCAAAGGTCCCGATACCCACATTGCCCTGGACAATCATTCCTCCAGAGGGAGGTGATGTAGTTAAATATGTTCCACCTGCAACAGTTCCAATGCCAACATTGCCGACAATGGCTAATTTGGCCAAAGGAGCTGAGGTGCCGATACCGATATTGCCCGTGGTATCTATTTGCATACGTATACCAGTAAAAGCCTGAATATTATTGGTTGTAAATCTGATTGCGCCATTGGATACAAGATTAATACCCCCTGTAGACCCACCACCTGTAAAAATCGTATATGAATCAGGGATAGTAGCTAAACCCGTACCCGCAGCAGCTGAATTTTGATATATTGATTCACCGTAATGAGTGCCCCCCATATCACCATGAGCTACAAAAGCTGCACTTCCTGTTGTAAGACCTGTCTGTACTTCAACAATTGAATTTACTGTTGGAGAGTATACATACAACTGGGCGGTACTTGCTGCTGTCCCAACGCCTATGTTACCGTTCGTAATGTCTAAAGCATCTGTCGGCACCCATGTACCGATACCCACATTACCATTCATCACCGATAATGCAGCTGTCGTAAGCAATGTTGTTCCGATACCGACATTGCCGCCGGCGGTTTCGTAAACATTGTTCCCTGATACCGTCCATCCGCTGACGCCGCCTGCTGACGACCATGTCGCATCCCCCGCGCTGTCGCTCGCCGTTAAGACATAGCCGCTGATAGGAGTTTGGGCGGTCATGGTAAAGTTTGTCGTGCGCACGGTGCCGGTAACATCCAACGCTTGGCTGGGAATCGTAGAGCCAATGCCGACATTACCACTTTGGTCAATTCTCATTCTTTCAGCGCGCGTTGTACTGCCGTTGGGAGTGGTCTCTAGTGTCAGATAACTACCATTTGCACTTGAGGTAAAGTTTTCTGCTGCTTGACCGACTATGGCAGCCGTCGCACCAGAAAAAGTGTTAGCTGATGTATACGCCATAAAATCAACAATACCCAAACGATCGTTAGCTTGAGCAGCAGTAGGCGCCGCAGATGTTCCGTCTGCCCTTCTAAAGTTAAGCTGCCCCGATGCTGCAGCAGTTGATGAATAAGCATCAATATATTCTTTAGGAGATCCGTTAGCCAATAAGTTAATCAACCCAGCAGGCACCCAGGTACCGATACCTACATTACCATTCATCACAGACAACGCAGAAGTCGTAAGCAAGGTAGTGCCGATGCCGACGTTTCCGCCGGCAGTTTCGTAAACATTGTTCCCTGACACTGTCCAACCGCTGACGCCGCCCGCCGATGACCATGTCGCATCCCCGGCACTGTCACTCGCCGTCAAGACATAGCCGCTGATAGGAGTTTGGGCGGTCATGGTAAAGTTTGTCGTGCGTGTTGTGCCGTTTACATCCAGCGCCTGGCCTGGAGCTAAAGAGCCTATTCCAACATTGTTTTGAACAATCAAACCACCGTCAGGAGCCGTATTATTAATAAAAGTAGAGCTATTAGTTGTCCCAATACCTACCCCACCATTGACCACAAGCTTGCTGAGAGGAAATGCAGTACCAATACCAACATTACCCAATGTATTCATTAAAAAGAATTGATTTGCAATAAGAGTAGATCCAGTTTGAATGGAAAAACTGCCGGAAGCATTCCTCACGCCAAATGACCAACTTTGACCACCAGTTGCTGTTAAAGTATTATAAGCATCACTCGCAGCTGGATTAGCAAAGATTTGATAATGACCGCCGTTATTGCTAGCAACATCCAATATTGCTTTTGGAATCCACGTACCAATACCAACATTACCGTTCATCACCGACAACGCAGAGGTCGTAAGCAATGTTGTGCCGATGCCGACGTTTCCGCCGGCAGTTTCATAAACATTATTCCCTGATACTGTCCATCCACTGACTCCTCCGGCGGAAGACCATGTCGCATCACCTGCGCTGTCGCTGGCTGTTAACACATACCCGCTGATCGGAGTTTGAGCGGTCATGGTGAAGTTTGTTGTACGTGTGGTACCGTTAACATCAAGCTCTTGACCCGGATTGGTTGAACTTAGACCGACGTTGCCGGCACCATTAATAAAAAGATCCGAATTGTTTGGAAGAGTGGAACCGCCTCCTCTACCTATTGAAATAGTACCCACACTTGAGAAGGTAGTTATGAAGGTTGAATTTGCAGGTACATTTCCCGTGGCGGTATTTTTATTAATTCCTAGAAATAAATCATCATTACCTGTTTTATCTATTCCAATACCATACACATTGCCAGCCGTCGCTGTACCAGTTTCACCAAAAGTTGCCAAGTTTCCTGCGTTTGTTGCGCTGCCAGTACCCGTGATAACCATTCCGACACCATTAGTAGTGTTAACAGTAAGTGCTGCGGTTGCAAAACTTGTTCCAATACCAACAGTCCCTCCTTGTACAGACAATGACATGGTTGGTGCCCAAGTGCCGATACCAACATTACCATTCATCACCGTCAATGCAGAGCTCGTAACAAATGTCGTGCCGATACCTACATTCCCGCCGCTGGTTTCATAAACATTATTCCCTGAAACCGTCCATCCACTGACTCCTCCGGCGGAAGACCATGTAGCATCACCGGCACTATCGCTCGCCGTCAAGACATACCCGCTGATCGGAGTTTGGGCGGTCATGGTAAAATTCGTTGTGCGTGTCGTGCCTTTTACATCCAATAATTGACCAGGGCTTATCGAACCAATACCCACATTGCCCGTTGACTGCACATCAAATTTCTGAACACCAACTTCTAATAGACCCGACGGCTGGGTTGTACCAATACCTACATTGCCGGTAGAGCTTTTTAAAACCATTTGGGGAGTTCCGTTCACAGCAATTGCAGCTCCAAATGTCAGCTCGTTAGAAGCGATCCCCATTCCGTATACGCTGCTACTGCCGAGGTCAAATACTGCTATTTTAATTACACCCCCTCCAGATGATCCAAATGAAAGCGGAGTGCTCGGGGCTATTGTGCCGATACCGACATTACCATTGGAGAGCACATCAAATTTTTGATTTCCAATTTCTAATAAATTGGATGGTACCCACGTCCCGATCCCCACATTACCGTTCATCACTGTCAATGCAGAAGTAGTAAGCAAAGTTGTGCCGATACCGACATTACCGCCGGCAGTTTCGTAAACATTATTGCCTGATACCGTCCATCCGCTGACACCACCTGCCGACGACCATGTTGCATCCCCTGCACTATCGCTCGCCGTCAAGACGTATCCGCTGATGGGAGTTTGGGCGGTCATGGTGAAGTTTGTTGTACGCGTGGTGCCGGTGACGTCCAACGCCTGGCCGGGTGCCAACGAACCGATGCCGACATTGCCTTCGACAATCATCCCACCGTTCGGAGCGGCGGTTCCTATGAAACTGGAAGAATCACCTGTACCAATCCCTATATTCCCAACCACCGATAACTTATTTCCTATCCCTGTAGTATTTACCGTCCAAGATCCAATACCTACGTTCCCGTTGACGTAATCAATGCGCATTCTTTCTACTAGGTTAGTTGTGTCAAAGATGATACCCGAATTTGTTAGGCCTGTAGGATTAATTTGGAGAAAATTATTACTACGAGACATTGCTGCAGCGGAATTAAAGGAGATTGAACCGGCATTAATGCCACCATTTTTAAGATCTAAATTAAAAGCAGGTATCCAGGTACCAATCCCCACGTTACCATTCATCACCGTCAATGCAGCCGTTGTGGTCCTCGTGGTGCCAATACCAACATTGCCGCCGTTGGTTTCGTAGACATCGTTTGTATTAGTAATTGTCCATCCGCTGACGCCACCTGCCGATGACCATGTCGCATCCCCGGCGCTGTCGCTCGCCGTCAACACATACCCGCTGATGGGAGTTTGGGCGGTCATGGTAAAATTCGTCGTGCGTGTTGTACCTGTGACGTCCAATTTTTGGCCAGGATTTACTGAACCAATCCCGATATTCCCATTATCAAAAATAGTACCATTAGCGATAGTTGTGCTGCTGGTAGCTGTGGGCACAAAGCCGGTGGTCAACCCGCTGATAGACCCGCTAATATTTGTCAACCCAGAACCATTACCTACAAACGCGATCGCCCGCACAGTACCGTTAACATCCAATGTCTGGCCTGGCCACGCACTGCCGATACCAACATTACCACCACCATTAATGATCAAATTACCACCTGCCGCGGTCCATGTGCCGATACCGACATTACCGCTGACAACAACAAATTTTGCCTGTGGATTTGCGGTCCCAACACCGATATTTCCAGCTACATTGGCGTTAAAAGGAGTGTAGGCCGCATGCGCTAAAGGAGCGGAAAAAAAGAATAGGAATAAACCGACGAGAATTCGCCTATTTATATATAAACTAACGAGATGTGAACGAAAAAGAAAATAATATCGGGGTATTTGCATTACGGATTTATTATATTATCCGAAAAATAATTTACAATTTATTTAGAAGAAATTTTTTAGAAATTATTAAAGCTAAAATAACACGTAACCTGTTGCAGGTATTGACAAAGCACACTTGCTTGCTATAATTCAACTATTAAAGGCGTTTACCCTAAACGCGATCACTATTAATCAATTTTTCCGTTCCATTTGCCGTAGTTCCCCCGCTACTTTCGCCAACGGATCCAAGCGAAAGGAAATTATTGTGAAATTTATTCTTACCGAAGAAACCCAGGAATTTATTGCCAAATATTTTGGAGACATGAGTAAGGCCATCATTACAGTTGGTTTTGCTAGTTATTTCTTTAAAGATATGACCTTGTTGTTACGCCTCGGGCTTTTTATGCTGGCCATTGTACTTTTTATTATCAGTGTTATACTTATGGAAAACAAAGGAGAATAACCATGATTGGAATAATTTCTTGCTTATTTTTAATAGCTTTTGTGGGCGTATTATACTTTTTTGATCATCGCACCCGTAAACAGATGAAGCATCCAACACCAAAGCATTAATCAGAATAATTAATTGACTTCAATCCAAAACCCTGCCCGTTTCTAGCAGGGTTTTGTTTTATTTTTTATCTGTTCATATTCCTGCGGAGTATTGACATTATCCAGCCAATGGGGATTGGTTTGTTGAAGCAGACAAACATTGCTTTTGATCAATATTTTACGCGGGCAATGGATCCCTTCGTTAAATAATTTCAGGATGGAATCATAAGCATGCCCTTCCCAAACGGCGCATAAAGGTTCAGGTAAGGCATCTTGGGTGCTGATAAAAGCGGTGGCTGTTTTTTGAGGATCGCGCTGTACCAAAAGGGTTTGGATGGTTTCTTCCGTAACAAATGGCAGATCGCAGGCCATGATAATCCAGCTAGCATCTGGATATTCTTTCATCGCTGATAAAATACCGCCTAAAGGGCCGTGATCAGCAAATTCATTCACATCATTGATAAAGGGAATATTTTTGTAAGTTTTTTGGTCAGCTCTTTTGGACAAAAAAACTTGCCCGCAACACTTTTGAAGCAGATCGTAAATATATTCTATCTGCGGCTTGCCATGAAATTCGAGCAGGGATTTGTCCTGCCCCATGCGTCGGCTATACCCGCCAGCTAAAATAAGGCCAAAGATTTTGGGCTTTGTGGCTTTCATACTCGATAAATCCGTCAGCTTTGGCCAGGGACGAAAAATCACCAGAACCGCTGATGGTGATCAAACGCCCTTGGGCCACCGGTAAAAAATGGGTTAGGTCAGATTGGATATTAACACGGTCCAAAACGGGAATGAATTCCTGTTTGACTTCAAGGCCGCTGGCCTTTTTCAAATAAGGGATCACATAACGATAAGCACAAATCTGGGTCGAGACAGGATTGCCAGGCAATGCAAAAACAGCTTTGCCCTTTTTACTGACCCCAAACCAAAAAGGCTTACCCGGCTTTTGGGAAACCTTATGAAAAGATTGCTTGACCCCCAATTGACGAAGGACACCGGGGACATAATCAAATTCCCCCATGGAAACTCCCCCGCTTAGGATCAATATATCAAACTTGCCCAGAATATCCTTAATGCTTTGCAGCATTAATTTTTGATTATCACGCAGATGAAAAATTTGAACATCGCCTAATTGGGCTTGATTCAATAAAGCTTGCAGGGCATACGAATTGGATAAGCGCGTCTGGTATTGTTTAACAGGCTTGTTGATATCCACCAGTTCATCACCCGTCGATATAACAGCTATCTTGGGCAAAGCACTGACCTTTATCTTGACTTTTCCGACGCTGGCAGCGATCCCGATATGCGGCGCCCAAAGGCGGCAGCCGGCTTTTAACAGGACCTCGCCTTTTTTACCGTCGGCAGCCTGAAGGCGGATGGATTGGTTTTTTTTGATCATGGTCCAATCTTTTGATTGTGCCGTGTCCCCTTCCACATGGACCTGCTCAACAGGGATAACACAATCACAACCTTTAGGGATAACCGCCCCTGTCATGATACGCACACAATTGGAAAGATTTTTTAAAGGTTTGGGGGCAACACCGGCTGGAACGACCGCTTCAACATGAAATGTCCTGGCGCCTTTTTGCCAGGCATCATAAGAAACCCCGATACCATCTACCAAACTTTTATTAAAAGGCGGCTGGTCGCGATCGCTGATGACGTCTTCACGCAAAACCCGTCCTACAGCTTTTTGCAACGGGATAATTTCTACAGGAAAAAGCCTGGCATTATGCAAAATAAGCCTGTGGGCTTCTGAGGGAGAGATCATTCATCTATTATCTCACAGATTAAGCAGATAGCAAGGGTACAATCCCGGCAAGAAACCTGGCATTATTGATGCAGTCGTTAAAAGATACACCATCCAGATAATTGGCACATAGGTACAAGGCTGGTGTTTTGGCACATTCTTCGCTCACGGATTGACGCCACTTTGGATAATTGATCTCATATTGCGGGATGGCTTTGGGCCACTGTTTAACGAATGTCTCTATGGGATTAGCGATAAGGCCATAAACACTATCAATTTCTTTGATCGCTTTAGCAATAATTTGTTCTTCATTATCATTAATGATAGCCGGATGATGGGCACCCCCTAGCATAACACGCATCATTACATGATCATCGCTTGCCCGATTGGCATAAACATTGCTTTCGATCAATACACCTAAAACATCTTTATTTGCTTTAGAAGGAATTAAATACCCAAATCCATCGGGCATTTTTTTAAAAGATTCTTTTTTAAAAAGCAAGCCTGCCACAGCAACGGGCGCATAAGGGATTTGATCCAGCAAACGGCCTAAAGCAGGATTTAAGCTTTCAACGATCTTGGCCGCTGCATAGGCAGGTGTAGCCACAATAATGATACCCGCTTTTATTTGATCTGAAGATATTTCTGTATTTGTCTGAATGTTTTTCTTATAACGTTTATTAAGGGCTTCAATGATCTCTGTCATGCCTCCCTTAAAAGAAAGCATACGGTTTTTCTTAAATCCATTACGTTTTAATTTAGGAAAAGCAGAGGCCATATGCAGGCGTTTGATATCTCCAGCATAAACGCCGCTGATAAAAGGATCGATCAGCGACTCCGCGATCGTTGAAGAAAATCGCTGGCTTACATAATCATAAATAGAGAGGTCTGTGGAAATATTCTTCTTAAATAAACCTGTGATCAAAGAGCATTTGTCTTTTAAAGGGAGTAGTGGTGTACTGATAAGATCAAGCGGGCCTGCCGGCACTGCATGAAGATCTTCTTTAATTTGGATATAGCGTCGATGTGAACTTGAATTAGCTTCAATGAGCTGGCCAGTGAGCGCCAATTCTTTGATCAACTGCAAGGTAGCCGGTTGATTATCTAAAAATCCATTAGGCCCCCACTCAAAAAGACAGGAGTCCTTTTTAAAACTGCGGACAGTCCCTCCGACCAATGCCTCACGCTCAAAAAGCGTGATATCAGCAGAATCACCGAAACGCTGTTTCAAATAATGCAAAACAGCAAGCCCCGAGATCCCGCCACCAATAATAGCAATGCTTTTCATGATGATACTATGAAGCCCATTTAAATTTATGCACTTCGTCAACGATAAGCTTTAACTTTAACGGATTGACATCGGGCATGACGCCGTGGTTTAGATTGAAGATGTATTTAGGATGTTTGGCTTTGGCAGCTTTAAGGATCTTCTTTGTTTCTTCAATGATCATTTTATCATCTGCATACAAAAGGCTGTTTAAAAGATTCCCCTGAATGCCTTTTTTAGTTTTAATATCTTTGATATTGACCGTTTCGCAAACGGAGAGCATATCTGCCCCGCTTTTTTCCATTAAATCCATCAAATGGGCGCAATTTTTCAGATAATAAATCGACGGCAGATCAATGGCTTTAAAGATCTTCTGCACATAAGGCAATACAAAAGCCTCATAATCTTCACGACGTAACGTTCCCGCCCATGTATCAAATAACTGGAATACCTTAATGCCTGCTTCTTTCTGTTGTTTGAGATACATGATCGTATTTCCCGTCAGTAGATCCATCAGCTGATGAAATGACGCTGGATTTTCATACATCATGCGATTATGTTTTGAGCACAGATAGGTCGCGACCGTATACGGAGAACCGGCAAAACCGATCAACGGGATCGATGAGGGCAATACGGTATTGATCAAACGGATCGTCTTACTGACATGCTCTAATCCGCTGAATTTTCCTAAACGCTTAAGGTCTCCAGGATGATTGATGGGATTACTGATAACAGGCCCCTTGCCGTTGATAAACTCAATATGAAAACCCATCCCTGACGGCATGGTGAGGATATCCGCAAATAAAATAGCCGCATCAACACCTAAAATCTCTAGCGGCTGTAATGTGATCGCCCCTGCAATTTCCGGGTCGCGAAAAAGCTGGCTTAAAGGACGATTGGCTTTAAGGGCCTGGTATTGCGGCAAATACCTCCCTGCCTGACGCATGAACCAAACAGGCACGCGTTTATTCTTGCCTTGAAATGCTAATAAAAAATCAGACTGTTCTTGAGAAACGTTGGTGGCCATTTTTTTGCCTCAGGTAGTAGTCAAATCCCATGCATACGTTACGAATAAAAATTTTCCCCAGGTCTGTCACCTGGATATACCGCGGATCTTCATTGATCAATCCATCTTCAATACAATCATGGATATGTTTACCTTCTTCTGAAAAATAATCTTCAAACTCATAAGCAAATTTATCAAAGAATAGCTGTTTGTCTACTTTAAACTGGCACATCAGGCGATTGATCACCCATTGGCGCATTTGATCGTCCCTGCTTAACTGCTTGCCGCGTTCAACAGGCAAACGCCCTTGAGCCACTGATCCATAATATTCCGGTAAAATTTTACTATTTTGAATGTAGGTATTCTCCAAAAAACCGATCGCCGACGGGCCAATACCAATATACTCATCTGCAGGATTTAATGTATAACCCATAAAATTACGGTGAAGTGAGCCTTCATTAAAAGCTTTGGCCATCGCATCCGTGCTTAGAGCAAAATGGTCCATGGCAATGGCTTGATAGCCATGCGCTATCAAATTCTCGCGGGACTGGATAAAGATATCCAGTTTTTCATCGTGCATGGCGATCGCATCGAGATTAAATTTATTCTGCGGCTTGGAAAGCCACGGTACATAGGCAAAACTATAAAGAGCAATGCGGTCAGGCCTTAAACCAATCACAAGGTCCACTGTTTTTTTAAATGTGTCCCTCGTTTGATAGGGCAATCCATAGATCAAATCATAATTGATCGATCCAAATCCAAGGTCACGGCACCATTGATGGACTTGTGCTACCTGTTCAAAAGGCTGGATACGATTAATATCATCCTGCACTTTTGCATCAAAATCCTGCACACCCAATGAAATACGGTTAAATCCTAATTCCCGCAAGACTTTTAATTTATCTTGTGTGACTGTACGCGGGTCGATCTCAATAGCGATCTCTCCCTTAAGATCAATATCAAAAACAGATTGGATCTTTAAAAAAAGCTGTTTGATCTGGCTCTCCGATAAGTAGGTAGGCGTCCCTCCGCCAAGATGCAGTTGGCGGATCACTTTCCGTCGTTGAATATGACTTTTCACCATATCAATTTCTTTAAAAAGATGCTCTAGAAATTCATCCCCTACCTTTTCTTCTTTGGCACGGATGACTTTATTACAGGCACAAAAATAACAAAGCTGTTCGCAGAAAGGAATATGGACATACAACGAGAGAGTTTTGTCATTTTGGCCAAAACTTTTCAACGCTGAAATATAAGTATCCGCCGTTACATCAGCAGACCATTGAGGCGCAGTCGGATAACTGGTATAGCGCGGGCCCGCGACATCATATTTTTGAAGGGTATTTTTGTCCATCAGCATAGAAAAGTCGTGACAGGCACGACTTTTACATCCTTTGACAAAAAGTCGTGCCTGTCACGACTTTTTATTCATTGCAGGGATTGTTGGCTCGGGCGTAATCTTTGTTCATGCGTGCGATGTGGGCAACGCTGATCTCTTTGGGGCAGGCAGCTTCGCATTCGTAAGCATTGGAGCAATTACCAAAGCCTTCTTTATCCATCTGAGCGACCATGTTTAGTACGCGGGCTTTTTTCTCAGGCGCTCCTTGCGGCAAAATATTCAAGTGAGAAACTTTCGCCCCCACAAAAAGCATGGCAGAACCGTTAGGGCAAGCTGCCACACACGCCCCACAGCCGATGCATTGGGCAGCATCCATGGCCGTATCCGCCGCATCTTTAGGAACAGGCAATGTACTTGCATCAGGAGCCTGGCCGGTCTTAACAGAAACAAATCCGCCTGACGTGATGATACGGTCAAAAGCAGAACGATCGACCGATAGATCCTTATTGATCGGAAAACCCTGGGCCTTCCATGGTTCAATGATCAAAGTTTCGCCATCTTTAAAATTACGCATATGCAATTGGCACAATGTTGTGCCACGCATAGGGCCGTGTGGTTGTCCATTAACTACAGCCCCGCACGCACCACAAATACCTTCACGGCAGTCATGATCAAAAGCAACCGGTTCTTTGCCTTCTCTGGTCAATCTCTCATTAACCACATCGAGCATTTCTAAAAAAGACATATCAACATCTACACCCTGGGTTTTATAAGTTTCAAATTTACCAGGAGCGTTGCGGTTCTTTTGGCGCCAGATCTTAAGCGTTAAGTTAATTTTCTTGCTCATTTATAACTCCGTTGAGCTAAATGGACTTCTTCAAATTTTAATTCTTCCTTATGTAATATTGGCGCTTGGCCCACCCCATTAAACTGCCAGGCCGCCACATAAGAAAAAAGATCGTCATTACGTAAAGCTTCACCTTCAGGTGTTTGATACTCTTCCCTGAAATGGCCGCCGCAGGACTCCCGGCGTTCTAAGGCATCCAGGCACATCAACTCACCAAACTCCAAAAAGTCAGCCACACGCCCGGCACGTTCCAGGGCCTGATTAAAATCTTCGCCGCTTCCTAAAATACAAACATCATTCCAAAAGCGCTCACGGATCTCAGGGATCAATTTCAATGCTTCTTTTAAACCCGCTTCATTACGGGCCATGCCGCATTTCTCCCATACCAAATGGCCTAATTGCCGATGAAATTCATCAACCGTAGTTTTACCTTTAATGGATAATATTTTTTTGATCTTTTCATTAACTTGCTCTTCAGCTTGTTTAAATTCTCCGCGAGTGATGATCTCTTTTGAACTGGGTTTCACCTGGGCTAGATAATTGGCGATCGTATAAGGCAAAACAAAATACCCGTCAGCCAAGCCCTGCATCAAAGCGGAAGCACCCAAACGATTAGCGCCATGATCGGAAAAATTAGCTTCACCAACGACAAAAAGCCCCGGCAAATTGCTCATCAGATTATAATCCACCCAAAGCCCACCCATGGTGTAATGGACTGCCGGGTAGATCATCATCGGTGTTTGATAAGGATCAGCACCCGTGATCTTGGCGTACATATCAAATAAATTACCATACTTCTCTTTGATCGCCTCTTGACCAAGACGGGCAATCGCATCTTTAAAATCAAGATAGACCGCCATGCCGGTATCCCCTACACCTCGTCCGGCATCACATTGTTCTTTCACATTACGAGAGGCAATGTCGCGCGGGACAAGATTTCCAAAGGCAGGATATTTACGTTCCAGGAAATAGTCACGTTCATCTTCAGGGATCTCATGAGCGGGACGCGTGTCTTTTGCTTTTTTAGGCACCCACACCCGTCCATCATTACGTAAAGATTCACTCATTAAAGTCAATTTGGATTGGTAATCTCCGTGGACAGGAATGCATGTCGGATGGATTTGTGTATAGCAAGGATTGGCAAAAAAAGCTCCCTTTTTATGGGCGCGCCAGGTGGCTGTGACATTACATCCTTTAGCATTCGTGGAGAGATAAAAAACATTACCATAACCACCCGTTGCCAGAACTACAGCATCAGCCGCATGAGATTCAATTTTTCCTGTAAGCAGGTCACGCACGATAATGCCGCGCGCTACCCCATCGACAACCACTAAATCCAGCATTTCGGTACGTGGATGTAAAATAACATTATTTTTACCAGCTTCTTTCATCAATGCCTGATAGGCACCTAATAAAAGCTGCTGGCCAGTTTGGCCGCGGGCATAAAAGGTACGCGACACCTGTGCCCCGCCGAAAGAACGATTATCCAAATAGCCGCTATATTCACGGGCAAAAGGCACACCCTGGGCGACACATTGATCGATGATATTATTACTTACCTCAGCCAAACGATAGACATTCGATTCGCGGGAACGAAAGTCTCCCCCTTTGATCGTGTCATAAAACAAACGGCGGACACTATCTCCGTCATTGGGATAATTCTTAGCTGCATTAATACCGCCTTGAGCTGCAATGGAATGCGCACGGCGGGGAGAATCCTGAAAACAGAAAGATTCAACCTGATAACCCATTTCACCTAAGGAAGCAGCTGCTGAGGCACCAGCCAAACCTGTGCCCACGACAATAATTTTGTATTTACGGCGATTGGCAGGATTGACCAGTTTATTATTGAACTTATGGCTGGTCCACTTGTCCTTGAGGCTGCCTGTTGGTATCTTGGAATCTAACATAGAATTAATGACTCAAATAGTAAATATAAACGGGAATAGAACAAAACCCAATGACCATGATCAATGAAAAATAATTACTGGTCTTTTTAATGACTGAAACCCATGATGGACGAAAGCCGCTTGTTTGCACGACGCTTTGTGTCCCGTGAGCTAAATGCATCCCCAGGAAACACACGGCAACAATATAAAGTGCACAATGAACAGGATCTCTAAATGAATTAAATACAAGGCCGTAGAGGCCATAACTCTTGCCATATAAAAAAGTACGAGGGCCATGCTGGTCGGCGGCAGCAAAATCAAGGATATGAAAGATCACAAAAATAAAAATATACAAGCCGCTCCAGGGCATGATCCGTTCAAATAAGGAACGTTTTCCCACTGACTTGTCTATCGCGTAACGTGCCAGGCCTCCACGAGCTTTGATATTTTCCATGACCAAACAATACGTAACACTGATATGGGTCACAAAAATAATAAAAAGGCCCAAACGGGCAAG
>Ga0206908_1074_pt1 | contig 17513 bp, 17 predicted proteins | sample Alteio_BWOrgHeat_78_FD_152979 | JGI IMG/M metagenome (GOLD analysis project Ga0206908, IMG submission 152979) | Enriched cells from forest soil in Barre Woods Harvard Forest LTER site, Petersham, Massachusetts, United States -... | ecosystem: Environmental > Terrestrial > Soil > Temperate forest >... | reverse complement strand
GTCGCATGACAGTAAATAATTCCGGATAGTGTTCTTTCATCGCATATGCATTATCGAGTTGATGTGAGGTAGTTTTTGCCTCGAGTGGAACGATAATGCTTGGTTTTTCAAAGAACAGAATTTCAAATAACATGCCAGCGCCGGCGCGAGAGATAATCAAATCTGCTGCTACATAGCATGGAGCAACATCGTCACGATAATCAAATACAAGCGCTTGTATATTGTTGCATGCATAGAATGTTTGCCAATCGGTTTGATCATGTGAACCTATTTGGTGAATTATTTGTAGATTGTCGAGTTTGTCTGCTGTTTCAATATATTTTTTTATTTCATTACTCAATTGCATGGAACCTTGTGAACCGCCCATAATGAATATCGTTTTTTTGTGTGCATCTAAACCAAGTTCTTTGCATGCCGGTGCTTTATTCATTTGTTTGTGAGTTTGAGTAAAACGAATAGGATATGGCGTATAAACACAATGATATGTAAGAAAATATTTTTTTGCGTATTCAAAACAAACAAATATAGTGTGCGCGAGTGGTGCGAGTGCTTTGATTGCTTTACCTGGTACCGCATTCAATTCATATAACTCAATTGGTATGCGCAGTAACCAAGCAGCTAAGCAGACCGGTAGTGCAATTAATCCTCCAGAGCTGATAACTTTTGTAGTTTTATGTTTGTGTAGATGGTACAGACTTGTCGCAAATGAGCGCATGAGTTTCCATGTAAGTTGAAGATAGCGAAGTGTTCGGTTTTGTGAAAAGTGTGCGAGAGGCAGTGTGATATGGTGTGATATCATGGATTGATCTTTTAAGATTGACCTATCAAGTGATGCATTAGTCGAAAAAAAGAGAATGCTACTTTCTGGATTATCTTGCCTGTGTTGTTGAGCTAGCGTAAGGCAAGGTAATATGTGCCCGCCTGATTTACCTGCTACTATACCTATGCGTTGTTTTTTATTCATGGTGATTATGATAAGGCCCATTTCTTTGTTACGTGTGCAATTGTATCTTTTTCATAGGTTGATTTTGCCAGAGCTTGCGCATTTCGTAAAGTAGTATGTGCAAGCGGTTTATTATTCAGTTTATAATGCGTTTGTGCCAAGTGGAGCATAATCGTTGCATCATGTGGTACATCCGCATGTAATCGTTGTAATAACGCGAGCGCTTGTCCATACTGTTTCTTTTTATACAAAATGAGTGCCTGGGTATCAAGTAAGTGTGGATTTGTTTTGTCATACGTGAGTATTTCTGTCATCAACTGTTCTGCTTTTGGTACGTTATGTCCCTTAGTTGCATAATGATATGCAAGCAGATTCATGAGCGGTACAAAATTAGTTTTTAAGCGTAATCCTTGTTCTAGTACTGCTTCCATTTTTGGATATTCTTTTTTTTCAAAGTAAAGTAAACCGAGTTGAAAAAAGATTTTGGTAAGCAACGCTGTGTCATGAATAGATTTAACTGATTTTTCCAGCAAAGTAATTGCTTTATTGTAGGTATTAGTGCGCAGATATAGATCAGTTAAATATAAAATCGCCCAACTATTCTGTGGATATTTTATGTGTAATGATTCAAATGTTTTGATTACATGTGCCAATTGCGCACCTCTTTGCGCAAGTAGATGCAACGTTTCAAACCATAATTCTTGCGTTGGATTTTCATAAATCCATGCTTGAAGTTGTGTTATTGCACGATTAAATTGTTGCATGTCACTTAACAGTTGGATTTTTATAAGGCGAGCATCGATGTTATCGGGATGATGCGTTAAATGTGTCTCTATGGCATCCAGCGCTTGCGCATAGTTTTTTTGTTGGTATAGCAGCATAGCTTTTTCGAGTGATGATTGGTTTGTTTCTACAGCAGGCGCTTGTGCTTGTACCATTTTTTGTTTGAGTGAAAGTTGCATGAGGTGCTGTGCTACCTGTTGGTTTGGTTGCTGGGTCAATTTTAAAAAATTGGCATATCCGGTAATTGCATTATTCAATTGACCTAACTCTTCTTCTATCGTCGCACGCATTAACCATCCCTGCTCGAATGTATCATGCATATCCAAACTTTTTTTTACGCTTTCCAGCGCTTTGTCCAGTTGGCCGAGCTGCACATAGATCTGTGATTTCATGAAGTGGAATATAAAAAAATTCGGTTGAGATGAAACGTTATTTAACAGTTTGTCTATCACCTGTAGTGCGTTGGTAAGCTCTTTTTGCTCGGTATACATAGAGGCAGTTTCAAACACAATATGTGTGTGGAGTGGAAATAGTTCATATGCATGTATCAGTTGTTTTATAGCAGCAGTTTTTTGATTATCTTTTTTGAGTGCATTAATAAGAATTAATTGCAAATCAGGATCTTGGTTAAAGGTATCATTGATGGTTTGCGTAAGAGAAATAATCTCTTTAAATTTCCCCGTTTTTTCTAAATAATGAACATAGCCTTTGTAGCAATAAATTGGTGCTTTATGCGTGGTAAATAGTTCTTGATATCTTTTGCCTGCCACACCCAGATTGCCAGCAAATTGTTGATAATTTGCCCACATATATTCATGAAGATTTGGTTTTATTTCGATCTGATACAACAACAGTGCGGTCATTAGTACGCATACAGATAATATCTGCTTTTTCATGGTTTGTATTCTCCTGATAACAGCGAATCAGAAATGTTTTTAATACACCGCGCAATGATGGATCATCAACCAGTCGGAGAGCATGTTCTTCTTTTTGTGATAAGGTAACCTGCTTTAGTGTCGGTAGTTTTTTGTGTGGCTCTTCTTTTGGCTTTTTGCGCTCTGCCTTTTTGAATCGTAGCTGTTTTATACGTGGTTGGTCTAGAGTTGTGTTGATTGTTTTAATCAAGAGTGGAGAAAGCAGGTACAGTTCTTGCATCCAACATGAATCATATACGCCAAGCACCGCGACATCTTTATCAATTTTTTCAAGCGTGACTTGAGTACTCAAAGCACCGAGTGTAGCGTGCCATTCTTGAGCAAGTTTTATTTTCCAATCATTTTGATTGTGTACAAAAAGATCTAGAAATTCTTTGATAGGTCGTGTCATAAAAAAAACCGTATGATAAAAGGGATGCTGTATATTGACGAAGGTATATGATAGCATAAAATTCCCTATTTTGAGTAGTTTAATAACATATAGCAAGACTAAATAAGGTATGCATAATTTTATAAGGGCCGTTCGTCCTGAGCTTGTCGAAGGATAGGCCCGTTATGCTTCGACAGGCTCAGCACGAACGGGCATATATAACTTAGTGATGTAATAAAGGATGAAAATTTATGAAAGATTTTGAACAACTTCCACATACCGCCGATTTAAAAATTCGTGTCTATGGCGTAACGCGTGAACAACTGTTCGAGCATGCGGTGATTGGTATGTTTCAAGTTATTCATCCGCAAATTCCTGCATGTCGTATTGAACATGGAAGGGTGGTATGTGATGAATTGCCCGTGACGCGTGAAATGGAAATTCGTTCTTTTGACGAAGTTTCATTGATGGTCGATTTCTTATCAGAAGCATTATATTTATCCGATGTGCATAATGAAGCCTATTTGGCTGCAAAAGTTCATGAAATGAGTGATACGTATGTGCGTGCTACGTTACATGGAATCGCGATCGCCGGTTTTGAGGTAGTAGAAATTAAAGCAGTTACCTATCATGAATTGGAAATAAAGCAGGTTGATGGTGAGTGGCAAGCGGATATTGTATTTGATATATAAATTTGTAGAAGAAAATGGTTCAAAGGGCCGTTCGTCCTGAGTGTTTTTGCGCAAGCAAAAATGTATCGAAGGATAGGCCCATTGAAAAAATTATTTTAATTCGTCCGTACCCTTCGATACATGCGTCTTGCTTACGCTACGAAGCACACTCAGGGCGAACGGACGAATTATCTTGGAGTATCTAATGGCAGACCAAATAATTACATTGAATGACCTTATAAAAATGGATGAGTATACCTATGAAGTGCCACAATCATATCGCAAAGATATGCGTGTACCGGCACGAGTTTTTGTGAATGAGAAAATGATTGATGACGTACTGCATGATAAATCGATATGGCAACTGGTGAATGTAACAACTTTACCGGGCATACAAAAATATGCATTTGCTATGTCAGACATTCATCAAGGATATGGATTTCCCATTGGTGGTGTTGCGGCATGTGCTATTGATGAAGGCGGTGTGATTTCACCTGGCGGTATCGGGTATGATATTAATTGTGGTGTGCGGTTATTGGTTGCACATATGAATGCAGTTGATCTTAAACCATACCTAGAAGATTTGGCCACCCGTATATTTCACAAGATTCCATCGGGCGTAGGCAGAGGTGGTCACCTTAAATTCAGTACACACGAATTAGATAAAATATTAATGCATGGTGCGCACTATATGCTCGATTTGGGATATGGTACTGAGTCTGATCTGGAATATTGTGAAGAGCGCGGAAGCATGAACATAGCTAATCCAGATTTAGTTTCAGATCATGCAAAAGAGCGTGGCGCTGATCAAATCGGTACACTTGGGTCAGGTAATCATTTTCTGGAAATTCAATATGTCGATGAAATTTTTGACAAACAAGCAGCACAGGCATTTGGGTTGCAAGAAGGTGGTGTTACTACCATGATCCATTGTGGTTCACGCGGTTTGGGGCATCAAACATGTACCGATTATGTGCGCGTTATGATGTCAAAACTTTCTCATTGGGGATACCAATTACCAGATCGTGAGCTGATATATGCGCCATTCAAATCAGAAGAAGGACAAAATTATTTTGCTGCGATGGCAGCTGCAAGCAACTATGCATGGGCAAATCGTCATATGATTGGGCATTGGGTGCGGCAATCTTGGCAAGAAGTTATTGGCAAAAGTGTGCAATTGCAAACCATGTATGATGTTTCGCATAATATCGGCAAAGTTGAAAAGCACCGCGTTGATGGAACGGTCAAAGAGTTGGTTATGCATCGCAAAGGTGCAACGCGTGCATTTGGTCCAGGCAGACCAGAAAATCCCGCAAAATATATGTCAGTTGGTCAACCGGTGCTCATTCCAGGGACTATGGGTACGGCGTCATATGTGTTGGCCGGAACGGAGGCAAGCATGGACATAGCATTTGGTTCTTCTTGTCATGGTGCAGGGCGCCGTATGTCACGGGCGCAGGCAAAAAAGACGGTTCGCGGTTCTACGTTACGCCAAGAATTAGAAAGTCAGGGGATTATTATTCGATCTGATTCAGATCCGGGATTGGCTGAAGAAGCGCCAGTTGCATACAAAGATATTGAAGATGTTATTGATGTGGTGCATGGTGCAGGTCTTGCACGTAAAGTTGCGCGGTTAAAGCCACTTGCAGTTGTCAAAGGTGGATAACTATTTTTTATGCATCTTTTTTTCCGAGGGCACGTTCAATGTGTGCAATGGTAGCAGCTTTCATCCCTTTTTCACGACAATAATTACGCGTATGCTCAAGCCAAAAATGTTCCGATGCATTGGTGGGATTAAAATTACGGAGCGTATTGCGTACAAGATTTTCAATGTTGTTCATGCAACCATCAAATAAATAAAAAAGGCGATCTTGTGGATAGAATGTAAAATTTTCTTCCTGATTCATCGCGTTATTTTTTTTCTCTGATGCCCATAGGTTGAAATAGGTATTTGTGACAGATAAACGTGCTCGTGCTTGTGGCTCACACAATGCTGCAACTTTGGTAATTATCTCTGGTGCTAAGTTATTTATTAAACCAATTTCTGGTTCTGGTGTTATGTGGCTTTGATCACGTTTCATGGCGATTAATTGAGCTGAGCCAATAATGAGTGCGCAAGAGAGAAGTAATTGTATTCTTTTCATGACTAGTCTTTAGTTACAGATCCCATCCGTGAGCGCGCATTAATAGCTTAATGATGGTAGTGTTTTTTAAAACTCTTTTATTGTGCTCTGTTACTTTTTTGATCCAGGAAGAACCAATATACTCTTTTTTTGAAAGCTCTAAAGATTTATCTGCTAATTGCTGTTGGGCGAATCGAGCTGAATCTAATGCTGTGTGTTCTTTGTCATTTGGTATTGTAAGACCGATGGTAGGATACGCGAGTAATATTTTTACCATTTCTATATTGTGATTATGTATTGCTCTGTGTAGTGGTGTATCTTTCGTAAAAACATCTTGTGCATTAATATTGATAGGAAAATGTTGAAGTAACAATTTTATAAGTGATATCGTAAGATCTTCATTTATTGCCCAATGTAACATGGTTGATTCTTTGTCTATCACGGTAGCGATAGCAGGATAATCGGGTAAGAGTGGGGTAGTATCATTATGAGTAAGTTTTGTTATGAAATGTTTTACATACGTTAATGTTCGCATATCAAGATAGGAATATTGGTCAAACTTCTGCAGCGCTTTGATTACAAGATTTTTTATGGTATGTATGCAGCCATAAAACAAATAATAAAGACGATTTTTTTGCTTTATTTCAAATTCTGGTTGATCGACAATTGCTGGGTTGTTTTTGATCACTGCAAGATGATCATATAATTTACTGCTCATCGACCAATTTGCTCGTGTTTTAGGATCACATGATGCGGCAATTTTTGTGATTATTTCTGTGGGCAACCAGAGTGCTTGTGCAGGCGCAGGTGATGCAGTTATATGACTTCGGTTGCGCTTCATAGCACCCAATTGAGTGTTGCCAATGATAAGTGTGCAAGAGAGAAATGTGAGTAATTTTTTCATAGTGAAAGCCTTGAGTTTAATAATGCTAAAAATTCTTTCCGTTTTTTACATAAAGTATTGAATCAACCTGCGCATGTTCCATTAATGTTTGGATTCCATCAATTAACGCTCGAATTTTTATAATTTTTTGTTCGATTTTATATCTTTTGGTATCAGATTTTTTTGTTATCGAAGTCATCTATAGATGATTCTTCTGTGTTGATCATGCATTGGGTTGGCGAAATACCTTCTTTATTAAGTATCGATATATTTATTTTTGGATGAGCAAGTAATAACTCTATTTTGTCCAAATCTTCGGATTTTGCTGCACTATGTAATGGTGTATTGCCCTCATTATTTTGTAAATTGACATCCATTCTAGGTTCAGCAAGTAAGAGTTTAATTATTTCTACGCTCTCATCTTTATAATTTTCTATTGCCATATGTAATGGTGTATTGCCCTTACTATCTTGTAGATTGACATCGATTTTAGGATGGGCAAGAAGAAGTTTTGTTGTTTCCAAGTTGTTATTATCTACATCTGCTGCTCTATGTAATGCTGTACGGCCCTCTCTGTCCTGTATATTCACATCAATTTTAGGATGTGTAAGGAGCAATTTGATAGTATTAGGTAAACCTATGTATGTATGTAATAATGTTTCTGGGTAGTCCGTATCATACCCACGTCTATTAATATCGTTAACTGTATCGTAATCAAGAAATAGTTTGGCTGCAGTAAGACTGGGTGTAGACCATAATGTTAATTGAAAGGGATCGCCATTTTCGTAGTAGGAGCATAATTGATGTGCGGAATACCGCTTATGCATCAGGAGTATTTTGAGCATAGCCAATGTTGCTTTTGTAAAGTCGTCATCCGTATTTTGCTTAAACTGAGCTGAGCCCGGCATTAAGGAACCTACTATCCATGATGGTATAGCATTGAGATGGTTAAACTGAGGATTTTTGATACATAAATTGAACAGTTGAGCATCGTTATTGCTTCCGGCCAGATCAAATATAGTGGCATTACTACGTGACCTTACCATATCTGAGTAATGTGGTAAAAGTTTGCAAGCATCGGTTTTAATACATTGATCAATCTGATATTTAGCTTCATGGAGTATTTGCTTATCTGGATAACATTCTTCATTACGCCAGTCGTTTTCCTTTTTTTCCAGATCAAACGTTTGCAATGCTTTATTTACAAGATTTTTTAGATTGTGTAGGCAGCCATAAAACAAATAAAAAAGACGATTATCTTTTTTTATTTCAAACTCTGGTTGATTGATTATTGTTTGGTTGTTTTTAATAGAGGCATATTTATCAAAAGATCTACTTGTCATCGACAAATTTGCTTGCGATTCAGGATCACAGATAGCAGCAATTTTCGTGATCAGATCATCTGGCAACCAGAGTGGTTGCGCAGGTTCAGGTTCTGCAGTTACTTGGTCTTGGTTGCGCTTCATAGCGTTTAATGGAGCTGATCCAATGATGATCACACAAGAGAGAAGTATGAGTAATTTTTTCATAGTGAAGGCCTTGCGTTTAATAGTGCTAAAGATTCTTTCTATTTTTTACGTAAAGTATGAATCAATTTGCGCCTGCTCAATTAATGTCTTGATTTTGTCAATTAACGCTCGAATTTTTATAATTTTTTGTTCGATTTTATTTTTTTCGGTATCAGATGTTCCATTATTAAGATCATATATAAACGATTGTTCTGTGTTGATCATGCATTGGATTGGCGAAATACCTTTTATATTAAACATGGATAGATTTATTTTTGGATGAGCAAGTAAGAGGCTCGCTTTTTCCCAGTCGTACTTGGATTTTGCTGCAGTATGTAATGGTGTATCGCCCCCATTATTTTGTAGATTAACGTCAGTTCTAGGGTCAGCAAGTAAAAGTTTAATTATTTCTGTGCCATCATCATAACGATCTATTGCATCATGTAATGGCGTATTGCCATCATCATCTTGTAAATTGACATTGATGTCTGGATGGGCAAGAAGAATTTTTGCTGTTTCCATGCTATCACGGCCCCTTGCTGCTCTGTGTAATGGTGTACGGCCTTTTGTATCCTGTATATTAACATCAATTTTAGGGTATGTAAGGAGCAATTTGATAGTATTGGGTAAATTTAGATATGTATGTAATAATGTTGGCGCCCACGAACGATCTTCATCTTCGTGTCTATTAATATCGTTAACTGTATCATAATCAAGAAACAGTTTGGCTGCAGTAAGACTAGGTGTAGTCCATAATGGTAATGTACAAGGTTCATTATTACTGTAATGGTAGCATAATTGATTGGTTGAATATCGATTATGCATCAAGAGTATTTTGAGCATAACGAATTGTTCCTTTGTCCAGTTTTCATCGGTATTTTGATAATCAACTTTACAAAAAAGAGCTGGGTCGTAGTCTAAGTTCTTTGCAATGCATGATGGCATAGCATTAAGATGGTTAAACTGAGGATTTTTGATACATAAATTGAACAGTTGAGCATCGTTATTGCTTCCGGCCAGATCAAATATAGTGTCTGCGCTACGCGATCTTTCAATATCTGAATAGCACGGTAAAAGTTTACAAGTATCGGTTTTAATACATTGATCAATCTGATATTTAGCTTCATGGAGTATTTGCTTATCTGGATAATATTCTTCACCATACCAGTTGTTCTTCTTTTTTTCTGGATCAAAATTTTGCAGCGCTTTATTTACAAGATTTTTTAAATTATGTATGCAGCCATAAAATAAGTAATAAAGACGATTTTTTCCGTTTATTTCAAATTCTGGTTGATTGACAATTGCTGGGTTATTTTTAATGGATGCACACTGATTAAACCATTTACTGATCAATGACAAATTTGCTTGCGATTCAAGATCACACGTTGCAGCAATTTTTGTGATTATATCACCGGGCAACCATGGTGCTTGTACTGGCTGAGGTGCGGTTGTTATGTGGCTGTTGTCGCGCTTCATAGCGCTTAATTGAGCTGATCCGATGATGAGGGCACACGAGAGAAGTATGAGTAATTTTTTCATAGTGAAACCTTGCATTTAATTATTATTTTTATCCTAGGAATAAGCTTATACAATCATTATTACACATTGTATTTATTTGTCAAGAGGGGTATGGGTATTGAATCTATGGAGTAGTTTGAACCCCTCCTTCGTTAACCTGTTCTTCGGCCTGGCCGATAAAGTCTTGACGAAGTCGGAAGCTCGAAGAGCGAAGTAGAAAACTTCCGACTTCGCCAAGACTTCGACGGACAGGTCGGCGGGCAGGCTGTTTTAATCTGGATAAAGGCTAGAATCTACCTCTATAGCAAGCATCACTAAGTTATACGATCCGTTCGCGCTGATCCGCCTACGCTTACAGCTACATATGTGCATGATCGGCAACGTATGCATGACATAGTTGATGCACTTGTTGTGGAACCGATTACCTTTGAGATTAATGCATTTGTGCTCATGCAATCAGTGCTTGGTTCAGATGGACCGGAATATAGGGTATTGCAAACATACGAATAGGCTAGAGCCACCATTTCTTGTGTAGTATTTTGGCATAAATCGATGAGGCGGCAAAGATAACAATTTGTCATACTTTAATTATTTGAATTAAATTGTCATTAAAACATCCCTGAATTTCGACCATGGAGTGGCAAAATCATGTCTGAATTTCAACCATGGAAGAGTAAAATTATCCCTGAATTTTGACCATGATCATTCAAAAAGCCTTTTGTTTATTGATTAAAATCAGTTAGATAGGGAATGATTATTATTAAGTATGCGTTTGCAAAAAGAAATTCTTCCAAAATATTTTACTGCTTCCTGGCATCGGCGGCATAATAAGCGCCTGTTTAAGATGCTCAATCATCTGTAATGCAAGGTCTGCTGTTTGATCATTATTTTTGACTACTGCTTTTTTATACTGTTGTGCCCAATGGGCAAGTAACGTTTCAAGCACTTCCTTGGTCTCTTGCTCATTTATTTTTGATGTTTCTAGTAATGCAGCAAAAGCACTCGGTGAAACTTTATTTTTTTTGGTAAAACAATCAATGATCGGTTGATGATGTGCAGTACCGCTTTGTGCATACCATGTTTGTATGATGCACCGGGAACGAATTGTTGGAAGAATATCATCAACTCTATCAGTGAGTAGTATAAAGTGATATCCGCTTGGTGGTTCTTCTATCGATTTCAACAATTGATTGCCACATGCAGCAGTCAACGCATCAGCTTTTTGGATGATGAAAAAAAACAAGGTATCTGGATCAAGGGTAAATGCTAAGGTGGAGAAAATTATCTTAAGGTGATCTAAGGTATACTGCTTTTCTGGATATAACCAACATATCGCATGATGTTGTTGTTGCATGATTTGATTACACGTCGTACAAGAACTACAACCATTATGAGGACATAAAAGTTTTTGCAGATAGCGGTATGTTTCTGCAAGCAGATTATCATGCGGGCCAACCCACAATTGTGCTGGGGGTACGTATGCGGTATCTGTTATGCGCGTAGATGATTGTTGTCTATCCATGAGAGTATATAATCAGTTGCTTGTTTGTTGAGCTTTTCGGGTGATTCTGTGCCATCTAAAAGTATGACATTTTTTCTGTTTTTGTATATTTCTGCAAATCCCTGGACCAGTCGTTTGGTGAATGTAAGATCTTCTTGTTCAAATGCTGTTAATTTTTCATTACGCAACGCTAATCGTTGTTGTGCGCATTCAGGAGATACATGTATGTAAAAGGTCAGATCAGGACACAACCCATTTTTTGCCCAGCCATTAATTTGATCAATCATAGTAATATCTAAACCACGTCCATAGCCTTGATACACTAATGATGAATCACTTGAGCGGTCTGATATGATGATGGTGTGTTGTTGCAAATGTGGAGATATGACTTTCTGAAAGTGTTCAGCCCGGTCTGCGGCGAATAGAAGATATTCTGCTTTTGTGCTCAGTGGTTTTGTTTGTGTTTGCAAAATTTCTCGTAACTGTTTGCCTAATGCACTGCCGCCTGGTTCTTTGGTCAATATAACCGGAAAGTTTGCTGTTTTTAAAGATGTGTACAAATTGGATACAAGGGTACTTTTACCAGAACCATCTATGCCCTCGATGGTGATCAAAATACCACGGTTTAGCCGCTGCATAGTTACCTTTTTAAATTAAAATGATTATACTAACATACAGGTAATGGTGAATACAGAGCTTTAGTATACGTTAATTATGCCCACTTGTCTTTGCAAAAAATGAGGATTACATGAAAAAAGTTATCATTGAACCAGGTTGTATCAGTTGTCGCACCTGTCAATTTACGGCACCAGAAATATTTGAAGTTACTGATGTTTCACGCGTGCGGCCAAATGCGCCAATTGCAGAGTATGTGCCTCAGATTGAGCAGGCAATACAATTGTGTCCGGTACAAGTCATCAAATGTGAAAAATAGGATCTGTGTATGAATACCTTTGCACAAAAAGTCTTGCAGAAAGAACAGGTTATTTTTAATGAAGCGCAGGCTGATGTAACTAAAAATGGCGCTCTTATGTACGCGGGCAACTTGTTAAAACGTGCCGCACATCTGTATGCTGATGTGCCAGCCTTGATCTATCAAGATAGCACCATGACCTACAAAGAACTGTATCATCATGCATGCAGAGTGAGCAAAATGCTCAAGGAGCGTGGCGTCAATCCGCGCGACCGTGTACTTATCATGATTGAAAATTCTCCCCTATTTTATATTGCCTACTATGGCGCTTGGCAAATTGGCGCAGTCGTGGCTCCGCTTAATACTTTTTTAAAAGAAACTGAATTAAACCACATCGTAAAAGATGCTGCGCCCGTCTGTATTGTAACCTCGTCTGAATATGTTCCCTTGTTTAAGAAAGTTGAAAGCGCATCTTCAATACCTATTCTCACCGAATCTGATATGCAGCCATCACAAACTGCTGACACCACCTGTGTGCTTGATCAGGTAACAGATTTAAATCAAGAAGAAATGGCAGCACTCTTGTATACATCAGGCACCACCGGTGTGCCTAAAGGAGTGATGCTCAGTTCAAAGAATATTATGACAAGCCTGTTGCAAGGATTTGCCCGTTTACATATCACATCACACCATCGCATATTCGGTGTTTTACCGTTATTCCATGCCTTTGCGCAGGGCGCTTGTGTATGGGGCGCACTCTATAAAGGAGCAACGGTTATTTTAGTGCCCAAAATTGAAAGACGTTACATACTTGCGGGGCTTAAACATAAACCCACCATATTTTTGGGTGTGCCGGCATTATACGGCCTTATGTGCTTGATGAAAAATGCACCGCTTGATTCTGTGGAATTTTTTGTTTCTGGTGGTGATGCATTGTCAGATAAGATTCGCGCCTATTTTGCATTGATATATCGTAGAAAAATTTGTAATGGCTATGGACTCACTGAAACATCTCCAACGTTATCGGTAAGCATGGAAGACGAAATTGTGCCAACTAATACCATCGGATTACCGCTTATCGGAGTCTCTTGTTCAATCCGTGATGAAGTGAGTGGTCAAGAAGTTGCGCATGGACAGATTGGAGAGCTCTGGGTACGTGGTGATAATGTGATGCTTGGGTATTATAATGCGCCGGAAGCAACCAGTAAGGTTTTGCAAGATGGTTGGTTTAATACGGGCGACTTAGTCTATCTTGATGAAAAAAGTCGCTTGGTAATTTCAGGGCGCACGAAAGATCTGATTAGCAATAAGGGATTAAAGATTTATCCGCAAGAAATAGAAAATGTTTTATTGTCTCATCCAAATGTGTTTCAGGTAGGTGTTGTTGGCAAGCATGATGAACAGCAAGGAGAAATTCCGGTGGCATTTGTGCAGCTACGCAAAGATGAGCCAGGAATAGAGCAGGCATTGCGTAAGCTTTGTCTTGATCATTTGGCTTCTTATAAAGTGCCGAATTATTTTATCTGTAGTACTGAACCATTGCCTGCTACCGCAACAGGGAAAATTGATAAAAAGCAGTTGCGTAAACGGCTTGTGACTATGTAAATGTAGTATGTCCATTGCAATGCAAACAATTAATATAAAAAAACGTTTGTCTTTTCGATCGTCATTGCGAGCCCATGAAATGGGCGCGGCAATCCAGCAATTATATTTTTCCATTTGTTTAATCTTGAATTTATATAGAGAAATTATTTTATTGCTGGATTGCCGCGCTTCGCTCGCAATGACGATCTCTTTGTTCGTTCTGAGTGTCTGTCGTAGCATAACATATGGGTACATATGTACTGAAAATGCGGTATCCGTATGAAGCGCATCAGATTAGTACATGTCATTTCAAGCCTCAAAATAGGCGGCGCAGAATCAGTACTGGTCGATTTGCTTAACTCATTACCGCACGACCATTATGAGCATCATGTGATCTATTTTCATGACGGCCCAAATCGCATGCATATTCAAGCGCTTGGAATTCCCACATATCATATGTCCGGATTTTTATATCAATACGATCTATTATTTTGGTGGCGCTTGTATCGGCTTATACAACAGATTAAGCCTGACGTGATACACAGTTCACTGTGGGCAGCAAGTTTTGCCGCACGCGTTGTCAGTTCTTTTACCTCCATTCCGGTGATATGCGCAGTGCATGCAGAACTTGGGCACCATGGTAGTCTGCGCACTACGCTTGATTACTATACCCTCTCATATGCCCACGCCATAGTTGCGGTTTCAGAAGGAGTAGCAGCTTCACTTGTAGCGCAATGGGGCGCAGCGGTGGCTCAAAAAATGGTGTTGATTAAAAATGGTATCGATGTTACTGCGTTGGCAAGGAAACAGGAACAACAGCGCAAAGAGCGCAGCATGCTTGGGTTAACATCAGATCATTTTGTTATCGGAGCAGTAGGACGGTTTGTACAGGTCAAGTTGTATGATCAGTTGATAGCGGCATATGCCGAGCTGGTAAAAAAATGTGAATTCGCTCGGCTGGTGCTCATCGGCATGGGACCTTTAGAAGGTGCGCTCAGGGATCAAGTGCGCCAGTTAGGCCTTGAGAATAAAGTGATTTTTGTAGTGGGGGAGAGTGCCTATGGGTATTACCCATTAATGGACTGTTTTGTGCTATCTTCCTTGCAAGAAGGTCTTTCTATTGCCTTGTTGGAAGCAATGGCCAGTGGACGCGCTTGTGTGGTTACCAGTACTGATGGCACACATCCGGTCGTAGAAAATCAGGTAAATGGGATGGTAATTAAGCCGGCAAACATACCGCAGTTGGTTGACGCGCTTACTGCCTTTGTTATAGACAATGTATTAAAAGTACAATTAGGCAATAGCGCACAGGAGTCTGTCGCCAAAAATTTTACTTTGTCTCGTGTTGCAAATTCTTATAGTAATTTAATTAAATCAGCTCTTCAGAATAAAGCCAGATGATTGTTATTGATAAACTGAATAAATTGAATTAAATTTTGTTTTTGTTTTTTCAAAACTACATATAATCGCCATTAATTTTTCTTGATTAAAATAATTTGATTTTTGAGAGAATGTCCTGTATCTTATTTATTGTTAATGAAGTAGAAAATTTGATCATGATAACCTCCATTTCCCCTATCCGTGACGTTCTGTCGGGGTAGGGGATAAATTTTTTAAACAGTGGGGCATCGACCATTACTATCATTCGACCATATCGCAAAAAAAATCGTTTTTATAACTCCTCTGATTATCATGCTGAATCATTTTTATTTGGCACAGTACCATCTTTTGTCCGTGCATTTTTTAAACGCAAAAAGCCTGCTGCGCATGAATCGCAGGCGTGGCTTTATCATGAAGCGCCGGTTCCAGTGAGTGATGCGCCACGCATTACCTGGCTTGGCCATGCGACGTTTCTTATCCAAATTGGTGGTATTACTATTTTGACCGATCCTATTTTTGGGAATCTCTCTTTTTTATTTCCACGTATTTTACCGAGTACCATGGGAGTGGAAAATCTTCCGCATATCGATGTGGTACTTATTTCACATAATCACCGTGATCATATGGATACCGCTAGTTTGCTTGCGCTCAAGCAGCGGTTTGAAAAACTGCAGATTTTTGTTCCTTGGGGAGACAAGGCATGGTTTGACAAACGTGGGTTTGCCCATGTGTCTGAATATTTGTGGGGAGACAGGCAGAGTGTACGTAGTCAGGTGATGCCTAATAGCGTAGCAAACTTTACCTTTTTACCCGCATGGCATTGGTCGCAACGGGGGTTATTTGATAAAAACAAATCACTCTGGGGTAGTTGGATGATCGAATGCAATGGGTATCATATCTATTTTGCTGGTGACACCGCTTATTCGCCTCATTTTAAGGCGATAGCACATGCTTTTCCCACTATTGATGTAGCGCTCATGCCAATTGGCCCATGTGAACCGCGACCATGGATGCGCAAGTCCCATGTCGATGCGCATGAGGCCTGTCAGGCTTTTATTGACCTGAATGCGCACATATTTATTCCTATGCACTGGGGGACCTTTGCATTTGGCGAAGATCATTTCGGGTTGCCAATTGAACGGCTTAAAGAGGCATGGCATGCACGCAGTGAGCTTGGCGCAAAGCAGTTGCATATGCCAAAAGTTGGCCAAGGACTAATGTCTGAAAGTTCACAAGTAATGAGACCAAAAGTCGATATTTCGCAGATAACGTTATAAATGATTGGGGTTTAAAAAATGAATTTTATAAGACTAAAAATGGTAGTTATCCTTGTATTGACTGCCAATGTAACTATGCCTATGAATCCTTTCAGTCTACGATTGCCTGAATCATTTAAAAATATAATGGAATCGCGTAGGCCTGAAATTTTATCCATTGGAAATCAGTGTAGCTTAGGGATTTTGACGGTGCAATCAACATTATTTCTTTTGCTTAAAAGAGAGAATGCTTTGTTTGGTACTGAATTAATTTCCGTTAATAAAAAAGATCTGATTGAAGGTGTCACCGTTATAGGAACTTGTCTTGCAGCGCTGATTGCTACGATTGATACCCTGTCTCTTGATTGTATTCATCCATATTTCAATAATGGGATTAATATATTGCTCGCATTGAGTACTATGGGACATATGTCTAATCTGATTTATGATGATGCGTTAAAGTTGATAAAACAAAAGTTTAAAAAGTTACCTCCTGAACTCACAATAAAAAATAGAGTAAACGTAGCAACATTAGATAATGGACGATGTCTTATTTGTCTTGATGATAAGCTTTCAGAGTATGTAAATCCATGCGAACAAGCAGATCATATTTTTTGTAAAAATTGTCTAGAGCTTTGCCTTGTCGCACAAAAAGAAAAGCCAAGCTTTAAAGAAAAAAAATCTTTTTTGTGTGAATTATGCAGGAAAGAAGTTTCTTTTAACGATGAAAAATTTGAAATAGTGTTGCCAGATGAGCCGAAAGTTACGTGCGGATTATGGGCCAAGCAAGTAGGTTTTTCGTCGGCGATTTTCTATGTCGTACAATTTTTTCTGCTCATGAGCATTTTGCAATGCCAATTTTCATGATTCTCTATTTCTTTTCAATCGCTTGATATCTCGCATAGAAACAGCAAATAAGACCGCTAAAAACAAAAATAAAAAAATAAGATTAATGACTTGCACAAGGTGCGCTGGTAATGGTTTTCCATAGAGTGCTTCAATAGTGTCCATTGCTATGTGTCCACCATCAAGCAACGGAATGGGTAATAGGTTAAAGAGCGCAACGTTCAGATTAATAACCGCAAGCCACCAGATCATAAATACGTTTGCATGAGTTTCATGACTCTCTGATGTGCTTGAAACAA
>Ga0206908_1084_pt1 | contig 17556 bp, 14 predicted proteins | sample Alteio_BWOrgHeat_78_FD_152979 | JGI IMG/M metagenome (GOLD analysis project Ga0206908, IMG submission 152979) | Enriched cells from forest soil in Barre Woods Harvard Forest LTER site, Petersham, Massachusetts, United States -... | ecosystem: Environmental > Terrestrial > Soil > Temperate forest >... | reverse complement strand
AACATGTTGGATCGCCGTTTATCACGTTCAGCGAAGTGACGCTGGAACGCGAGGAACTGGACGCGCTGATTGAAGAGGCCGGGGAGATGAACTTCCCCGACGAGGAAGCGACGGAACTGGTCGAAGCGCAGTGGCTGCGCAAGTACGTGGGCATGCTGGGATACGTGCAGCTTGGCTTTGTATACCAGGGCATCGTGTTTCTGCATGAGACGACGACGGAGTGGTACGAGCGCTACCAGTCTCTGCTGGAAGACGTGGAGAGCTTCCACGATATCGTGATCGACGACACAGTTGAAGGCGACGAAGAGGACGTGTAATTTCGGTGGGCACAACGGCTAGCGCAGCCCGGACGTTTCCGCGACAGCGATGGGTGATTGCACCCGCGCACAGCGAAGAGGCGGAGGCGCTGGCGAAGGCGGCTCATCTGCCGCTGGTGCTTGCCGAACTGCTGGTGGCGCGGGGCATCACGGAAGCGCAACAGGCACATACCTTCCTCAATCCTCACATTTCTCATTTGCACGATCCGCTGCTGATGCTGGGCATGGCGGAGGCGGTGGCGCGCGTGGAGCGGGCGATCGCCGGCGGCGAGACGATTCTGCTCTACGGCGATTACGACGTGGACGGGACGACTGCGGTCGTATTACTGAAAACCGCGATCGAGATGCTGGGCGGAAGCGTGCGGTTTCATGTACCGCACAGGATCCGAGAAGGGTACGGGCTGCAGTCGAGCGTGCTGGAGACGGCTTACGCAGAGGGCGTGCGGCTGGTGATCACGGTGGACACGGGCATGCGCGCGTTTGCGGAAGCGGACACGGCGCGAAGGCTGGGGCTGGACCTGATTGTTACGGATCATCATTTGCCGAGTGCGAGCGAGGCTCCACCGGATGCGCTGGCGATTTTGAATCCGAACCAGGTGGGGTGCGGCTATCCAGAGAAGGGGCTGTGCGGCGCGGCGATTGCGCTGAAGCTGGCGCAGGCGCTGCTGGAGCGGCGCGATCCGGTGCGTACGCGCGAGAAGACTCTGCCGAGTTTTTTGAAGATGGCGGCGATTGCGACGATTGCCGATGCGGTTCCGCTGCATGGGGAGAACCGGACGATTGCGGCACTGGGATTGCGCGAGCTGCGCAGGCCGGTGGGGGCGGGATTGCGGGCGCTGTTTGCGGCGGCGCAGCTCGATCCGGCGGCGAAGGCGCTGACGGGGTTCGACGTGGCGTTCCGGCTGGCTCCGCGGATTAATGCGGCGGGGCGGATGGATGTGGCGTCGCAGGTGATTGAGCTGTTCTGCACGCGCGATGGAGCAAGGGCGCAGGTGCTGGCGGCGAATCTGGAACTGCTGAACCGGCAGCGGCGCGAAGCAGAAGCGGCGGCGCTGAGCATGATTGAGACGCGGCTGGCGGAGGATGCGGGGTTTGCCGCGAACCGGCTGCTGGTGGTGGATGGCGAGGGATGGCATCGCGGCGTGATCGGAATTCTGGCGTCGCGGGTGGTGGAGCGCACGGCCAAGCCGGCCATTGTGGTGAGCGTTGAGGACAACGTCGCGCATGGTTCGGGGAGATCCGTAGACGGATTCCCTCTTCTGGAGGCGATTGAGACGTGCGGCGATCTGTTTACACGGTTCGGCGGGCACGCGTTTGCGGTGGGGTTCGCGATGCCGGCGGAGGCGCTGCCGGAGTTGCGGCGGCGGTTGAACATCCATGCGGAGGAGAAGCTGGGCGCGAAGGATCCTGAGCATCTGCTGAAGACTCATGCGGAGCTGCCGCTGGATCGCATTACATCCGTACTGGCTGGTTGGCTGAAAAAGCTGGAACCGCTGGGGCATGGGAATCCCGAGCCGATTTTTGTCGCGCGGGGAGCGCGGATCGCCTCGGCGCCGCGGATCATGAAGGAGCGGCATATCCGGCTGGATCTGCAACAGGACAGTTTGAGTACGGATGGGCTGGGCGCTGGCGGGCGCGTGATGCGCTGCGTGGGCTGGGACTGGGCGGAGCGCTGCCTGCATATGCAACTGGCGACGGGGAGCCTGGTGGATGTGGCGTATCGGATCCGCGAGAACGATCATCCGCAGTATGGCGGGGTGGAGATCGAGGCTGTGGGGATACGACCGGCGGAAGCCTGATCAGAACAATCGCACCAACAATCGCATACAAAGAATGAGGCCCACGGCGAACCGTGAGCCTCATGGTTGGTAAGGGGTTCCGCGTTAGCGCTGCGGCTCCTTGGGATGGGAGTTGGGTTTTGGCTGCGGCTTCGACTCCTGATGGGGCTGCGCCTGGGGTGCCGGATGCGATTCCGGACGAGGCTGGGGCCGCGCTTCAGGATGCGATTGAGGCTGCGGAGCCGGATGGGATTGCGGATGCGCTTCAGGGCGCGGCTGCTGTTGAGGCGTCGGGTGGGACTGGGGACGCGGCTGCGGTTCAGGAGCCGGGTGCGACTGCGGCTGGGGCGCCGGACGCGTTTCTGGACGGGGCTCCTGGCGAGGCGCAGGGTGTGCCTGCGGCTGCGACTGCGGAGCAGGACGAGTCTCAGGTTTCTGCTGCTGTTCAGGACGAGCCGGCTGCGGCTGCGGAGCCGGATGCGGGTTCGGGCTGGCTACGGTGCCGGGATGGGCATTCGCGTTGCCATTGGTTTTGCCGTTGACTTCGCCGGGGTGCGCATTTGCGTTGCCGTTGGCTTTGCCGTTGACTTCGCCGGGACGAGCGTTCGCGTTGCCGTTGGCCTTGGCGACGGACGGCGGCGGGTTGTAGTGCGCAGCCGGAAGCGGCTTGGCTACGGCAAGCTGCTGCGGACGTCCGTGGTTCTGATTGAAGTAGTTGGTCTTGTCAGTACGGGCAGACTGGATGTGCTGCTGCTGGTACTGCGTGGGCTGCTGGTGCTGTTCATGCATCGCCGCCTGCTCCTGCGGCGTGGGTTCGTGGCGAACGCCATTGGGGCCGCCGGAGTAAGCAACACGGTTGTTGTTGATGACGGTGTTCTGCACGACGACTGTCTTGTTGATGTAGGTGTTGTGAATGACGGTTTCATTCACGCGCACAACCGCGGTGTTGTAAGCGAATTCGCGGCCGCGCCACTCGCCGCCCGCAAAGCCAATTCCCATGTAGCCGAAGCCATAGTTGACGCCGCCGTAGTAGCCGACGTGCGGGCCCCAGTAGCCGGTGTGGAAGATGTAGGCGTTGCTCTCATAGCCCCAGTAGGGCGGGGTCCAATAAGCGCCTTCATAGGGAGCCGGCACCCAGGCGCCGGGAACCCAGAAATAGCCGCCATTGTCCTGGTCGTAAGCCCAGTAGCCGGGGGACCACATGAGGCCGGGCTGCGGGCAGGGGGGCTGCTCATAGACAGGCAGAACCGGCGGCGCAATGCCCACGCTGATGAAGACGCCTGCGCGTGCCTGCGAAACGTAAAGGATTGGAATGAGCAGCACCAGCATCAGCCAGCGCGCGGATCGAAACAGACGCATAAATCCTCCTGTGTGGGCGGGTGGCTTTGAGCCGCTTTCGTGGAGCAGCGAACACCCGAAAAATCCCTTGAAGTGCACATGCGGAGCGGAGGCGCCCGGCCGGTTTTTCCAGGATGTGGAGATCCGAGCCCTGCGCCATTCTCCGCTTAAAGCCTTGCCCGCGACTACGGTCCTGCGGGCTATTGAGGTAAACCCGATTTGCATGCCGAAGTTGTGAAACTCCCCAAAAGTGATTCGCATTCAAGTCGATGGATCCCGAGCTCTTGTGTGGGGCTGAGAAGCGAGATCCATGTCCTTTGAGCTTCGCTGCGTTACACCGCTCGCACTGTCCTGAGTGGTAGACTCACGCCATGTCACGCGGTCTGTTCATCACCCTCGAGGGCCTCGATGGTTCCGGCAAAACCACGCAAATCAAGCGCCTATCTGGTTGGATGCAGAAACGCGGAGTGGTGCCGGTAATTACTCGGCAGCCGGGTGGAACGGCGGCGGGCGACCGCATACGTGAGTTACTTCTGGACTCGCGGTCGGTGGGGCTGGCTCCCATGACGGAGATGGCGCTGATGTTCGGGGACCGGGCGCAGGCCATTGCCGAGGTGATTGAGCCGGCTCTGGCAGCGGGGGATACGGTGCTGTGCGACCGGTTCACGGATTCGACGGAGGCCTACCAGGGCGGGGGGCGTGAGCTTGGGTCAGAGCTGGTGCTGGAGATGCATCGGCTGATCTGCGGCGGCCTGCAACCGGACCTGACACTGCTGCTGCTTCCCCCGCTGGACAAGAGCCTGGAGCGGGCGCGGCGGCGGAATGATCGCGTAGCGGAGAAGAACGGTCCCAATGAGGGCCGGTTCGAGAGCGAGCAGGACGCCTTCTTCCGGCGCGTGTGGGAGAAGTATCGCGAGATTGCGCGGCGGGACTCGGAGCGCGTGGTAGCGATCGAGGGCGATCTCAGCATCGACGATGTGCATGAGCAGATCGTCGAGGCATTGTCGGAGCGGCGGGTGATCGCGCATAGCCGGTAGAGGCTGTTTCGTACAGCTTACCCATTCCATGAGCCGAGTATGCGGCGCAACAGGACAAGCTGGCCGAGGTGGTAGGCGTTGTGGTCGGCGGCGAGCAGCGCCTCGCGCAGGAGTGTCTGGCCGTCGCCGTGAGGAAGCTTCGCGAAAAGATCGCTTGACTCGTCTTCAATGAGCTTGCAGAACGCGTCGTTGTCCTGGCTGAACTGGTGGACGCTGCGGTCCCAGGCTTTCTCGTCGGGCGGCTCGGGCTTGGGCGGCCAGTAGCCTTCAGGCCAGGCGGGCGATTTGTGCTTCGCGTCGCGGGAGAACTCGAGGATGTCCCATTGGGCGATGCGCAGGTGCTCAAGAAGCTCCCAGGGGCTGTGGGGCGCGCCGTTGGGCCGCTTGCCGCGGAGTTCAACGGGAAAGTCGTTGAGGGATTGATCGAAGTTGGCGTGGGCGTTGCTGCTGCGGAGGTTTTCGACGAGTTGCTTGCGCAGGGTGGCGTTGTCGGACATGGATCTCCTCAAGCGATTCGGTTGAGGAGATTCGCGGGCGCGGGGAAAAGATGCTTGAAATGTGAAGGGGACCGTGGCCGGTCCCCTTCCATTAATTTGTTTGTTCAACTTGATTCGACGGCTCAACTCCTACCCGACCCTACTGCTGGTGCTTGAAGGATTTGTCAGGATGCTGGGGCGTGGGCGGAACGGGGCGCGGGTCGGCTTTGATCTCGGCCTGCAGTTCTTTGATCGCGGCTTCAAGTTGCGCATCGTTGCCGCTGTAGCTGGCGTGCGGCAAGTTGTCGACGACCATGTCGGGATCGACGCCGTGGCCTTCAATGAGCCACTTGCCGTCGGCATAGACGCCGGTTTCGGCGGCCGAGGCAATGCCGTTGTCGGCCTGCGTGTTGTCAAAGCTGAGCCAGATTTCGCCGCCCCAGGTACGCATGCCGATGACTTTGCCAAGCTTGAGGCGCCTGAAGCCCTCGCTGAAGGCTTCGCCGTCCGACGCGGTTTCGTGATCGCAGAGGACGACGATGTGGCCGCGGAAGGCGTACTGCATGTTCCACGACGGATTACCGATGCGCGGCGCGAAGTACATCCAGGCCTGGCGAAGCAGCTTGCTCAGGAGCCATGAGTCGATGTTGCCGCCGTGGTTGTGGCGCACGTCGATGATGAGGCCCTGGCGATCGAAGACGGGGTAGAAGTCGCGCGTCCATTGGTCCATGTCACCGGAGCCCATGGCGCGCAGGTGCACATAGCCGATGGTGTTGCCCGATTCTTTTTCGACGGCGAGACGGCGCGTGTATTCCCACTCGTTGTAGCGGAGCTGCGAGTCATCGCGCGCGGAGATGGGGGTAACGAGGACATCGCGTGCGTCACCCTTGGCGTTCTTCACGTGCAGAAGAACCTGCGCGCCGGCCTTGTTGCGCAACAGCGCGCCTTCGTCGGGAACGCTGAGCGCATCGGCGCCGTCGATGGAGGTGATGATTTCGCCTTCCTTGACGAGCGAGTCGGGCTTGGCCAGGGGAGGCGCGAGGTTGGGCAGGTCGGGATCATGAGCGTAGATGTGCTCGACCAGGTAGCCGCCGGCCTTCTCGTCGCGGCGAAGCTGCGCGCCGAGGGTGGCGACGTCGACGTGATCGGCGGTCTTGCGGGCATCGCCGCCCTGCACGAAGGTATGAAGAGCTGAGAGCTCGCCGACCATCTGCGCGATGACGTCGTTGAGTTCGTCGCGATCGGCAACACGATCGACGAGAGGAAGATAGCGGTCGCGCATTGCCGGCCAGTCGACGCCGTGCATGTTCTTGTCGTAGAAGTAGTCGCGCTCGAGACGCCAGGCGTCGAGGAAGATGCCGCGGAATTCTTCGCGCGGGTTGACGTCGATCTGCCAGCGCGAGAGGTTGACGGCGGCCTTGGCCTGCGCCTTGGGATCACCCGTGCCGGATCCTTTTGCGTCGGAGTCGAAGATGTAGAAGTTGTCGCCCTTGGCGATGAGAATCTTCTTGCGATCGGCGGAGATCTCGAAGCCTTTCACGTCCCCCATCACGGTGTCGGCCTCGTCGCCCTTGTTGGCGATGTCGAGGCACTGGAGCGCAATGTGCTCGCCGCGCTCGTCGGCGGCGCTGCCCCAGCAGAGGCGCTTGTCGGCAGCCTGCAGGCCGAAGTAGTTGCCGGACGGCGCGGGGACTTCAGTGAGGCGCGCGGCGAGATCGTCGAAGTCGATTTTGACTTCGACCTTCTTCTCGTCTTTCTTTTCTTCCTTCTTCTCTTCGGGCTTCTTATCTTCTTTCTTGTCGGCTGTGGCCTTGTCAGCGGACTTCTTGTCGTCCTTCTTTTCTTCTTTCTTCTCTTCCTTTTTCTCTTCATCCTTCTTGTCGGGATGAAGTTCGTCTGCGGTAAGGAACGGCGAACGCAGGCCGGTGGTGAGCGCGAGCTGATAGATCTTCACGGGGCGGTCGTAGTGCGGCTCGGGCTCGCGCGGACCCCACGGCGAAGGCACGGTCGTCTTTAACTCGCGGTCCGAGAGGAAGTAGAGCCACTTGCCGTCGCTCGACCACGCGGGGCTGCCGGAGTTGAAGCGGTTGGAGGTGACGGTCTCGATTTTGGCGGAGTCCGTGTTGAGGATCTTGACCTGCTGGAACTGGTTGTCGGCGTTTTCTGAATACGCGAGCCACTTCGAGTCGGGCGCCCAGGTAAGGTCGCTGAAGTCGCCGTTCATTGACTGTGCGATACGCTTGTCAGTCTTGGCCTTGATGTCGAAGAGCCAGAGTTCCTGCTCCTTGTTGGTGTGAGCGAGCCACTTGCCGTCAGGCGAGATAACGCCGCCGGTGCGCAGGACCTTGGCGTCTTTGGTCAACTGCTCGGGCTTGCCGACGCCGTTGGCGGGAAAGCTCCAGAACTCGGCTTCGCCGGTTTGCGTGGAGAGCGCGATGATGGATTTGCCGTCGGGAGAGAACATGGCTTCGCGGAAGCGCACGCCGGAGTCGGCGGCGACGCGCACGGTGCGGCCGTTCTGCACGGGCATGGTGAAGACTTCGCCGCGGGCGGTGAAGACGGCCTTGGAGCCGTCAGGCGCAATGTGCACGGCGGTCAGGTAGTCGACGGGCTTCTTCACCCAGTGTTCGCGCAACTGGTCGAAGTCGGACTGGAGCGTGACGGGGATGACTTCTTCGTGGCCGCCGGCGAGGTCGAGGTTCCAGAGGTCGGCGCCGGAGGCGTAGACGATGTGGCCGTCAGAGAGCGAGGCCGATTCGACGTCGAAGAGTTTCTGGTGGCTCTCCTGCTTGAGGTCTTTGCCGTCCGTGTTGATTGACCAGACGTTCATCACGCCGTCGCGATCGGAGAGGAAGTAGACGCGGCCATTGGCGAGCATGGGGTGCGCGGAGGCGCCGTCGTAGTCGGCGGTGAGGGAGACGGCTTCGCCGGCGCCATCGAAGCGCCAGAGGTTCTCAGCCCAGCCCCCCTTGTAACGCTTGGTCTCGCTCCACTGCCTGGTCCAGCGGGTGAAGAAGAGCGTGTGGCCATCGGCGGACCAGGAGCCTTCCGCGGCTTCAGCGAGGGGAACTATTTCGCGCTTGCCCTGCGCATCGACGAGAACGAGCTTGTCGCCGGGCAGGGTGGAGTAGCGCGACGTAGCAATCATGAGGCGACCATCGGGGGCCCAGCCGGCGGGCGCGGCATCGCCTTCCCAGGTTCGGCGCTCGGGCAGGCCGCCCGAGATGGGCATGGTGTAGACCTCGCTGGGGCCTTCATAGTCGGCGAGGAAGGCGATGGTCTTGCCGTCGGGCGAGATGGACGGCATGGTCTCAGTTCCGGGGGCGGTGGTGAGACGCTCGGCGGTTCCACCATTCAGGCTCACGGTCCACAGATCGCCCTCGGAGGTGAAGACGATGGCGCCGCCATGCACGGCGGGGTTGCGGTAGTAGCCGCGGTGGGTGGTCTCAGCGCCGCTGGTGGAGGGCGTGGCTGCGAGGATCGGGATGGCTGCGAATGAAAGCGAGGCTAGAACAGAGGCACGGCGCAGAACAGGGCGGATCAGCATGAGAGCTCCCTTTGGCGCGCGGTTCCCAGGGGTGTAGAGACAGGCCGGAAAAGGCCCGCGGGAACACGGCTACGAACCGGATTTTCCGGTGATTGCTTTGAAGGATACTACGACGCGACGGGTGCGCCGCATGGAAACATCAGGGCTTGAAGACGGACTTGGGGCACATGGCGTGAACGCCTACATTGCCGTCGACGAGCTGCGTGATGTCGACGTCAACCGCGACGCTGGTGAACATGTAGGCTTCGTCGCGAGAGAGGTGCTTCTCGTCGACCAGGAAGTTGATCATGTCGCGCACCGCCAGCGTGGTTGCCTCTTTCAGATCGGGGCTGAAGCCCATGCTGATGTAGCTGGTGGGCGTTTCGGCGCGCGGCCACAGCAGGTGGCGATCCTTGTGGACGACGAAGCGGAAGGTGCCGGTGAGAAACGTTTCGAGCGCGGTGATGTCGACTTCGCCATTTCCCTGCCCCGCATGGCCATCGCCTGCTTCGAAGAGCGCGCCTTTGGCGTGGACAGGAAGATAGAGGGTGGTTCCGGCAACGAGTTCCTTGTTGTCCATGTTGCCGCCGTGCATCCAGGGCGGAGCGCTGTCGTAGCGGCCGGCGGACTCGGGCGTCGCAACGCCCATGCTGCCGAAGAACGGATGCAGCGGGATCTCGATGCCGGGTGCAAACTTGGCGATCATCTTGTCGCGATCGAGCGGGATGATCTTGCGCCTGCTGTAGGGAAAGTCGTTGGGCAGGAAGCCGCGGCCCACGCTGAATCCGTTGCATGCGAAGGGCACGTCGATGTCGATCTTGAGAATCTGGATTTCGAGGACGTCGCCGGGCTCGGCCTCGGCAATTTCGAGGGGACCGGTGAGGATGTGGCCGCCGGGCCCGCGGTCCTTTACTTCGCGATAGATGTCGGCGTTGTAGGAGGGAATGTCGGCGGGCGCGACGCCTTCTGCGATCATGCGCTCGGTGGGTCCGCAGGTGGAGAGGGTCTGCATGCGGACGGTGTCGCCGGAGTGGACGGTCATTACCGGCTTCGCCTTCGCGGAGTAGTAACCCCAGACGACGGTGGAGGGGGACGCGAGGAGAGTGGATGTGGGAGATTGCGCGACCAATGCGGCGGATTGGAGCAGGCACGCCGCAATCGTAAATCTGAATCTCATGTGATTCTCCGTAGGAAGGGACCGGGTCAAGGAAGCTGAAAATGGAACAAAGCGGAGTGTTTCTGAGTCTAATAGACAGGTCGCGGGAATGGGCTTGCGCCTGTTGATGCCGAGCGAACAGACCGCCATTTATGGCACAATATGAGACGGAAGCCTGAATGACATCGAACCGGCACAGAAACGCATGGATCTGGGTAGCGATCACCGCTATCGCGCTTGCGACTGTGGCGAGCGCGCAATCGGGATATGAGATTGCCCGCGCGTACGCCAACCCGGTCATTGCGCTTCTCTCGTCCGCACCGGACTCCCAGAGCTTCTCGGCACAGCACTTCGCGCAGAAGCGGACCGCGCACAGCGATCAGGCGAGCTCACAGCACAATGGCGATGCCGGCTTCTGGCTGGAGATGTTGCCGGTGTTGTTTGTCGGACTGCTCTTGCAGCTTAGCCTGCTGTCGGCGCAGTCGTTCCATTCGTTGGGTCAAGCCTACCCGGCGCCGCCCCTAGCGGCACTTTTCCAGCGGCCTCCTCCAGCACAACTCCTCTGATTCGTCGCTTTCTGATCAGCGCAACGGCGCATTTGGCCCGCGGCTGTTCAGTTCTTTCGCGAACGTTCTCCGCTTTGAGGAGTGATCTGTCATGCAATGGATTGGGACCTTGTTCCTTTCTGCTCCACTTACGTGCATTGTCGCGTTGGTGATCGTCGCGTTTGTGCAGGGCATCCGCTGGCGGCCCGGCCAAAGAACCGCTGCGCCGCGACCCAGGCGCCGCACTGGCGCCGTTTATGCACTTGGCGCCGCATTTCTTTGTTTTTCAATCTTCTATCGCCCGCGCCTTGAACTGGCGGTGACGGCGCAGATTCAACGGCAGGAACAGAAGGACGAGGACGACAACGGCGATGGCGAATCCCCGCTCCGGCACCTTCTGCGGCAGCTTCGACTGATTCGCAGAGGCGAGCGCGTGGATCGGCTCGTCTGGCGGCTGGAATGAGACAAGGCGTCACGCCCGAAATCGAGCGGGGGCGGATAACCCGCTGCAACACACGGCATTTACACTGGTAGATGGAGACTTCTGTGTTTTTTGATAAGGCACTTACCAAAGTATTCGGCACGGCGAACGAACGCGTCATCAAGAAGCTGATCCCGATTGTGGGCAGCATCAACGCGCTTGAGCCGGCCACGAAAGAGCTGTCGGACGATCAGTTGCGAGACAAGACAGCCGAGTTCAAGGCGCGCATTGCGCAGCGCCTGGAGGGGCTCACCGAGCCCGACGCAATCAAGCAGGCCGAGCGCGAGGCGCTCGACGAACTCCTTCCGGAAGCATTCGCGGTGGTGCGCGAAGCGGGCTGGCGCTCGGTGAAGATGCGCCACTTCGACGTGCAGTTGATTGGCGGCATGGTGCTGCACCACGGCAAGATCTCCGAGATGAAGACCGGTGAAGGTAAGACGCTGGTCGCCACGCTCGCGTGTTATCTGAATGCGCTTGCCGGCCGCGGCGTGCACGTGGTCACGGTGAACGACTACCTGGCCAAGCGCGACGCCGAGTGGATGGGCAAGATCTACGAGTTTCTGGGTCTGACCGTCGGCGTCATTGTCCATGACCTGAGCGATGACGAGCGCCGCGCGGCTTACGGCGCCGACATCACGTACGGCACCAACAACGAGTTCGGCTTCGACTACCTGCGCGACAACATGAAGTTCGACATCAAGGACTGCGTGCAGCGCGGGCACTACTACGGCATCGTCGACGAAGTGGACTCGATCCTGATTGACGAAGCGCGTACGCCGCTCATTATCTCCGGCCCCACGGACCAGACCACCGACAAGTACCAGCGTGTGAAGGACATCATTCCCAGGCTGGTGAAGGGCGAGGAGACCGAGTCGCTCGAAGGCAAGACGTTCACCGGCGATTACGTGGTGGATGAGAAGCACCGGACGATCGGGGTAACGGACGAAGGCTGGGTGAGCATCGAAAAAGAACTCGGCATCGACAACATTGCTGACGCCGAAAACTGGGATCTCAAGCACTTTGTCGAGACCGCCATCAAGGCGCTCGCACTCTACAAGCGCGACGTGGACTACGTGGTGAAAGACGGCGAGGTCATCATCGTCGACACGTTCACGGGGCGCCTGATGCCGGGCCGCCGCTGGAGCGATGGACTGCATCAGTCGATTGAAGCCAAGGAAGGCGTACAGGTCCGCAAGGAAGATCAGACGCTGGCGACGATTACGTTCCAGAACTACTTCCGCCTATATAAAAAGCTCAGCGGCATGACGGGTACGGCGGAGACGGAAGCGGCGGAATTCGAGAAGATTTACAAGCTCGAGATTGTCGTGATTCCGACCAACAAGCCGCTGCTGCGCGTGGAGAACTCCGACATTGTCTACCGCACGGAGAAGGAGAAGTACAAGGCCGTCGCGGATAACATTTCTGAGCTGCATGAGACCGGTCAGCCGGTGCTGGTGGGCACTACATCGATCGAGAAGTCGGAGCGGCTCTCGGCGATTCTGCAGCGCAAGGGCGTGCGGCACGTGGTGCTGAACGCCAAGTTCCACGAACGCGAAGCGGAGATTGTGGCGCAGGCGGGACGGCTGGGCATGGTCACCATCGCGACCAATATGGCCGGCCGCGGCACCGACATCCTGCTGGGCGGCAACGCGGATTTCACGACGCGCCAGCAACTGGTGAAGCAGGGCCAGGCCCGCGCGGTCAGCGTGGCCGAAGGCAAGATCAGCCCCATGGCTCCGGCAGGCTTTTTGCGCTTTTACTACCAGGGCCAAGAGTTCGAGGTTGGGGAGGCCGAATGGGCCGAGGTCAACACGGTTCACGCTGAAGCTGCGGCAAAGGAGCATAAGGAGGTCATCGAGGCGGGCGGGCTGTTCATTCTGGCCACGGAGCGGCACGAATCACGCCGCATCGATAACCAGTTGCGCGGGCGCGCAGGACGCCAGGGCGATCCCGGTGCGTCGCGGTTCTATCTTTCGCTTGAAGACGACCTGATGCGGATCTTCGCCAAGCAGTGGGTTTCGACGCTGCTGGAGCGGCTGGGCATGGAAGAGGGCGTGCCGATTGAATCGCGCATGATCTCGAACCGCATTGAGGCCGCGCAGAAGGCGGTGGAAGCGCAGAACTTCGAATCGCGCAAACACCTGCTGGAGTACGACGATGTAATGAACAAGCAGCGCGAGGCGGTCTATGGGCTGCGGCGCCAACTGCTGGAAGGCGTGGAGCAGCGCGAGCTGATTCTCGATGATTACGTCGGCGGCATTCTGTCGAGCGCGCTGGACGAGTACTGCCCCGAAAACAAGCATGCGGATCAGTGGAACATCAAGGGCCTGCAGGATCGGCTGATGGGGCAGTTCGGAGCGGACCTTGAAGCGATGGGCATCAAGCCGCTCGAACTCCCGAGGCACGAGCTCGGCGACGAAGTCTTCGAACACCTGAAGCAGGAGTACGAGGCAAAGGAAAACATCCTGGGCGCGTCAACGATGCGGTATCACGAACGCATGGTAATGCTGAGCGTGATCGACGGGCTGTGGAAGGAACACCTGCTCTCGATGGACCACCTGAAGGAGGGCATCGGGCTGCGCGGCTATGCGCAGCAGGATCCGCTGGTGGCATACAAGCGCGAGTCGTTCGACATGTTCGAAGCTATGATGCTGAAGTTCCAGGAAGACACGGTGCGGTTCCTGTTCCGGATGCAGATCATCGGGCCGGACGGCGAGCCGGTGAATGCGGCTCCGCAGTTGCGCCGCGAGGTTCCGGCCGCGCCGCCGGTGGCTTCTGCCGCTCGTCAGCCGATGGGTGATGGACATCGCCCGCCTGTACTGGACGCTCCGCGCGAGATTCCGGTGTCGACACGCACGCCGCAGACGACGATCGACCAACTGGAGAAGGAGTTCGCGCGTAAGAAGCAGCGCGAGCTTGCGCACGCCAGCCTGGCCGGGGGTTCGGCCGCTAGCCAGCCGAGTCAAAGAAGGACCGGCGAGAAGGTGGGGCGCAACGATCCCTGCCCATGCGGGTCCGGCAAGAAATACAAGAAGTGTCACGGGACTGAAGCGTAACCAGCGCAGTAACGCAACCAAGGAGCATCCGGATACGCCATCCGGATGCTCTTTCTATTGCGTGCCTGAGCGCGGCACGTAGGAGCTCAGCAAATTGACAGAGTAATATTCTTGCGTCGAAGGACACACCGCGCAGGACGCGGTGAAGCTCGGCTTCGACCGAACTCGAATTGAAATCTACGGAGGCACTGCATTGGTCACTCGGCGTGAATTCCTTGACACGCTTGCTTTGGGTACAGCGGGAATTGCCATCAGCAGCACGGCGAAAAGCTACGCGCAGATCATGGGCGCGAACGATCGGCTCAACTTCGCCGTGATCGGACTGCACGGCCGGGCCGGAGCGCATCTCTCCTCGCTCAAGGCCAACAAGAGCGCGGCGCGCATCACCCACGTGTGCGATGTGGACGCGGAGACACTGAAGAAGTTCGCTGCGGATACGCAACAGGAGATGGGTGAGGCGCCGGCGACGGAGCGCGACTTCCGCAACATTCTTGCGAAGAAGGAAGTGGACGCCATCACCATCGCCACGCCGGACCACTGGCATACGCCGATGGCGATTCTGGGATTGAAGGCGGGCAAGCACGTGTATGTCGAGAAGCCGTGCAGCCACAATCCCGCGGAGGGTGCGCTGCTGCGGGAGGCGGTGCGCAAGTACGGCAAGAAGGTACAGATGGGCACGCAGCAGCGCTCGTCGCCGCACACCATCGAGATCGTCGAGAAGATTCGCTCGGGCGCGATCGGCACTCCGTATCTGGCGAAGGCCTGGTACGCGAACGTGCGCAAGTCGATCGGCGTGGGCAAGGATGCGCCGGTGCCGCCACAGCTCGACTGGGACCTGTGGCAAGGACCCGCGCCGCGCCAGGCCTACAAAGACAACTACCAGCCGTACAACTGGCACTGGTTCAGGGTGTGGGGCACGGGCGAGACGCTCAACAACGGCACCCACGAAGTGGACGTGTGCCGCTGGGCTCTGGGCGTCGACTATCCCGAAACGGTGAGCGCGCAGGGCGGCCGCTATCAGTACAAAGATGACTGGCAGTTCTATGACTCGCTGATCACGAACTTCAACTATCCCGGCAAGATGATCACTTGGGAAGGCAATAGCTGCCAGGGGATGCGGACGTTTGGACGCGACCGCGGATCGGTGATTCTGGGGACGGAGGGCTCGGTGATTGTCGATCGCGACGGCTACGAGACCTACGACTGGAAGGGCAAGAAGACTGGCGAGGTGAAGGCGCAGAAGGAACAGACGTCTTCGACTGATTTGACGGGAAGAGACTCGATGACGGACCGGCATTTCGCCAACTTCATCGCTGCGGTCAAGAGCGGCGAGAAGCTGAATGCGCCGATTGAAGTTGGGAATGTCGCCGTGACCATGCTGCAGCTCTCGAACGTGGCATGGGAGACGAACCGCGTGCTCACGCTCGATGCGAAAGACGGGAAGATCCAGAAGGATGCGGAGGCGATGAAGCACTGGGGGCGCAGCTACGAGAAGGGGTGGGAGCCGACGGTTTAGCATCCCAGGAATCCAGCGCACCCAAAGATTTCGGCCAAAACCGCAGGAAACGCGAACCATAAGAGTAACGACCCGGGACATACGATGAAATCGACCCTCTCTCGCCGCAAGCTTCTTCAGTCGAGTGCGCTGGCCGTCGCGGCCAGCGCGATGCCTTCGTTTGCACAACCCAAGCCCGCGACCGGCAAGCCTTCGCCCGTCCGCCTGGGCATGTGCAGCTACACCTTTCGCAACTTCACGCGCGCGCAGATGATTCCGTTTCTGAAGCAGCTACCCATTACGGAGTTGAACGCGAAGGACACGAAGGATCATCTGCCGACCGATCCGCAGCAGGAGCAGGCCGCCGTGGATGACTACAAGGCCAACGGGATCCATCTGCACGCGGCGGGGGCGATCTATTTTCGCAAGAATGAAGAGGCCGATGTGCGCGCACAGTTTGACTATGTGAAGCGCGCGGGGATTTCGGTGATTGTGGCCGGCGATCCCACGCCGGAGACGCTGCCGCGCATCGAGAAGTTCGCGAAGGAGTACGACATCCGCATCGCGATTCACAATCATGGGCCTGAGGACAAGCTGTGGCCGGGTCCGCTGGATATTCTCAAGGACATCAAGGGGCTGGACCCGCGCATCGGCTGCTGCATCGACGTGGGCCACACTGTACGCGCGGGCACCGATGTCGTCGAAGCGATTCGCGCGGTTGGGCCGCGGCTCTTCAACATGCACATGAAGGATCTGGCCAGCTTCACGGACAAGGAGAGCCAGGTGGCCGTGGGCGCAGGCAAGATGCCGATTCGCGCGATCTTTGAAGCGCTGATTGCGGTGGGCTACGGCGGCTTCGTCGATCTCGAGTATGAGATCAGGGCGGACGATCCGATGCCCGGGGTGATCGAGAGCATCGCCTACATGCGGGGCGTGCTCACGGGTATGGGTTTCAAAACTGAGGCCTGATGGCTGAAAGCTGACGGCTGCGTTTCAGAACGACACGTCGGCGGGCTCAGTAACGCGCAGTACGGATTGGTCGCCGGTCATCTTCTTCCAGGCGGCGCGGATGGCGTCGATCTTGTTGCGGTTTTCAGCGGAGTCGAGATAGTAGATCACCATCATCTTGGTGTGCAGGCGCTCGGGGATGGTCTGCCCCTTGCTCAGCCACTGGCCGTAGACGTCGAGCACACTGAGGCCGTCAGGAAAGCGCGGGGTGACTTCGCGGTCGAGGAAGTCGCGCCATTTGGCTTCGCTGATTCCCTGCTCCGGATGATCGGCCGGGCCAAGGCCGAAGTAGAGCTTGGTGTCGACCCAGCCGGAGGCCTGCGCGGGATGAGCTGCGTCGCCTTGAAGTGTGGGCGCGGTGGCCGGTGAACCGGTTCCGCCGGCTGGAGAGCCGGGGTGAGCACATCCGGCGAGAGCGACTGCAAGGACCGCTGTCACCGATGCCGCGCGTAACCGTACCCGTAGTCGTGCCAAGGTACGCAGCGCCTACTTCTCGATTTCCACGCCGCGCCAGAAGGCGACGTGGCCCTTGATTTTGCGGGCGGCGGGCTTGGGATCGGGGTAGTACCAGGCGGCGTCGGGGTTGTCCTGGCCATCGATCAGGAGGCTCATGTAGCGAGCCTGACCCTTCCAGGGGCAGGTTGAGGTGGTGGAGCTGGGGCGGAAGTACTCCCGCTTGAGACTCGCTTCAGGGAAGTAGACGTTGCCTTCCACTTCCTCGGTTTGATCGCTTTCGGCAATCACTTTGCCGTTCCAAGTTGCTCGAGCCATGAGATTTCCAACTTCAGACACAATTTTGCGCCGCCGAAGGAGAAGATCCTGACGGCGACTCGCCGGACGCTCCATGGACGAAATTTCGTTCGTGGAGCGTCGGGCAATCGATATGACAGTAGCAGAAAACCGGCTCGGTGTGGGAAATCCAGGCCAGGACCCGAATCCGGAGAGTACCTACTTGGCCTCGGCGACCGAGTCGATATGAACGCTCTTGGCGCTCTCATCCACGGTTCCGGTGACCTTGACGTGGTTGCCGTAGTAGTTCTTGACCGCATCGGGATTGTCGATCTTCAGCACGGCCTTGTCCTTCTCAGAGACAAAGACGGGCTGCATGCCGCCATCGATGCACTTCTTGACGCAAGCCATGCCGCTGCCGGCATGCTTGGCGCCGCACATCGAGTCGGAAATCCAGCCGTTCATGGAACTTGAGTCGGCCGCACCGGCCGCTACGGAGAACGAGCCTGCTACCACCAGCAGAGCTAAAAGGCGCTTCATTTGGACCTCCGGGGAGTCGAGGAGTTTGAACCGCTTACCATCATCCACCACGAAAGGCGTTTAGGCAAGCCAAT
>Ga0206908_1083_pt1 | contig 17641 bp, 4 predicted proteins | sample Alteio_BWOrgHeat_78_FD_152979 | JGI IMG/M metagenome (GOLD analysis project Ga0206908, IMG submission 152979) | Enriched cells from forest soil in Barre Woods Harvard Forest LTER site, Petersham, Massachusetts, United States -... | ecosystem: Environmental > Terrestrial > Soil > Temperate forest > O... | reverse complement strand
AGAAACTTCTGATGAAAAATGACCTTCTTCACTGGCTATATCAGGCTGCTTATCTGAAGCCATCTCATCTTTCTCAATTGCACTTTCTTCACGCCCCTGGCCTTGATAAGGTATGCCCCAGAATGAAGCATTAATTTGGTATTTATCTTCCTGGGTTGGATTTGGCACCTGAATATCAATAGCCCTTTCTTCAAAACGCCTGTCCACGTCCTGGCGCAATGACAAATGATCTGCGTTTCTTGTCCCCATCAGCAAAAGTCCGTCACCTAGCATAAAAGGTTTTTCATCCGGAAAGATCGGAAAAATGAATTTCTCTCCCCTGAATATGGGCTCTAAAACAAACATCATCCAGGGGGCTATATTAAATTCATCAAAATCAATCACTGTATGCCCATTCTTTAACATTTTATAAAAATCCCGTTCCTGTTTTTGCACTTGCCCATTTTTAATGTCAATATCGATGGTCAAATCAGTAATGCGGCTTTTAACGTGATGCTGATATTTATAGAAATCTTTGCCTGTTAATTTAGCATACACTTCACCTAAGGTAGTTTTTAACGAACCTGGTTCACCTTGTAATAAAACCACATCGCCCGTTTGCTGAGCACGTGCCAAGAGAGATAATAATTCGATCACTGTATTGGTATAACTAATGGGTACGTCTTCTTGGGCTTTTAAGAAACTCACATGCTTACTGCTGGCCATCTCAACTCCGCCAATATTTGTCACATACCCGTCTTCCTGGCCATTATTTGTCATGATGACATGTGACAATTCCGGTAATTCTTCCATTCCCATGGCCAGTTTCAATAAATTCTCAAAAAGAGGCCGGTCTTTTTCTTTAAAACGCACCCTCAACATGCGTAATGCTTCTTGTGCAGCCACTTTAGAGGCATATAAGGCATCCCCATAAATATTTACTCCACGAGCACTGTCTTGTTGCAAGGCAGCGACGATAAATCTTCCCCACATATATATTGCTGAAGGCCCTATTTCATAACCTTCATAACTATCCCACATGCGTTTTTCTTGATAGGTTTTTAGCGCCAAATAAGTCTTAAGCATATCTCTTATTTGTGCAGGGAAAAGCCCCATACGTGTCAGTTCATGGGACATTTGCAAGACCTCATCACCTTGATTCTTGCCGGTCTCATCACCATAATCATTGGAAACTCCCAATTTGATCACACGGCTAAATGCTGCGCTTGAAAAATTTGTGCTCTGATAAACAGGCATTTCCATAATAAAATGGACATTAGCCGGCTTTACTAATCTCTTGATGGCACCTTGTTCATCCACTACATCGATATAGCCTTCTTCCAGAAAACCATTTAAAGCTGTGCGTATCTCCTCGCTCCATTGGTCTATATTGCGCACCCATATGATCCTCTCTCCGGAAATCGGCTGGGCATCTTTCTCTAAAAGATATTTTGTAATGACACCTAACACATTCTTGACCTGACGTTCTTTTTGACTTGCTTGTAAATCAACGAATGGGCCTCCGATAATTTCCAGCCTGCTTTGCTCATTATCTGCATCTACCACCTCCACATGAGCATTAAGATTATCTTTTAAAGCCTGAATGATCTCGGAAGTCCTTGCTCCATACTCTGTCATAAAAAGCAATGTCTCTTGATTATTGAGCGCCTGCCTGCTGCCCCAAGCCAACACCTTTTCCTGCCAGCTCAAATCTCTTTGGGCAAACATCTCACTGATCTCTTTTTTTAATCGATCGCCATACTTTTTAGACCTGGCTGCAAAGGCACGCTCTATAATAGCAGAGATATCATTCCTCTGTTCCTGCCGACTGAAACCAAATTCATACACAATACGCATGGCCTTGTACAATGCATACTCGTCTTCATCTCCCTGGTTCTTAAAGAACCACATCATTTGCGCCAGACGCCTTACCTCACGTTTGGAAATATAATGCCTTTCTTGTTCCACCGCGCTTAAATTTTGCACATACTCTTTGACCTTTAAATGGATCTCCTGGACTGCCTTAACGATCTTTTCATTTACAGCTTTCTTGCCTTTATAAAAACTATTGAAAATGCCGGCTATGACTTCCGGTGTCTGGTCATCTTGTACGTAGATAAATCTAACTTCACTGTTGATATCACTTTTAGTACCTACCCGTGCTATTGTTTTGCCTGCAACATTCCCGGCGATTGCCAAATGAAAATCCTTGGACACATCAAATTCCAAACGCACACCCGGAGCAACAAAAAATTCAACTGTTTTAGGGTTCCTCATCAATGGCGTCAATGTGCTTAAAACATCTTCCGCCTTTTCACCTGCCGCCCCTTCATCTGCAAAATAAATACCGCCATGCGTTAAATATTCAAACAAAGGCAATTCATAATGAAACATGCCTGCAATTTGCTCTCGCCATTGACTCTTAATCCCTTCCAAAGCCATGATCTGTTTGACCGTCAACAAATCCCCGCGCCATCTAAAACCTCCTTCTTTCCCATCAGGTAACAAGAATTGATGCGTCATTAAATATTCCCGCAAATCAAGATTAAGTTTATTGAATTGTTCTAACGATATGGCCTTGGGCCTGCCGGTATAATACATTTGTCCCATCACAGACCTGGCAAATGATCCAACCATATCACTAAGACGCCGTTCTCCATGCATATCCAGCACATAATAAGGCAACGACTTTAACCGAGCTCCTTCTTTGATCAAGGTTGTTTTGCCAACGCCGGGGTCGCCTTCCAGAATAACTGTTTTTCCCTGTTCCCATGCATTTAGAATGTATTCGATCGTGGTCCCATTGTCCTCAGAAAAAACCATATTCCCGCGACCCGCAGCATGGATCCCTTGATCCAGTTTAGGCGTTTTACTTGAAGGTATCTCCTCCTGAACAGGCATGGCTGGTTGTGCGTATCCCGATGCACCATCTATCTTTATTTCCTTAAGACCTGCTCTTTCAATGTTTCTAAATTCTATTGGATGACCTGTATTTAAATCTATAGCATTCTCTAATCCATAGACCATTTTTGATTTTGCTAATTCATACCACTGCCCATTGATTTGACCAAAGAATTGATCACCTATCTTCTCCACATTGTCAAATTTGACATTAGCCTGCCATTCATTATTTTCCTTAATGGCAATATAAAACTGAGCGCCAACTGTCACATACATAAAATGACCATCTGCGCTTACATCAGACAAATAGCTGGCCTCTTTTTTTATACCCCCCATGTCTATGAATAATCTGCGCCATTGATCACCAGTTTTCTCAAATACTACCCATTGATCTCCGATTTCTAATGAGACAAATTGTCCGTTGGTGCTAATTCTACCAAATTCCTGAATTATGTTATTACCATCTATATTTATTCCGGCTTTGACCCAATGATCCCCTTCTTTCTCAATAATAAATTTTCCTTTAGCTGTTCGTATTTGCATTAATTGCGCATTGGTACTTATCTTATCCACCCATGCTTTTCCATCACCATCTATCGTAATTTGCCCACGGATCCATTGATCTCCCTTTTTCTCAATAAACAGATCCCCTCCTGGAAAAATCACACCATTTAGACTGACTCTCATTTGAAGACCATCAGGACTTATATAGCTAATGCTTTTAATATCCATTTTCCCATCATAACCCAATCCATGTACCACACATTGCACCCATTGATCCTCTTTCTTCTCAATTATCATGGGCTTACCCTTTATAATGATACCTCTCATCAATGGACTGTCCACACTACCATCAATCAATCCCTGAACAATTTGCTCCTTACCATCTATTTTTATTTTGAGCCTGTCCCATTTATTGCTACGTCCCTGACGCTCAACAACCATGTATTCTTCTTTCCTTGCTGTTTTTACCTGCATCCATAAACCATCTGAACTTACAGGACCTAATGATTTAATTTCTTCTGCTCGGCCATTTATATTCATCGTGGAAGAATTGCTCCAATCTTGCCCATATTTTTGAAAGACAAATTCCTTTTCTTTTAACACTATATTTATTAATTGATTATCAGGACTTATTTTAACCGATTGAACATCGCCAATGTTCCACCTATCTTCTTGTTTCCAATATCCCTTCTTAAATCTGAATATTTCCAATTTGTTATTATCCGCTGTAACGACAAGTTTGCCGTCCCTACTCGTTGCCTTTATTCTTCCTTTTAATCCACTATCTTCATATCTATAACCTTCTACTACCCTCCCAGCAACGATTTCTTCATTAGGTTTTATATCCTGGAAAGTATACTGATGTTCCTGCAGATATTTACCTAATTCCATAGCTGCCTGTGTCCTTTGAAATTCTTCTGAGTCCGGATTAAAAATATCTTGCAACAACTGTTGGGAAGATTTCGTTACTTTGGAGGGGGACTCAAGGATCAATTTATTTGTAGATTCTAGTGCTCGTAGAGAATCAAGAGCAAATTCCGCCTTCCATTTCGTCTTATTTCTAATCGCATTGTACCATTTGCTTTTTACCTTTACCTGCATCGAAAAACCGTCAGGACTTATAGAAGCGATTTCATCGACCCCTACTTCCTTATCATTGATCATCAAAGGCTCTTTAAGCCATTGATGATCTTGACGGCTAATAATAACCCCCTCCATTTCACCCTTTTTCCCTACATGGACCCGAATTCGTTTACTATCATAGCCCTTGTCATAGGGACAAAAGGACCCAATATTATTCTCTTTTCCATTGATCATCAGAGATTCCTTATGCCATTGATTTCCTTCCCGAGCAATGATCAAAGATTCCCATCCATCATATATCGTTACCTGCATCCATTGGCTATCAGGACTTATTTGATCAAATTCGTAAATTTTCTTATCCATACCATTTATCATGAGAGGTTCTCGATGCCATTGCTTACCTTCCCGGCCAATGATCATCCATTCATCTCCTACTTTTACCTGCATCCATTGGCCATCAGGACTTATGCGGCCAAATTCCGCAATATTCACTTCTTTATTATTGATAAGTAAAGGTTCTTTATGCCATTGCTTGTTTTCTCTTGCGATAATGATCCACTTGTCATTTACCTTTACCTGCATCCATTGGCTATCAGGACTTACCAGACCAAATTTATAGATTGATGTTTCTTTTTTATTGATCATCAAAGGTTCCTTATGCCATTGATAATTCTCACGGCCAATGATTATTCCTTTTGAATAACCATCTATTGTCGCATCTACCTGCATCCACTCACTATTAGGGCTCGCGAATCCAAATTCTGAAATATTTATTTCTTTATCCCCAATGATAAGCGGTTCTACGCGCCATCTATTGTTCCTCAATCCCATAATTTTATGCCCACCACCTTCCAGCGCTGCCTGCATCCATTGGCCATCCGGGCTCATTTCAGAATTTTCAACGTCGTACTCATAGCCATGGGAACTTACTCTTAACGCAGACCATTGCTCTGCGTCATTAGGATGCTGGATGATAAAAGAATAGTGCTCCATGAACCCTCTCATCAATCGATCATCTTTACTTTTATTATCAAACGAAACTATCGTCCTTACCCCATCGTCTGTTTTTATCTTAAGTTCAACCCACTGTTCCCCTTTTTTCTCGATGACTTTCTTAGTATTTTCTATCTTTACGCTTATCAAATTCCCCCCGTCACTGAGCTCTTCAAATTCCTGGATTTGTCTTTCTTTGCCATCTATAAAAATACTCTCATTGTGCCATTTTCCGTCATCACCAAGCCTCATAATCCTTATCCCATCTGCATCCTCTACAACAGCCACCTTCCCCTTATAACTAACTGCCAAAATGTTCGCATGGTGTTCATGCTTCCAGATTTCTATTGATCCTTTAACAAGTTCTGGAGTGATTTGTATTCTATTTTGTGGAGATTCAAGGACCAATCTCTTAAGACCGACAATTTCGATCTTGCCGGGTTCTACTTCTTTCCCTGTGTTCAAATCAATTCCTTCTCCTTGCAATCCATACACCAAGATCTTTGACTCCCCCAGCTCATACCATTGGTCACGACTTCTTGCTATAAACTTATTGCCAAGAGTTATTGCAGATTCAAACGGCATACCTGCCTGCCAACGTCCATCTTTTTTAATGGCGTTATACCATTGATCTTTTACTTCTATTTGCATTAACTGGCCATTCAAACTCATAGTTCCCAGCCGTGTCATATATTTCGCCTGATTTTCTATATCAACATATTCCTCAGTCCAATGATTACCTCGTCGAGCAATGACGACCCAATTGTCTTCTTTGCTGTCGCCTATATTCACCTCCACAAACTGACCATCGAGACTTATGCTACCAAATTCTTTGATAACTTTATTATGTCCATATACCTCTATCAACTCCTTCTGCCATTCGTGACCGTGACGTGCAATTAAAACCCATTTACCTCCTATCATTACCTGTATCAATTTTCCGTCAGCACTTATGTTACCTAATCGTTCAATCTTTTCATCTCTACCTGCCACCTTAACCTTTTCCTGATAAAATTGATTGTCTTCATGTTCTGCAATAATCATCAATTCACCATTCACCACTACCTGGATCACTTTTCCATCGGCACTTGCCCTTATATAGCTTTCAATCTGCCACTCCTCAGAACCCACCCTAATGGGCACCTTATGCCATCCATCACCCTGGCGCGCAATGATGATCTTCTTATCTTTTATGGAAACAGTCGCCAATCGTCCATCAACACTAATTTCTTTAAACGATCCAGTATCAATACTTTTACCATCTATATTAATTCTTGCAGAAACCCATTGATCGCCTTGCCGTTCAATAAGGATCCATTTATTGTTTATCCTAAAGATTTTCTTAATCCTATCTGGAATCATCGTTCTTGTTTTTACTTGAACCAACATAAAATTACCAAACTGGCTTGATTTAAAATCATTAATTGCCGTCTTTTGACCATCAATATCAATACTGGCTGGAACCCATTCGTCTCCCTGCCTTGCTACAATATTTTCAACATCACTTAAAATATACATGAATTGCGCATCAGGGCTACTCATCCTCCAACCATTAATTTCAGCCTCTTTTCCATCTATCATCACAGGCGCAAGCTGCCATTTCCCATCCTTGTATATCTTTATTACATTTCTCCCATTATCTTTAACTACAACCGTTTTCCCATCTTTGCTTTCTGCTAAAATCTCTCCCCTTAAACCAATATTTTCATACCTTGTCCCTTCCACAATTACACCAGAATTTTCAATCTCATGCCTTGTTTCCACTTCCTGCAAAGGATATTGATGACCGTCTATATTCTTACCTAACTCAATGGCTTCTTTACTTCTATCATTCTCATCTGCCCCAATAACATCTTCTATTAATTGCTGGGTTATTCCTAATTTGCTCTCTGGGGATTCAACTATCAATTTTCTAAGGCCAAAATCGTCAATCTCGTTCAGATCTATTTCATTCCCATTTTTTAAATCAATACTTTCCCGACCCAGCCCATAGACCAACGCTCTTGCCTTTTCGAGCTGATACCATTGACCGCTCTTATTATCCCAACCTAAAATATTATCTCCTGCCATTACGACCGATTTAAACCCTCTATTCGCTTCCCATTGCCCATTTTTCTTAGCAGCGTTATACCATTTTTCTTCCATCCTTACCTGCATCACTTGACCATCAGCACTTATCGCACCGAATTCTTGAATCACTCTCCTACCATCTATTAAGAGAGGATCTTTATGCCATTCATTACCCTGCCGTGAAATAACCATCCAATTTCCTTCTATCTTTACCTGCATTACTTGGCCATCTAGGCTCATCGCACCAAAGCCTTCAATTTTTATATCTTTGCCATCGATCTTTACCAATTCCTTATGCCAATTATTGCCCTGTCGCGCAATGATCAAATGTTGACCATCTGTGCTCACCTGCCTTAGCCGGCCATCAGCGCTTACATTATAAAACCATTGAATTTTCGTCTCTTGATCATTGACTTTTATCTTAGCCTGGACCCATTCATCACCCTGCCGCATGATCACATACCAATTATTTCCTACCCCTACGTTCATCCATTGGCCATCAGGGCTTATAGCATCAACATTTGTAATGATAGCCTCTGTCCCATCTATAAAAATCTTTTGTTTACGCCATTGATTTCCTTCACGTGCGATAATTATCCATTGATATTGGTAGTCATCTGTTGATACTTGCATCAATTGACCATCAATACTAATTTTATGAATATGCTCAATATCCCTTTCTTTACCATCTATATTTATTCTTTCCTTGAACCATTGATCACCATGTCTCCTAATAGCTATTGATTTATTATCTACCGACACATTCATTACTTCAGCACTACTTATCTCATGAAACAGCCCAATCTCTTTTTCTTCCTCTCCTTCTATAAGCGGCTGTTTATGCCACTGATTTCCCTTCCGTGCAATAATAATATCCCTGTCCTCTACCCTTACCTGCATCACTTGGCCGTCAGGGCTTATCTTTCGAACTGATTGAATTTCTTTCTCTGCACCATCTATAAATACGGGTTCTTCTTTCCATTTTCCATTTTCTAATACCCTTATTTCTAAGTGCCTCATATTTCTCACCACAATCACCTTACCATCATCACTCTTTGCCTCTAGCACTCCTTTTAACACATTAAGTTCATATCTTTTCCCTTCCACCACATCCCCAGCAACTATGTCTTCAGCCGACCTTACTTCTTTATAAGGATAATCGTAATTTCCTATAGCCTGACCTAACTCAACAGCTTTCCTACTCTTGTCAGCCTTATCTGTAGCTACTACAATATTTTCTATCAATTGTCCCGCTATTCCTGGTTCGCTTTGCGGGGATTCAAAATATAATTTCTTAAGACCGACTTTTTCAACCTTACCAGGTTCTATTTCTTTACCTGTCTTGAGATCAATGCTTTCGCCTTCAAGCCCATACACAAGGATTTTTGATTCTCCTAACTCATACCATTGGCCATTGCTTTTGCTAAAAAACTTATCTCCTATCGTTTCCACTTCATCAAACCCCAAACCTGTCTCCCATTGGCCATTCTTTTTAATAGCGTTATACCATTTACCTTCACAAAATACCTGGGTTAACCTGCCATCAGCGTTCACACTACCAAAATTCTCTATCTTCTTATTCTCACCATTGATATTTATTGTAGCCCCGCTCCATTCATCTCCCTTTTTCTCAATGATGATCATATTTCCGCCTTTCATCGCTACTCGCATCAATTGACCATCCGCGCTGATCTTGTTATCAAATCGATGTATCTTCTTATTCCCATCTATATTTATTTTGGCCTTAACCCAATGATCTCCTTGTTTTTCAATGATCGTCCATTGGCTTCCCAGCAATACTTGCATCATTTGACCATCAGCACTTATATTATTAACCAATGGATGTACTCCTTTTTCACCATCTATCCTTATCTCAGCCCTGCCCCATTCATCGCCCTTTTTCTCAATAACTACAGGCATCTTAGGTATATCCATGTCTACATTCACCTTCATTAAATTACCATCGGGGCTTATATAAAGGACTTTTTGAATATTGTACTTTTTGTCACCTATTTGGACCTTACTCTGACTCCACTGATCTCCTTTCTTCTCAATAACCATCAATTTTCCTTGCACTGTAACATTTCTTAACTCCTGGTTATCTACACTATTATCATCCTGTAAACCTTCAACTGTTTTTATTTGATCATCCATTTTTATCCTGACGTTGCCCCATGTATCATCATCCTGCCGCTCAATGACCATTTTCTTATTTCTTACCCATACCACCATCCACTTGCCATCAATGCTCGTTTCACCAAACCATTGGATCTCATTTTCATTACCATCTATATTCAACATTGCCTTACCCCATTTATTGCCCTGCTTACCAAAGACTTTCCATTTACCTAAATAGTAAATCTGTACTAATCGACCATCAGGACTTATACGCAATGAACTAAATAATTCAGATAGATCATAAACATATTTTTGTTCCCATCGTCCATCTTCAAATTCCATGATGATCATATTTCCGCCTTTCATCACAACGAGCACTTTCCCATTCTTACTCTTCCCTTCTATAACACCTCTTAAACCACTATTTTCATACCTTACGCCGTCTACAATGTCTCCGGTCTTGATTTCTTCTTCTGCTCCCATATCTTTCAAAGAATAATTATGACCTTCTATGTCTTCGCCTAATTCAATGGCTTTTTTGCTTCTTTCAGTTCCATCGGCCGCTTCAATAATGTCTCCTACCAATTGTTGGTTTATTATGGAAGGTTTCGTTTCTTGTTTATCTACGATGATCGTATTGAGATGAATATGATCATCTTTTATTAAATCAAGCTTCTGCATAAATAAGGATTGTATCTGCTCTATGTTTTGAGAAGGGACAAGGGCAAGGATATATTCTTTAAATACATCTAATATCCTTTCCCGAAGCCCCTCTCCGGATAATTGCTGCAGTGGTGTACCGGCAATTCTCTTTTTTAATTGTTCGGCAAATTCTTTAATATCCTCATTACTGATCCTGCCTGTAAAAAAATTATTGTCTTTAATAAACTGATACACTTCACCCATGGCAGCCGCTAACATCTGATTGATCAAATAACGGGACATGACGGTCAATTCTTCCTTATTCTTGACCCCTGTATGGGCATTTTGAATAGACTGCTGGCGTACATTCACTTTTTCCAAAGGATGCACCATCAAAAACCGTGATTTTTCTGCTTCTGACCAATCCCAATCCCCATCAGTGCGTCCTACAAATAATATCTTTGCATTTGCCGGCCTTTTTTCCTTCTTGATACCTCCCTCGGTGGTTAAAATCCCGTCTTGCAAGAACTCATTTAAACTTGTTGCTTCATTACCCTTTAATCTATTGGCATTCTCAAAAACATAGACGATCTCCTGATCCGGATGTTCCTGCGCTTCTTGGATCAACATCCCCAAAATTCCCTGCATAGGCTTAACTTGCCCGGTTTTTAGGTCAAAGCCCTGTCCTCCTTGCAATATATATCTATTGGTCTCTGCTGATAAAGGTATAAAATGCACACGTTTTTTCCCCTGACCCAAGTATTCTCCTAACAAGGCATTTAAATTATCTTCCGGAGATAAGCGCACAAAAACAGGACGGGATTTTTCTGACAATTGATCTTGTAATATATCTGTCAGCATCGTTCCTGCTAATGTAATGGACAATTTCTTCTCTATTTTTTGTATCACCGCTTGTTGGGATTCTTCTTTTGAGAATAAAAGAGCTAAATGGGTCTTTAAGATCTGGCCAAGCACCTGTGGGGCCAGTTTTCCTGTCTTTTTATGGGCAAATAAAATATCTTCTCCAATGCGAACCAATTCCCGGTATGAGAATACGACTTGATCGAAACTTCCAAATTCCTTGCTTAAATACCCTTTCACTACATCTATAAAGATATCGCCAACTAAATCTTTATATTTCTGACATTCTTGTGCAGGTAACGCTGGAGCCTCGATCTTGCCGTCTTTAATCAAATCATTACCCAATATGACTTCCAGAATATGCCGGATGTCTTCATTCTCCTGCGTTTGCGTGTCTTTCACATCAATGATGTCATTTACTACTAAACTTGGAACCACATCCTGCAAAACTCCTGGGAATTGCCCGCGCTGGGCATATTCTTCAGGGTTGGTGTCATCCACTACCAATGCCCCTTTTTTAATTTTTATCTCATGCAAATTTTGGCCATGCGGTACAGGGACATCCCATAATTCCATTGTACGATTGCCTTGTGCATCCGGTTGAATAGTCATCATTTGATATTGCCAATAAGCAAACGAAGCTTTTTGATTGGTGTCTTGAAGAGTGTTTATTTCGCTAGCCGCATAAATCCCTCCCTGTTCCATTGTTTGCTTAAATGCCGTCTCCCCGTTAAAAACCAATTGGTGCTGGCCATTAACAACATAACTGCCCCTCATATCGCCGATGTCAGATTTATAGCTGATAGGATCAGTATTGAAAACCTTACCTGTAAGGCGGGCGAACTTTGATGCGGTAAAAGTTTTCCCACGGCCTGAAGGGCCCTCAACGCGCACCAAGGGAATCTCTTCATTAATGGCGCGCTGGAAAAAGACCATCATCTTGATTGTCTGGCTATCCAAGAAAAACCGCAGGCGTGTATAAAAAACTGATTCAAGATTATCTTGGGTGATATCGTGAAATTCATCAGCAAGAGGGATAATATCATTCTTGATCCGCAACACTTTCTTCCCATCGATTATTCCCACACGTACATCTTTCATGGTCCAACGTTCTGTATCAGATACTAGGGGCAACAGATCAGGCCCTCTTTCTTCCATTAGTTTTACGTTCAAACGATCATAGAAAGACTCATCCAAAACATCTTCCCCTTCCCTCATCGTAAAGAATATATGGACATTGGAGGGCACTATAATTTTCCCAAGCAAAGGATGTTGCAGCACACCGGTGCGCAGCATTTCCTGAATTTGCATCCTGGCATCACCTGTCTCGATGTTTAGAATATCGATCAAATGTTGTTGATTTGGATTTGCCCTGGCTTCTTCAAAGACCCGCAATAAAAAACCATTAGCAAAATCCGTATTTTCACTTTTCTCATCAGAAAGACGTGTACCGATCAACCCCTGTTCTGTCACAAAAGGCGTATTCCACATCCGATGGACCTTATAACCTAAAGAAGCGGCCACTTTGTCAACGCTGTGCACATAGGCCAAACCGCTATGGGGAGGGACAATAAATAATACCGGTGCCTTCTGGGATAGCGCCCGTGAGATCCTTGAATTAATTTCATAAGATTGATTAAAAACTGGTTTGTTCGTCAGTGGTAACTGCAGATACCGTAGGAACTCATAAAAAATCATCAATAACTTCGTATGGCTTGGTTCAGGCAAAGCATCAACATAATATTGAACATACCCTTTCCATAAAGCCATATTGATGTCATTGATAGACACTTCGCCATTGAGATCCATCAACTGCTTTTTCACATATCTTGAAAACCTTTCCGTATTGCGCAAGGAAGTAAAATATTTGGCAAGGATAGGATAATCATTCTTCAATTTCTCATCCAGCCATACAGTAGCTCGGACCATATTGTCGTATTGACTTTGAGTTAAACCTATTTGCTTTAATTCCTTCTGATGATCTTTCTTGGGGAGCATCGCCATATCTGGATTTACTTTGGCCTTTAAAACAACAGGCACTAAAATAGCATGGTCTACGACCGGTTTTTGTATAGTTATGTCCATCGCGGGATCTGTAAATACAACACCACCGGAGAAATATTTCCTTGGTACAGGCTGATTGGTAATAGGATCCTGTTCTTCTTTAATGTAGTTATAAACACCTTTTTTATAGGCCTGCAAATACCGCTGATAAATTCTTTGTTTTTCTTGCGGGTCATTGATATCAACGCCACCAACTTTATTCTTATTGGTATACATTTTTCCTAAAATACTGTCTTTTATTTTCTTCTTATACCAAACCGCCAGGATCAATGAATCGTACACTTGTCGCAACTGAGTGAAATTACTTTTTTCATTGATCTCTTTAGTCAATTCAGGAAGGACGATCTCTCTGACGATATTAGCCTCTGCTGAGCCCATATAATTGTGTACGACCATGTGCTTCTGCAGAGCTAAATAGTCCTGTTCAAGCATGACTTTTAATTTGCTTTCAATGACATATGCTGTCCCTGCGTTTTCGTAGACGACTGCTTTCTCAGGGATTATCCAAACTTTATTAAATGTGTTAACAGGAATATTCGTTGTACCAAATTTCTTTGCTGCTTCTTCGTAAACACGCTTCCAGAATTTCTTACCTATTTCTTCCTCTGGATAAATTAAGCTGGCGGTAATTTGTTTAAGTAAATAGTCCTCTGCCAAAAGATCTCTCCCCATTTCAGTAAAACCAAATGAATTAGGAACAATACGGTCTTTTTCGTAAGGTGAAAGATTAACCCACAAATCTTTTTCGGGAATCGTTAAAGAGGCAAGAAAATACCTGATCAACTTGGCAGATTCATTCTTAAATTGTATTTGATCTAATTGGCTGTCGCCCTTGTCGAAAATAAAATCAAAACGAAAAGGATTATCAGGATGGACTCTTACGCCTTTAAGCATAAGAGGATTAAATGCAGGGCTCAAATGGACCATAACCCCGGGAGCTGGCAAACGAAAGTCATCCGCATAAACTCTTGGTATTGGACCAAAAGTATTGACCAAAAAAGCTATCAAAATAGCTACATGAAGATATGGGGCCCTCATATATAAAGTAAAACATATAAATAACCAAAAACAAGGGCTTAAAGACGGTTTCGGGGAAACGTTTTCCGATGGAAAAACTAACGCGAACTGCGGGTATTTAAATGCTGGGCTAGAAAATAAGAACCGATCACGATCACAATGGAGAGAAGTTGGGCGATAAGGCTTTCAGCTGAGGGGTAAACGGCAAACCAGGTATTGAGCCAATCGGGCATATTGATATGAAGTGTTGTTGTCCCCAACCAGTTGGCTTGCTGCATTTCCTGTACGCTTTCACCAACCATGACAACCAGCACCATGCCGAGCATAATGCCTGTCATGACCAGCATTTTAAGATATGGTAATTTCTGATGGGCGACAAAGGTAAGAACAGCAACCATGGCGGTCAAGATCAGGCCGATTGCCACACCTTCAAGCACGACATGTGATCCAGCCTTGAGCCTTAAATTCTGCAGGAACAAAACTACTTCAAATCCTTCACGATAGACTGATGTGAAACCAATCAAGACCAAACCTTTGAACACAACGGATGTTGGTTTAGCGCTATCAACGATTTCCTGCTTACGTCGATTATGATGGGAGATCCAGCCGGTCCAATAGATCTTATGAAAAAACCAGTTCATAACAACCAGCAGGACAATAATGGCGAGTAAACCGGTAGCTGCCTGAATATCAAGCTCCGGAGCATTGATATTAGAGATGATACCGACCACCACAAACCATGTGGCTACACTGGCAAGGAATGAAAGGCCTGCCCCTAAACTAACGGGCTTCCAATAGCCTTGCTGGGTACGCACCAGGCTTGCGGTCAATGCCGCAAGCACCAGGATCGCTTCAAGGCCTTCACGAAAAACAAGAATGCCTGTGTCCATCACCACGGCAAACTTACTTAGGTGATCAGAGGTAGGATCAGGATTGCCGGCAGCGGTGATGCCCTGCCATATAAGTGCACCAACGACGCAGATACCCAATACTACCAGGGCAAAATTGATCAATCCCTTCCATTTTACAGGAGAGTCATTTTGCCCTGGCAATATCGATTCAATAGCTTCTTCGTCTTTTTCTATCATTATCTTTTTCATAGCGCAAGAAGCTGTTATTCTACCTCAACTAAGGGAAAATTTCCAAATTAAAATTCGTACTCAAGCACCCACTTCAATTCTCCCCGTGGAGACGCCGCAGAAATACCAAATAAATAGCCTATATTATATTTGATATGGCGGCTTAAAGTACCGTAAAAACAGGGGCCAACCTGATGACTTTGCCGGTCATAGTCTAAATGGTGATCAATGGCACTAAAATCATTCCAATATTCGAAACCTGGTTCAAAATAACGGGACAGGCGGTATCTGGTGCTCCAGGACATCCCGGCATCGGTATGAGGATCCGCCCCTTCACCGACTTCCTGATTAAAACTAATGTTAAGGACATTAGTAAACTTACCTATGGATTTCTCCAGCAGGATTTTTCCTTCAAATTGCCCCACCTCTTTACTGATCACGGGTGCTTCATAAGCCAGATAGATACCCGGATCCAGCCAATATTTACCCTTGGGAGCCAGTTGAAAAATATTTTCCCACTCTAGATGGGTCGTTTTATATTTGGTAATAGCATCATCTGTTGGCAGCGTTTCTCCTTCGAGTTCTAATTCCGTATGCCAAAAACTATTGACCCCGTAACCAACAGCATAATGATATTCTTGTACTGCATTCTTATTCTTATGAGGATCAATATCATAGACTCCTGTATTTTCAAACTCCCATTCGCCTTGTTCCGCATAGGGCTCAAACACAAACCTCTCGGCGAAAGCAGGATGAGATAAACCAATAAAACCAAAGAACACAATAGTAATAAACGCCACTTTTAACTTCACTGAAAACCTCCTGAATAATAATGTTTAAAATATTTTATTGGGCGACAATAGTCCCTTTAGTAGTATCTTGATGAAAATCTCCCCAGTACTTATATGTTCCTGCCTTCAAGGGGCCGATAAAAACAGTGATCTGTTTTCCCCCTGCTACAATTTGCTCACGATCCAGGTCAAAACTTTCGAATTCTTCTGGAGTAGTATCCTGATTATCTACCGTGATCTGGACTTTTTGGCCGGCAGGGATGGTTAATTGCTGAGGATCGAACTGGTGATCCTTAATGACAATGGTATTGGCTGCTTGAGTTTGAGCCAAACCCAACACGGGCAGCCAAATACAAACACCTAAAACTAAATAAACAGCTAAACGAACGATCATATCATCTCCCTTTTAATACGTTAATATCTACCTTATTTAATACTTTTTTCTTCTTTGCAGGCAATTTATTCTTCCCCATCTCCCCCAAACAGCTGGAACAGTCTGAAAGCATCTGCTCATAGGAGACTAGGCATATTTCCTTGCTGCGGGGGCACTTTAGCTCATAGCCCTGCTTGGTCTTGATATAAAGAAGCTTTCCAGCGACGGACCTTACTTCAGTGACCTTCTCCCCGTTTCGGGTAATGACCTTTTCTAGCATATTCGATGGAAAAATAAAAAGCCCTGTTCCTGGTTTAGAAAAGGGCTCTGGATGCAAGATCGCACGCCTCTGTTTAAGTAACGGTGTAACTAAGTCGACTTACGACTTAGTTTATTAAATTATTTTATTTTGTCAAGAAAAAAACAACAGGAAGATTTATTCTTGTATCAATTGGCCGAACGGTAGGCTATCCATAATAAGAAACAAGGCGTTGCGGCGCCCATCAATAAACAAACCCAAACGATCCATCCCTTTGTATACTTAAAGGCCATGACAATGCCCAAGACGGTCGTGACCAGCACTCCGATCGACATCAAAACAATTAAATAACGAAAAGGTACTGATGAGTGAGGCCTCTTGTTGCTATCCACCCATCGCTGGTCCTTATGGACCTGCGAAAGTGATTTAATGATCGCCGGTGGAACATAATTACCAGACTCGCTGGCCTCATGCAAATTAAACGTCTGCCAGCATCCGCTGATAAGAAAGAACATAAGTAAAGGCGCAAAGAAAACCCCCAGGTACAAATGCACATTTCTCATGGCTTTGATGTTCATAGCTTGATCACTTTCTTATCTGCCTTATTTTTATACACATTCCGTGTATCAAAGATCAAACGCGCATTCTTGTATATTAAATCATAATTGACCGCTGAATGGTCCACAGCCACCACCACCACATCATATCCTCTAAGTTTCGACGCTGTTAGATCAATACCTTTTAGGTCTAACCCATTCAACTTAAGAAAAGGAATTAAAGGGTCGTAATAATCTACTTGAGTTTGTTCTCTTAGAATTTCAACAAGCCTTATTGCCGGTGATTTTCTAAGATCTTTGACATCTTTCTTATAGGTCACGCCCAAGACTAAAACTTTGGCATTCTTAAA
>Ga0206908_1082_pt1 | contig 17675 bp, 15 predicted proteins | sample Alteio_BWOrgHeat_78_FD_152979 | JGI IMG/M metagenome (GOLD analysis project Ga0206908, IMG submission 152979) | Enriched cells from forest soil in Barre Woods Harvard Forest LTER site, Petersham, Massachusetts, United States -... | ecosystem: Environmental > Terrestrial > Soil > Temperate forest >... | reverse complement strand
ATCGTGGTGATCCAGGGATTAAATTTGTGTAATGCTACGAAGAGACTAAAAATGAGCCTGGATTGCTACGCCGCCTTCGGCGTCTCGCAACGACGAACTAGAAAAACCTTTTTTCAATAAAAGATGTGGAGGCAAAGACGATCAAACGATCATTGTTTTTTTAACTAAATTAAAATTGAATTCATTTAAAAAGCTGGCCTGCCATACGAAGCTCCGCAGGAGCGAAGTATGGTGCCGGGGGTCGGAATTGAACCAACGACGCTAAGCTCTTCAGGCTTACGCTCTACCACTGAGCTACCCCGGCAGATATGTTTCATTGAAAATAAAGATAAGAAAGATAAGTAAGGATAAGTGTACGGGTTCTTATTCCTTTGTCAATAGCGAAATAGGCTGTTTTTTTATCATTATTTTTGTTTGATAAAGTCGATAAAAGACAATTGCCAATACTAAAGCCGTCTGTTAAGATGAACACATGAAAAATTTGTACCGTAAACAATGGAATTTTAATGTCAGCTATTAATGATGCAATCAAGACCATAGAGCAAGAGAGCGCTCAGCAGCTTTCTGTCGCTCAGAATGAAGAACTCCTTGAACAGTTTCGTATCGAATTCCTTGGGCGGCAGGGTAAAGTTGCTCTCCTGATGGAGCAGCTCAAGACATTGTCGTTGGAAGAAAAAAAAGAAGCAGGTCCGCTGCTTAATCAATTGAAAAAGTCTTTGCAAGAAGCTTATGAGGATAAGAAGCATAGTTTGCAACAGCAGCTATTGCATGCAAAGCAAGAAAAGCAAAAATATTTTGATGTAACTGCCTATCGCTATCAACCTCTACAAGGACATGTGCATATTTACACGCAGATTATAGAGCAGATCCAAGATATCTTTATCTCGATGGGCTATGACATTGTTGATGGGCCAGAAGTAGAAACTGATTACTACAATTTTGAAGCGCTTAATATCCCCAAAGATCATCCTGCGCGTGATTCACAAGATACTTTTTGGCTTAATGAACCAGGCAAATTATTACGTACGCACACCTCTTCAGTGCAAGCACGTCTTATGAAAGCACGTGGTGCTCCCGTTGCATTGTGTGCGCCCGGTCGTGTATACCGCAATGAAGCGACTGATGCGACACATGATTTTCAGTTTACTCAGACTGAATGGTTGCTTGTAGACAAAAACATATCGCTTGCTAATCATATTTCAACGGCACGTGCATTTTTGCAGAAACTATTTGGCCGAGATGATTTAAACATTCGTGTGCGTCCCGGCTATTTTCCTTTTGTTGAACCGGGTGTTGAAATTGACCTTGCGTGTCCATTTTGCACGGATGGCTGTGCTACCTGTAAAAGAACCAAGTGGATTGAGTTATTAGGGTCAGGGATGATTCACCCGAATGTCTTGAGACAATGTGATATTGATCCTGAGGTATATTCTGGATTTGCTGCGGGCATGGGTATTGAACGTCTTGCTATGGTGCGCTATGGCATCACCGATATTCGGTTGTTCCATAGCAGTGTATTATCATTTATCGATCAATTTTGAAATAAACAACATAAACGGATAAAGGAGCTGAGATGGCGATTAGCAAGGTAGTTATTCCTGCAGCTGGACTTGGCACGCGATTTTTACCAGAAACTAAAGCGATACCTAAAGAAATGTTGCCAATACTCAACAAGCCGGCAATTCAGTACATTGTTGAAGAAGCGGTACAGTCTGGTATCAAACTATTCTTGATGATCACCAGCAAAGAAAAAAATGCAATAGCTAACCATTTTGATCTTTCTCCTGAGTTAAATCTTTTTCTGCAAGAACATGGCAAGCAAGCGCTTGTTGCAGGTCTTGATAAGTTGATACGTACTACACAGTTTACCTATATTCGCCAACCGGAACCACTCGGTTTGGGGCATGCAGTCTATATGGCGCGGCATAGCATTGGTAAGGAATATTTTGGGGTTATGTTACCTGATGATATCATGGTTTCACAAAATGCAGGGCTTGCTCAACTTATTGCGGTAGCACACCAAGAAAAGGCATCGGTACTTGCCGTGCAAGAAGTGCCATTGGAAAAAACTGCATCCTATGGAGTAGTTTCAATAAAAAAGCAAATCTCGCCCAATCTTTTTCAGATAAATAACTTGGTTGAAAAACCGCCATCCAAAGATGCTCCTTCTAATTTGGCTATTGTTGGGCGCTATGTATTGTCGCATAAAATTTTTGATTCGCTGGATGCCATTAAACCGTATGCTCATGATGAATTGCAATTGACTGATGCGATTGCACATATGCTTAACAATGGTGAAAAAGTTTTTGCGTATAAATTGCAAGGCCATCGGTATGATGTTGGTACGCCGATGGGATTGATTAAAGCGAATATTGGTATTGGGTTGCAGCATCCTGAATATGCGAGTGAAATTAAAAAAATGTTTCAGACAAATTTTATTGATGCATTAGCGGGTGATTTGTAGTTATTTTGCATATACCCGCTCCATGAGTTCTTGTGCTTCTTTAGCCAAATCAGATGCTGTTTTTCCATCGTATGTCTTCATTGATGCGAAATCTTGCGCATTATCACCGGCAGCATCTAAAAGAAGTGCCATTATTTTTGTTTTATTGGAATGTCCAGCTCTATGCAAAGCCGTCCAGCCTAATATTTTGGAAGAATAGTCAACGTATTGTATGGTGAGTAGGTCCCATACCTTGTCACCAGCATACTGTAAAAAAATCTTAACCATCTCTATATTTCCTTGATATGCAGCGTCTATCAAAGCTGTCGCACCTCTATCAATACTGAAATTGTATCCTACATCTTGCATAGAAAGTAATGTCCATGCATCCTTACCAGCAGTATCTAAAAGTAATTGAGCAATTTCTGTATATGGATAATAACAATTAAAACGAGATCCAGATGATGCCGTATAATGTAAAGTTGTCCAACCATTACCACCTTTAACATCACAAATAGATATCTTTTCATGAGGAAAATATTTTTTAAATAATTGAGCAGATAAGTTGTATCCGCATGATTCAATCAATATCTTAAGACGTTGTACAAGATTTCTGGGATGTTGACAGCTTTGTTCTATCTCAAGTGGAAGCTTTGCAAGATCAACATTACCAAGTTGTAATGATAAAATATGAGATGCAACATCTTTATTCAGAAGTTTTGAAAACTGATGGTATGTTTGCGGTAAACTGATTGGAGATAATTGCTGGGATTCCATGCCATGCAAAGGTGCTGTCCCAGTTAATGCAGCTAATGCGAGTAATAACTTCTTCATGAGACCCTGTTTCTTTATTGCGAATCTATTTTTAATTAAATCATAGCTAATCTTGCGTTACCATGTCGGTATATTTGATAACCTAAGTAAGTCTAATAAAATAAAGAAAAATTGATATTGAATTTCTAATGATCAATCACAAATCCGTTTCTACGTATACTATGCCTTAATTTCCTATGCAATCGATTAACTTTATTGTTCAATATTGCAATCTGAAAATATATAATGCTATCATCAATGATGATATGAATTTTAGACAAATATTTTTTTAGGGGGATTGCAATGAAAAAGATAGTTGTTTTATGGATGATTATTCTGTCTGGCACCAGTATAGCCTGTCCAACCTGCATTGGGGTTATAGGGCAGAATTCACCAAAGTTTTTCAGTAATGATGCATATAAATCAGAACATACTATGCAAGAAAATCAGACTGATATATCTCAAATACTTAGCAAAGAGGAAGAGCAATGAAACTACCGATCATTTTTTTAAGTCTATTGTTTGTTATGAATATGATACCTGCTTATGCCGCTATCGGCTGTATGGATGATAGCTACCATTTGCAAAGATCTAACGATCATAAAACGCGCCATTATGTGAGTTGCAACTGCCCGTGCAGCCAATACAAGATACTAAGTCACGACAGTAAATGCCTCGTCTGTTTCCATTACCATGAACCAAAGCAGTGGGCGGTAGTAAGTGGCAATAAAGAAATTATGACTACTGAGCAGTATGTGAGTACAAGTCCTGCTGATAACAAGACTGAAGGGTTGCCTGAAGCGACTGAAAAGGCATTAACGCATATGATTGCTCAATATAAAAAGCATAGGGCGTATCGTGAAGAAAGCCTACGTACCCATGAGCATGGTAAAATTAGTGTAAAAAGAGCTGGTTAATTGTTTCTATCAGAAATAATGGATTGACATGTGTTGGTAAATGTGGCATAATTATTGATAAGGTTAAAATACGATTTTATATGTAAATGGGAAAAAATCATGAAAAATATTCATATCTTATCAGTAATTTTCGCATCATTTCTTGTGGCATCTTTTGCTGGCGTGGTGGCTATGGAACCTCAAAGAGGAAGCCAGTATAAACGCTACAATGGTTCATTGAATGAAAAAGAGGCATTAAGAAGGGCCTTGCAACAAAGTGTACGCACTAACCAGAACTCAAACCACAGTTCTTACAGCCACAACAGGTCGCAAGGAAAAACCGCGCATACTATTCAATTACCACGTGAATTTCAAAATAAAAATCTGACACACCTTGCAGTAAGTCGTCAAAAGGATTCTACCAGCTGTGGCTACCACGCGTGTTTTAATGCATGGGCATTACAGGAATTAATTACTCGAGAAGTGCCTATTACCGGACAAGCCATTCAGGAGCTTGCCGAGCAACATCATCATCGGATTATACCGGGTCATTTACTTGAAATAGGGTATAGCGATAATCCTGATAAGCCTGATTATATCCTTGGGCTTGCACAGCGTATTGGCTTGACTGATAATATCTATTTTTTACATTATGCACCCAAAGGTAACACCATTAACGGTAAAATTTTTGATGTCGCAGGAGCACAGGACAATCTGAACCATAGTTATATCGAATTTTTGGAAACTATTCGCTACCGCGATGCTGAAGGGGTGCTGGTAGGGCACATCATATGTACCTATGATAACAGGCACTGGACAACGTTTTCTGTGGTGAAAAGACCTAATCAAGTTCCAGAGCTTTATTATATGAATTCAACTAATGCTTCACTCAAAGATGATGTTGCAGGATATGCTGTCGCTGAGCATATATTGGCATTGATAAGCTAAACAATTTTAAGCTATTAAATGATAGGCCGAGGATACCATAATTTTCCCGGCCTATTTTACCTATAAATAGCTTCCTGAGCGCGATCCACTACCCCTATTGACCATATTTCCTATCTGTGAGATACTTAAAAAGCCTAATAAATACTTATTTTAGGTCTTTTTCTTCTTAATTAAATGGTTTTTTTAAACGGAGGATTTTCTATGAACTATACTTTTTTACAACGATTAGGCCTGACATATCTGGTAACCATAGGGATACAGGTACTGGCAGTTCCTCATATTCAACAAATTCGAGTAACACAACAAGTTGGAAATTCATGTGGGTATCATGCGGCATATAATGCAACAGCAGTTGACACCTTAGCATGGCAGGGTAGACAACTTACGTCTGCTGCTATTGTTCAAGAAGCGCGCCAATACAGAGACTTTATACAAGGGGATGCATTATTCGATTATGCTATTATTCATATAGCTAATCAGGAAGGGACTGTCAATCTGTATTGTGTCAATGGACATAATGGGTTGGCCTTTGCAGGATCTTCAAATGGTTCGCAAGATGGTAATCAATTTTTGCGTGATGTAGTAATGCAAAGAGACCATGCTCATCCGATGATTGGGCACTTTGTCGTCAATACTGGCTGGCATTGGGTTACTTTTTCTGTCGTGAAGCGTCCCGGTCAAGAAGTGACGATTGTATACATGGACTCTATGAATACGCCTTTAGCACGTAATCGTGTAGCACAAGCAGTGGGAAATACGTTGCTGACACGTCTTGGCGGCGTTGCGCAGCGTGTAGATGCTTCAGGTTCTCGAGGTCCGCAGAGATCTGGTAGGGCAAGAGATTTTGCTGGTAGATCAGCAAGAAACGCGGTTAATTCTGCAAGAGGTTTTCGTGGTAATAATCGTAGAACAGACAACAAGGTGAGACAACCTGAGTTTGATCAAGAACAAAATTATACGCCCGCATATGATGAAGATGACATATCGATTCAAGCAACACGAAAAGATACCGGATTTTCTTACAAAACATATCTTGCAGTAGGTTTGGTATGTTTTTTAATTGGTTTAAGAGGTCGTTAAATAATTAATGTTCACTTAATGAAAAGATTTGTATGAAAAAATTATTGTTAGCATGCACCATTGTAGTAAGCGCAGGGCCTTTGCATGGCATGGAGATACAGCAAAAGCAAGTAGCTCCAATTACATTGTCACAAACGTATCATCATTTTACAGAAATCTTGAATCGAGACGTTGCTCAAGAGATATTTGAGAAACTGTTTAAAGTGCAGGGTATTGATTTTGAACCACTTGATATAAATGATTATTCTCATACTGAAAAATATTTAACAAAATTATTTAATGTATATGGCGATTATTCTGCGGTTGAAATAGTCAACGCCTTTCTGCATCAAACAAAGAAATCTATTTGTGATTTTAAAGATAGTTATAATCGTACATTTTTGCATAAAGCAGTTATGAGATCTACTACAAATATTATTAAGCTACTCATAAAGGTTACTGATGATATAAGAATGCTCCTTTCTACAAAAACAACGGATAAACATGAAAATACAGCACTGCATCTAGCAGTACAGTTTGGCGAAGCAGACACAGTTAAGCTTCTTTTAGAAGCTGCTGGTGATGAGTTAAAAGCATTACTAGAATGCGCAAACAAATTTGGTCATACACCATTATTTTTAGCCAAGAGAAATATGGATCTTTTGAGCCCAATGTCACCTGAAGGGCTAATAATTATGACCCACCACCACCATCCAGCAATTCTTAAATTGATTACCGATGCATACGCTGCATGCCATAAAGTTAAAGACGAAGAAGAAGCATCTGCATCGTGCATCTTGCAGTAGGTTTGGTATGTTTTTTAATTGGTTTAAGAGGTCGTTAAATAATTAATGTTCAATGAAAGAATTTGTATGAAAAAATTATTGTTAGCATGTACCATCGTAGCAAGCACAGGGTCTTTGCATGGCATGGAAATATATCCGCCTTGGCCTATCTATGTCCTACGACCGATCTACATACCTTACAGCATAGTTAATAATAATGTTATAGTGCCCCATTCGAATACCATGCCTTTACAACGATCTAAGCGAAATCGCAAGCAGGGCGAAAATAGAAATGAAATGAAGAAAAATATACAACAAACTGCATTGCCACAAATGCATTATCATATTTCACATGATTTCCTACCTCAAAAAATTGTTCAATTTCTTTCTCCTCAACTTACAATAAATGGTATTGATCCTGTACAGTCTCCAGAATTAATAGAGCAAAGCTATGCAAAACTTATTACCTCTGTGTCATATTTAAAACAATTATGTGAATCATGTAGTAATAATGTGGCATTGAAAAAATTCAAAGTAATGCTTTGTCAGCAGCAAGTATCTATTTGTGATATAAAGGACATTCATAGTAGAACAATTTTACATATCGCCGGAATCGATAATAATCCAATACTTGCTCAGATGATTATAAAAGTTGCTGGTAATAATGTATGGACCTTGCTTTCTACAAAAGATAGTTGGTCTGGTTCGACACCATTGCATTTGGCTGCTGAGTATGGTTGCATAGAGACCGTTAAATTATTGTTAGATGCTGCTGGTGATAGAGCAATAGAATTATTAAAATACCAGAATCTACTTGGTGAAATACCCTTGGATTCGGCTATAGAAAATAAGAATAACAGCGAAAAAATAGTTGCATTGATTATGGATTTTGCTGCTGGTAAGATATAAGTTTTTCTGAAATTTTTAAAATAAGTGCCGTTTTTTCTGAAGTAGGCACTTATTTTTTTGTAGATACCTTACGCTAATCTTTCAATTGCATAGGTCACATCAAAATGACTTGGTTCTCGTTGAAATGATAATCCAAGTAATATAATCGGTTTCTGTTGGCCAAGAAACCGTTCATAATAACGGCGTTCTTTAATTTGTTCCAAAGCAACGGTGGCTGATTCATTAAATTTGATCTCAATTACATACAACAACTTGGGTAAATCAAGTACCAAATCAATCCGCCCATGACTTGTAGAATATTCTGATTGTGCTTTGATGCCCGCTGCGGTACAAGCCATTTGAAAGAGCGCATGATAAAATTTTTCTGCGCTCATATGGAGTTGATAAGGTACATGTGCAAATAGTTGTCGAATAGCGGTAGCTATACGTTCAACATCGCTACTTGCAAGAGCATTATAAAATTGCGTGGTAACATAGGTAGCAGTGTTATGATCAACTCGAGCAAAGACCTCAAATAAATATATCTGCAATGAATCTTTTATTTCTTGATTGGGATAATCAAGTATATAAAGCTTACGTGATGGGTCATAGTCTTTGATGGTCAAATAACCAGCTTGGAACATTAATGCGAGTAATGGTGTAGAGCCAATATCAAAAGTTCCTAACGAACCTTCTGTAATTTCAAATTTTTCAGGATCAAACATTACATGTTGTTTTTTGAGCACATCTACTAAAAAAGTAGGCATACCTGATTCAAACCAGAAATTGTGAAATATCTGTTTTTTTAATGAATTCATGAGAGAAAATGGATTGTACACCGATGCAACATTATTGCCAAAATGGTAGCCGTTGTACCATGTTTTCATGTGGTTTAGTATTGTATCGTATGGTATATTTTCTTTGTCTGCCCATGTTTTTATATAGTCACTAAAATCTTTGTCGATTTCTTGATCGGTATAACCACAAATAGCTGCGTACTGTTTATCCATCGTTAAAATTTCTAAATTATTAATGCCCGAAAATAGGCCGGCTCTTGCAAATGAGCTTACGCCGGTGATGAAAACAAAATCGATTTCCGCATCTAAACTTTTAATCGCGGTAAAAAATTGTTGGATTGCGTTGCGAATTTCTTGCGCACGCTTGTGATCATGTAATGCGCGTAAAATGGGGCTATCATATTCATCTACAAGAATAGCTACCTTGCCAAATTGTTTATAAAGGGCATGCACTAAATTATCCAATACTAGTTTTGGTTGATTTGATGTGCTGTCGATGGTTAATTTGTATGCATCGGAAATGTTGATGAGGGCATGTTTTAGTGCAGTTTCAAACTGTTCTACGTCTGTTCCTCCTATGCCAGAAAAATCTAATTTAATTACTCCGTGTGGTTTCCATGCATAATCGCTTTGCGCGATCCAGAGATCATCGAATAAGCTTTTATTGCCACTAAGAATTTCATGCAGTGTAGAAACAAATAATGATTTACCAAACCTGCGTGGACGCGATAAAAAATAACGATATCCATGTGTAATCAGATTGTATGCGTATTCTGTTTTATCAACATATACACAATTATCTTCACGTAATTTATGGAAAGTATGGATACCGAGAGGGAATTTACGCATGGTTACAATCCTTTTGAGGGGTAAATCTACTCTTTATGATATACGTTTTATAGTATCCCGGCAAGGTATAGCAAAATTCAGTAAGTAATACATAATTTTTACGGCGGGCCGTTCGCCCTGAGCTTGTCGAAGGGTCGGCCCGTTATGCTTCGACCCAGTCTTCGCTAAAGCTTCGACGGGCACGGCAGGCTAGGGCCGTAAGTCCGACGTAGTTTTAACGTAGGCGGATCAGCACGAACGGGCGTGTATCTGCTATAGCTATTTTTTTGCACCTACTTATTTTTCTTATAGCGCATTAAAAATGGCACAATGGTATCACTATTCAATGACAATGAATCAATCCCTTGTTCAATTAAAAATTCTGCCAGTTCTGGATAATCAGATGGGCCTTGCCCGCAAATGCCGATAGGGCAGTTGTTCCGTTTTGCTCCTTGTATCGCCATTGCCATCAATTTTTTGACAGCCGGATCACGCTCATCAAATGCAGCAGCTAAAATCTGTGAATCACGGTCAACGCCGAGTGTCATTTGAGTAAGATCATTTGACCCTATGGAGAATCCATCAAAAATTTTGCTAAAATCATCAACCAAAATCGCATTGGATGGAATTTCACACATCATGATAATACGCAGGTCATTTTGACCTTTAACTAATCCATGTGATGCTATTTCATCAATAACTTTCTGTCCTTCGGTAGTCGTGCGTACAAAGGGAATCATCAATACAACATTGGTGAGTCCCATATCATCACGCACTTTTTTCATCGCTGCACATTCGAGTGCAAAAGCTTCTTTGTACCGTTCATTATAATACCGTGATGCACCACGAAATCCGATCATAGGATTTTCTTCTTCAGGCTCAAAATAGCTACCACCAATTAAGTTGCGATATTCATTACTTTTGAAATCTGAAAAGCGCACAATGATTGGGCGTGGATAAAATGCGGCAGCAATCATGCCCACATTGCATGCTAATTGATCAACAAAAAAATCGGGGCCATTGGGGTAAGCTGCAGTAATTTCAGCAATTTTGGTACGGGTAGTTTCATCAGTCACTTTTTCTGGATGGACCAATGCCATTGGATGGACTTTGATATTGCCGGTGATAATGAATTCAAGGCGCGCAAGGCCAACTCCTGAGGTGGGTAGAAATGAGGTGGTAAATGCACTGCTCGGATCGGCAAGATTGACCATTATTTTTACCGGCAATTCTGGAATGGAACTGAGCTCCGTTGTCTTGATTTCAAATGGTATATGGCCATTGTAAATGTAGCCAGTGCTCCCGCGTGAGCAATCTATCGTGATCTGTTGACCATCTTGTATCGTATGCGTAACATCATGCGCGCCAACAATTGCAGGCACATTAAGCTCTCTGCTTACAATTGCAGCATGACAGGTGCGGCCGCCACGTTCGGTGATAATGCCGACTGCTTTCTTCATAGCAGGAACCCAATCAGGATCGGTCATAAGAGTGACAATGATATCTCCTGGTTGTATGCGGTTAATTTCAGAAACATTTTTCACGACCCGTGCTACACCATGAACAATATGTTGACCAATGCTTTGGCCGGTGGCAATCGTTTTTTCATCTAATGTTGCTGGATCATGAATGTTGAGCACATATTGTGACAATGTTGTTTGCTTTTTTTGTGAACCATGAATGGTCTCTGGACGTGCTTGAATAATGTAGAGCTTATTATCTTGTCCATCTTTTGCCCATTCAATATCCATTGGTGCCCAAGCACCTTTTTGTTCTGAATAATGTTGTTCAATAATTAAAATATCACGAGCAAGCGAGAGAATTTCATCATCGGATAATGAAAAAGAATTGTAGTCTGTTTGTGGTACCGGAATTATCTGTGTGGAATCTTGGCCATTACGGTAGGTCATTTTTATTTTTTTGTCACCGAGCTGTTTTTTTATGATCGGAGTAAAGCCTTGCTCAAGGGTTGGTTTATGTACCACAAATTCATCGGGTGTGACAGCACCTTGCACAATCATTTCACCGAGACCATATGATGAGTTGATTACTATCACGTCTTTGAAACCAGTTTCGGTATCTAATGAAAACGCAACACCTGAGCATGCCAAATCTGAGCGAATCATTTTTTGTACACCGATTGAGAGTGCGACATCAAAATGGCTAAAGCCTTGTTCTTGGCGGTATGCAATTGCGCGGTTGGTGAATAAAGAAGCAAGTCCTTTTTTGTATGCTTGGAGTAAGTCGTCATTACCACGGACATTGAGATACGTTTCTTGCTGTCCGGCAAAGGATGCATGGGGCAAATCTTCTGCCGTAGCAGATGAACGGACGGCGACATCACAGAATTCTTGATTATATTCGTTGGATAATTGTTTATATGCAGTCACTATTTCACTTTGCATATCATCCGGTATGTTTCCTTGTTCAATGAGTTTTCGCACTTGGCTGCCAATATGTTCCAATGCGTCAAGATCTTCTGGATCGGTCAATTGTCCCATAAGCTTGGTAATTGGCTCGCGAAGCGCATTATGATCAATGTAGTGCCAATAGCCATCTACGGTAATTGCAAAACCATCAGGTACCAAAATATCTTTTTGACTCAGCTGACTCACCATTTCTCCTAATGATGCATTTTTACCGCCAACTGATGGCACATCTTTTATACGTATATCTTTAAACCATAATATATAATTCATTCCGTTCATTTCCTCTGAGCTGTAAGTAATCTGATAATAAGTGAACACGAATATACTGCTACATAACGTCATTATATGAAATAATTTCATGCGATCTCTTCTTCTCTTTTTGGTATACACAATTCTTCAAGCATAGCGATAAATTGGTCTATAATGCGAGGAGTATGGAATCGTTCTTGCACTACCTGCCTACCTGCACGCCCCATTTGGCCTATCATGGTTGGATTTCTTATGAAATATCTGATTTTTGCGGCTAATGCATGCACATCTTTTTCATTGACCAAAAATCCAGATATACCATCTTCTACTAATTCGGCATTGCCAGCAGTTTTAGTACTGAGTACTGGCATACCAGTAGCCATGGCTTCTTTGAGTGCATTTGCAATACCTTCAGTATCACCATCTTGTGCGGTTATCGAAGATAATACAAAAATATGTGATCTATATAATAACGCAGGAATTTTTTCATTTGGTTGGGCACCTACCATGGTAATATATTTTTGCATGCGTAATGAGTTGATCAGTGATTGTAATTGTTCTCTGATAGGTCCTTCGCCAACAATAGTATAATGAATTTTTGGATCTATTTTTACTACTTCTGCTACTGCGCGGATGGTATATTCAATGCCTTTTTTTTCGACTAAACGGCTGACGCTAATCAGTTCGATAGTGGTGCCATTTTTGACTTTACGACTTTTAAAAGCAAATTTGTCACAATTAATGGCGGAATAGAGAACTTTTGTTTTTTCTGGTGGAAATCCAATATCTTCAAGAATGTTTTTAAAGAATGTACATACAGGTAAAAAAAGATCTCCTTCTTTGGATAATTCATTATATAAGTTAGGATCGGTTTGTAATGCTTCACTGGTATCTCTACCACGAAAACAGGTGACCAATTTTGCTTTTATTGTTTTATTGTAATCTAATTCTTTTTTGAATTGTACAACTCTTGCTCCGATATCACCAAATTGGGAACAAATAATATCGAATGTATCGAGAGGTGGTATGGCCACGCTGTGCATTGGCATAAAGCGATGACGCTGTAAAAGTTTAAGGAAATTTTTATTACCGAAAAAGAGTGTTTTATCTAATAAGTTATATTGATTGACGATTTCTGGCATTATACTTTCTTTAGCAGGGCGTGTTGCGGCAATGTAAACATCATGTCCTCGGTCAATAATACCGCATATTTGGTTAAGGATGAACTGCTGATCAAAACGAGGAAAACTACTCGTAACAAACAGAATGCGCAGTGGCGCACCTGGTTTTCTCGGTTCTGTTGATTCTGGTGGATAGAATGGCTGATAGAGCGCATTATATGCACGCCGAGTACTGGCAAATTGGTCACTGCATACCATAAGACTTGTTAAAAATAAGATAGAATAGATTTGTTTCATTACTAAGTCCTTTTTTGTGTTTTTGATGTTAGTGGTTTTACCACCTGATTTTTAGCCGTTAGCGCATCAATGAAAATCTCAATTAAGTGCGGATGGTTGCATGCATTATTAAAATGATCTTTTATTGCTGTTTCAAGATTATCACGCCACGTAGACCAATGATAAAAATTGTGTATGGCATATTCAAGCTTATCGGTTAAATCTATAATATCATCCTGTTTTGCAAGCACACCGGTTTTATCATGGATTATCAATTCAGGAGCTCCTGCGTGATCAGTAGCAACAACAATCGTTCCCGCTAATCCCGCTTCTTTAAGGACGTTCATAATGCCTTCAACATCACCATCTTCACTGGTGTGTGATGGTGCTAATAAAATGTCGCTACGTATAAGCATTTCAATAACTTCTTTTTTATTTTTGCCGCCAGCCATAGTAACAATATTTTCAAGCCCAAGATTATTTATTTGCTTTTCCAATGCACCACGCTGAGTACCTTCACCAATAATGGTATAGGTGATGCGCGGCATAGTACTTTTTTTGCGTAGACGAGCAACTGCTTCCAGTCCAATATTAAGACCTTTTTTTGGTTCCAAACGGCATACTGAAAGAATGGAAATAGTGTTGTTGTTTGTGTTTTTCACATTGATTGATTGAGATTCTGCAATGATCTGCTTAATTGCATGCACATCTACTGATTCATAATGCACAATAAATTTTTGGTCATCAAAACCAAATTTGTCGCACAATTCTCTTCTGAAAAAATCACAATTGGGTACATAGAGATCACCATACTGCTTTAAATAATGATAGCAACAGTCATCAGCCCGGCGAGCCCGTTGTAGTTTGCTCCTTCGCCAACCTGTTCTTCGTAGCTCGCAGAGCGAAGTAGAAGGCTCCGATGCACAGGTTAGCGTAGTAGAACCAATACGTTCTTCAGGTGCGCCACGAAAACGGGTTATCAAAATGCCATGATAGGTTCCCTGATGTTTAAGCTTTGCAATTTTTTCTCCTAGATGTCCCCAACAGGCGAAAATAATTGCATACTCATCAAGATCGCAAGGCATTGTTTCAAGTTGCTCTATCGGATTATGTTTCATCCAATCAGGTAATTTTTCGAGCTGATTTGGATCAGTTACGATCTCTTGCGAAAATACTGAAACAGAAAATTTTTTTGATTGTATGATTGCTCGTATTTCTTCATTGATAAAGTCACGCGTATAGACAGGAAATTTATCATCGATGACAAGTAATTTTGGTAATGATTTATCGGGTTCCATGGCGATTACAGAGATATGCATTAAAGCTATGATTGAAGAGAGTAATTGGAAATAAAAGATTACGTTGCAAGCTTTTTGTCCGCTAAAATTCATATTATCCCTTGTCATTACAGTAGACAAACTTATCTTTTTTTTTAGAGTAATAACACAACGATTTCTCAATCGTCAAGATACCTACAAGATAGTCATTGGTGATTTGTCAATTGAGTGTACATGGATTATACTCTCTCAGGTAAGGAAGCACGCTACTATTATTCTCCTTTTTTACAGGAAAAAAATGAATTCGATACAGACTAGACACATAATATCAATTGGGCTTGCGCTATTTGCAATGCTTTTTGGCGCGGGAAATTTAATATATCCATTGCAAGTAAGCACCTGTGGAAATCTCACGTGGTATGGATTAGCAGGGTTTATGATAACTGCAGTATGTTTACCGTTTGCAGGGCTGATAGGTATACTTTTATTTGATGGTAATTATAGATCTTTTTATGGTCGCCTTGGCACAGTGCCCAGTAGAATTTTCCTTTTTATATCGATCATGCTGATTGGGCCTTTGCTTGCAATACCACGGACTGTCGCATTAGCGCATGTTATGATTGCACCATTCTTGCCCGGTTTCTTGAATCAGATTACTACGTTATCATCTTTTGTATTTGCATTGATTTTTCTTGGATTGACTTTTTTGGTTACCTGCAGAGAAAACAAAATTGTTTCTCTTTTGGGAAATGTGATTAGCCCCTTGCTGGTCCTTTCTCTTGCAATTATTATTGGTTCAGGATTATGGAATGCTCCTATGATATCAGTATGTCATGATAATGCATGGGAAGTATTTAAAATTAATTTTATGCGTGGTTATGAAACGCTCGATTTAATTAGTGCTATTTTCTTTGCCTCAATTGTGCTTTCTTTTTTAAAACGTACACTTGGTTCAGATTATAATCCACGCGTTACTGCAACTATAGGCTTACAGGCTGGCATGATTGGCATTGCATTGCTTGGCATTATGTATATCGGTTTAATTGCGGTAAGTACCTATTATGGCCAAGGGTTAAGCGGTGTTGGTGTAGGTGAGCTGCTCTATGATATTGCCTTTAGTGTACTCGGTTCATATGGTTCATTTTTTATTAGTATAGCAGTTTTCATGGCCTGCTTATCTACCGCAGTAGCATTAAGTGCTGTAGTTGCTGAATATGTTGAAAATGCGTTATTTCGTGCAAACATTAGTTTTTTTGCCGCATTGGTCATGGTTATGGTGGCATCAATCCCATTGGCTACCTTTGGGCTTGATAAGGTATCACAATTGGCGGCAGGTCCCATTTTGTATATCGGATATCCAGTCTTGATCACTTTAACGATCTGTAATATTGCCTACAAATTAACTGGTTTTAAATATGTTAAATTACCGGTATTGATCACGTTTATTGTGACGTTCATTAGTTATTTGTGGTAGTTAGAAAGGCCTCTTAGCCAGGAAAAGTTATGTAGAAATAAAAAAACAGGGTAAAAGCACTTGTCGAGCATGGGCTTTCATGCTATCATAAAAGTACGTTGCAACAGAAGAAAATATCTAATTGAAATTACAGTTCTAAAAAATCTATAAACATACTAGGGGAATATTCATATGAATATCATTTCTAAAAAATTAACCATGAGTTTAGCATTAGCAGGTCTCATTGCAGGCACAGTGCCGGTATTGGCAATGGACCACGGTAATCACCATCACCACCAAGAAAAAAAGAAGGGTGATTTTGAACAAGTAAAGCAGTTGTTATTTGCTCAAAAGAAATATGTTCTTTTTCTTTTAGCCGGATCATTTCTAACCTGCCTCAAAGAAGCGGTTGCTAAGCCAGAAGTAGTTACTATGGAAGATCTTAAAAAGCTTGCACAAATACAAAACATTCTTAGCAATCCACAAGAATATTTTGGTAACATAGTTCACCTTATTAATGATGGTTTATTGGGCCAAGTTGGTATCAGAGGTAAAGCAGTTCTTGGTATAACCAATGAAGAAGATGGTTCAATGGCGTTTAAGGAAGTTAATGCGTTGCCTTCTACCGGTATTTTTGGTAACACATTGTTTTATGCAAAACTAGTGGGTAAGAAAGCGAAAGATCTTACCAATTTATTGTTAATACCAAGTCTTCTTGGCCTTATGTTACAAAATACCGAAAATGTTGCTAAAGGTAAATTTGCTAAAGCTGAAGCAGCTAAGTAACGTAGACGTATAATAATACGAATTAAAAAAACGAGTCGGTCTAAAAAACCGGCTCTTTTTTTGTCCGTCGTTGCGCTAATCCGCCTTCGCGTGATAAACGAGTGAAAATAACGTCGTAGTGTACGTAGACGGAAGCGCTATGACGTGATTGGGCAATAGGATGTATAATGCAAGCACCATTAATCGCAGTAATTTATGATGGCACACACAATTCAGTTTTTGAAAGCCAGGTACTGCAACCACTCATCAATGTAACACAACAAAAGCCACAACGTTCAGTGTGGCTTATTTCATTTGAATCAAACAAACATATACCAATTCCTCCATCATTGAAGGCACATGGTCTACTGTGCGTAATCTACAAAAAAGTTCCCTTTGTTGGTCGATTCAGTCTGCGCATTGCGGCATATCAACTCAGAAAATTCTTATCTCATTTTGATCAATATGAACTGTTAGCACGCGGCCCACTTGCAGGCTTTGTTTGTTTGCGTGCATTAGATGCAAACAAATGTACACAGATAACCATCCAAGCACGTGGTCTGTTGGCTGAAGAATATGCATACACGCATCGGCATGAAAAAAATAAGTTCAAGCGATTGTTGCAGTTCTTCAGAAAAAAACAGTTCT
>Ga0206908_1081_pt1 | contig 17777 bp, 16 predicted proteins | sample Alteio_BWOrgHeat_78_FD_152979 | JGI IMG/M metagenome (GOLD analysis project Ga0206908, IMG submission 152979) | Enriched cells from forest soil in Barre Woods Harvard Forest LTER site, Petersham, Massachusetts, United States -... | ecosystem: Environmental > Terrestrial > Soil > Temperate forest >... | reverse complement strand
GGTTGGCGGACGCGGAGAACGTCAAACGCCCCGCCCCTGATGCCTGAACGCCGTAATTGCCGTTGTTATTGTAGGCTCCGCCGTTCTGCAAAGTCACAATCGAGTCTGAAGCACTCAGGCCCCCGTTTCCGTTGTTGCTGCTGGTACAGGCATCCAGTTCCACGCCTGAGCTGGTAGAAATGTCGATGCCGTCGCCGTGCGGGTTGGTGACGTTCAACCCATAAAGAAACAGATTTTGCACCCCTTCGATTCTCAGGTTGCCTTGGAGAGTCGCGGTCTAGCCCCACGCTGCGCCGATCCAAAGGTTGTTGTGATGGGCGATGGTTACGTTCTCCGTGCATGGGCCGGTCACCTGGACCTGTGCGCCGTCGGTGAGAAGCGGCAGGACGGAATTGATGCTGGTGTAGGCTCCGGGCGTGTTGCCGGAACAATCGACGTTAAACCATTGGCCGTTGGCGCAGGCGGGAGCAAGCAGAAACGGAACGGTCGCAAACAGAAGAATGACGCATGAACGCAGTCGTGTATGAAGCATCCGAGTCTCCTTTTGGGTGAGCGGCATCATGCTACGCCCAAACAAGGATCTGTGCTTACTCCATCGTTCGCACTTTCGTTTACCGCCGGCGTCCGATCAGGGAAAGCTCACTGGCTATCGGCGTGGGCGGTGGCGAAGGCGTCTCCCGTTCCCGCGGCGGGATCGGCACCACGGTAGTCGCCCGCTGGCCCCGGCCCAAAGGCTGACATCATCTCGAGGCGCACCTTACCGCGCCCCGGCTCTTCGACCGGTTCTGTCCGAAAAGTTAGCTTGGTGGATTGGCAGCCGACCGATATCCTGATCGCGCGTGTCCACCTTGACTCAACCCGTCCAACGCTCGCGCTTCAGCCCTGCCTTCGCCACGCTCACCCTGCTTATCTGCCTTAACCTGCTCAACTACATCGACCGCTACCTCCTGCCCGGAACCCAGTCGCTTATTCAGAAGGAGTTTGGCTGGGACGACGAAAAGTTCGGCTTGCTCACCACGGCGATGTTCGTCGTTTACATGCTTTGCGCTCCGCTTACGGGCTGGCTCGGCGACCGCGTCAGCCGCAAGCCGCTGATTGTTGGCGGCGCCATCCTGTGGAGCCTGCTCACGCTATCGACGGCCTGGGTGCACGACTACCGGAGCATGTTCATCCGCCACGCGCTGGTGGGTGTGGGCGAGGCCTCGTTCGGCATCTTTGCCCCTGCCGTGCTCTCCGACTTCTACGACGAGAGGAGCCGCAACCGCATCCTGTCCATCTTCTATCTCGCCATCCCCGTCGGAGCCGCAATCGGCTACACGTCCGGCGGCGTGCTGGGCAGCATGTACAACTGGCGTACGCCCTTCTTCGTCTGCGCCATTCCGGGCCTGATCGTGGCCGCGCTGTACTGGATCTTCGGCCGCGAGCCCGAGCGCGGCGCCAGCGATCGCGTGAAGGCCACCGCCGATCGCTCCACGTTCCTGGGGCTCTTCAAGAACCCGGCGTTTCTCACCGCCACCTTCGGACTCGCCATGCTGACCTTTGCCATGGGCGGCATCTCCAACTGGATCGCGGTGTTCCTCGAACGGTTCGCCGGAATGTCGACCGCGGCAGCCGGAACCTGGGTGGGCGCCATCACCGTCATCGACGGCATCGCCGGAACCGCCGTGGGCGGTTTCATCGCCCAGCGCTGGCTGAAGACAAACCACAAGGCGCTTTATCTGCTGTCGTTCTGGAGCGTAGTGCTCACCATCCCCTTTGGCGCGCTGGTGTTCTTCGGACCACGAGCCTGGGCGCTACCGTCTCTGTTCGCCGCCGAATTCTTCCTCTTCCTCAACACCGGCCCTCTGAACGCGGCCATCGTCAACTCCGTCTCGGCCCCGGTACGGGCGACGGCCATCTCCGTGAACCTGTTCTGCATTCACTTCTTCGGCGATACCTTCTCCCCGGGCATCATCGGCGCCGTCTCCGTTCGCTCCAACCTGCGCCTGGCCCTCGGCGTAACGCTGGTTTCGCTGATCGCCTCGGCCATCATTCTCGGGTCCGGCGCCCGCTTCGCCCCGCGGCTCGAAGAAAAACCCGCGTAGCCCGCCGAGACCCTGCCGTGCAACCTCGTTCACCGCATTCCATGTGCGGTGTCATCCCGAAAGGCCGCGCGCGGTCGGGGTCCCCGCGAACAGGTCTTCGTTCGCGGGGTGACTTGGGGCCCGCTCACAGTCTTATCGTGAGTGGGGTAAGCGGCCCGAGGGATCTGCAGTTGTCCTTCTCCGTTGAAAAATCGCCCTCGGCGCTCCATCCGATTCAACGCCATTTTGCTAAAGCCTGGCTACTTGCACACCACCGCCGTGTCCTGCGCGGAGATGATCTGCCACTTCCCGTTGCGCTTCAGCCATGTATCGGACCAGACCAGGCACCGCATCGTGTCCTTGCCGCTGGAACTGCTGGTGGACCGCTCACTTCCGTAGACCATCGCCAGATTGTCGTCGAAGAAGCGCACCTTGGCTCCGTCCAACTTGCAGTTGCTGCTCCGCGAAGCGTCGCCCTGCATCTCCTTCGCCCGTTCATAGCGCGAGCCATCCGGCGCGGTGCCCAGAAAGTCCTCCGCCAGAATCGTGGCGGCAATCGAGTTGTGGTCGCAGCTCATCTCGGCCCACTTGCGCTCGGAGTCGATCATCATCTTTGCAACCCTGTCGTTCGCATCCGCCCAGTGCGACTGCTGCGCGAAGCCGTGCCCACACACGCCGGCAAAAAGCACCGCCGCCGCTGCTTTCAGGTAAGGAATCCTCATCTTGCCTCCGGGGATACGAGCACCATACCAGAGCGGCACGCCCCACCCGAAAACAAAAGGCCGGAAGGCATCTCGCTCTCCGGCCTGCTGTTTCACTCAGATTTCTGAGCGTCGGTTACGCGCCCACCAGCTCTTCCTTTTTCTTGCCGTAGTGGCTCACCACGTACTTGTCGAGGATCTCTTTGAACTCGGCAACAATGGTGTCCCCATGCAGCGTCTTCAGCAGCTTGCCGTCGACGTAGACCGGGGCCTTGGGCTCCTCGAACGTGCCGGGCAGGCTGATGCCGAGGTTGGCGTGCTTCGATTCGCCGGGGCCGTTGACCACGCAGCCCATGACGGCGACCTTGAGCTCTTCCACGCCCGGATAGGTCTTGCGCCACTCTGGCATCGAGGTGCGCAGGTAGTTCTGGATCTGCTCCGCCAGCTCCTGGAAATACGTGCTGGTCGTCCGTCCGCAGCCCGGGCAACTCGTCACCTGTGGCATGAAGCTGCGAATCTGCAGAGACTGCAGAATCTGCTGCGCGGCCTGCACTTCTTCCGTGCGGTCGCCGCCCGGCATCGGCGTCAGTGACACGCGAATGGTATCGCCGATCCCCGCCAGCAGCAGGGGCGCCAATCCGGCCGTCGAGGCGATCAGCCCCTTCGCTCCCATGCCCGCCTCAGTCAGGCCGAGGTGCAGCGCGTAATGGCAGCGCGAGGCCAGGTTCGTATACACATCGATCAGGTCCCGCACCCCTGAAACTTTGGCGGAGAGAATGATCTGGTCCTCGCGCAGCCCGTAGCGCTCAGCGGCCTTGGCGGAGTCGAGCGCGCTCACCACCATGGCTTCCATCATCACGTCGCGCGCCGGCAGCGGGTTCGCCGACTTCGAGTTCGCATCCATCATGCGCGTCAGCAGTGCCTGGTCCAGCGAGCCCCAGTTCACGCCGATGCGGACCGGCTTCTGGTTCTCAACCGCGCACTCCACCATCACCTGAAAATTGTCGTTATCCTTTTTGCCGATGGAGGCGTTGCCGGGATTGATGCGGTACTTGGCCAGCGCCCGCGCCGTCGCGGGATACTTCTTCAGCAGGATGTGGCCGTTGTAGTGGAAATCGCCCACGATGGGAACCGTGATGCCGCGCTTGTCGAGGCCTTCAACGACGTGGGGAACGGCGGCTGCGGCTTCTTCATTGTTCACGGTCACGCGAACAATCTCGGAGCCGGCCATGGCGAGCGCCGCCACCTGCTCGATCGTGCCCTGCACATCGGCGGTGTCCGTGTTGGTCATCGACTGCACGACGACCGGGACCTCCCAGCCGACCTTGACCTGGCCGATCCTGACCGTCGGCGTCTTCCTGCGCTGAATCTCTGGCATACAAACCTCAGATCCAGTTTACTAGGAGTCACACTTATCAGCTTTCGATTGTCATGTCCGGAACCGTTTCAGATGCCTTCAGATCAGTCGGCTCAGTCGGCGGTGGAAGGCAGGTCTTGACGTCTGGCGCTTTGCGGTGCAAAGTGATAACTGTGCAGCTTATTGGTGATCAATCACTTGGGAGGGGACGAGATCTGCCGATGCATTCCTTGGCGGAGATTCGACCCATACGGTTCTGGCTCGGGCTCTTCATCGCCGGGCTGATACTCAGCGGTCTCACAGCCTTTCCCCTTCAGTTGGAACTCAACTGGCTGAGCGGCGCTTTGCCGTCAGGACCGCTGGCGGGACTTGCCACGTCGACGCACCTGCAGTCCTGGCTGGAGCGCGTGACGGAGGCGCTGAACGACACGCACTCCCGGTATCCATTTCTGGCCTATGGCGCGGACTGGCTTGCTTTTGCGCACCTGGTAATTGCGGTCGCATTCCTGGGTCCGTACCGTGACCCCGTCCGCAATAAATGGATACTGGAGTTCGGGCTGATCGCCTGCGCGGGAGTCATTCCCCTGGCCTTGATTGCGGGGCAGGTGCGGGGGATTCCTTTTGGCTGGAGGCTGATCGATTGCAGTTTCGGAGTCTTCGGGAGCATTCCGCTGCTGCTATGCCTGCGCTGGACGCGGGCGCTGGAGAAGAGGCAGGCTGAATCATAAGAGCATCGACAGGCGAGGTTTCAGCGTGACCCAGAAGCAGAAGCGGCGGTCGATGGCGCCCGTGACGGAGTCAGCCCGGCAATGGGCAGAAGCGCTACGCGCGGAACTTGAACAGTGGCCCGCGGTGCGCGTCCGGCGCAGCTTTGGCATGACCCTCGTCTATCGCGGCGATGTGGTATTTGCGGCTCTCCCCAGCACGCGGGCGCTCTATAAGGAAGACGCGATCATGCTGAAGTTCGAGCGGGAGACGCCCGCTCTGACGAAGCGCATGACTGCCGACGCGCACTTTGCGCCGGGGAGTCTGGCATCCACCCACAAGGCCCAGGGCGAAGGCCGCAAGTGGCGGTTCTTCGTGTTGCGCGGGGATGCGGATGTGCACACGGCCATTGAATGGCTCGCCGAGGCCTATCGGTTGACGCGCAAGGCCAGGTAACAGGTTCCCACCCTCGCGGCCAGGAGCGACGCCGAAAGGGAAGGGAACCGGCCTGCAATTCAGAGATTCGATCTTCGATTTCCCGTGATGAGCCGGACGATCAGCGTCAGCAGGACGGCGCCGATCACGGCGATGATGATGCTGCCGATCATGCCATGTTCGCCGGTCGAGCCGAAGCCGAAGAAGCTGGAGCACCAGCCGCCGATCACGGCGCCGATCAGTCCGACAACCATGTCCATGATGAAACCGAAGCCGGAGCCCTTCATAAGCTTTCCGGTAAGCCAGCCCGCGATCACACCGATGATGATCCAGGCGATGATTCCATGACCCATAGCCGAAATCCTCCTGGCTCGTTGGATGCAGGCGCTCGGCGTGAGCCCGTATGAGATTACGCCAGGAAGAGCACGGTGGAGAGCGCGCCGCGGATTCAGGAGATTGGAGTGACGCCCTTCTTCAGGATGAGGTTCCCATATTTGCGCAGTTCGCCGGTCATCACGACTGCGAATGTCGTCCGGGCCCGCTCGTAAAAGGCTTGCCGCTCCAGGCGCAGCGGCTTCGGAGCGGCGGGGGCGTGGCGGCGAACCACCTCCATGTAGTCGCTCTCGACCGCAGGGTCGAGCGCATCGCCGGGAACAACATCCATCATGATCAGCGGCGGGGCGTAGGAGTCCAGCTCGAACAGCGGAAGAATGCCGTCAAGCAGAGTGCGGATCGGAATGCCGTCGGCGCGCAGGACCTGGGGCCCCAGCGCATGGCCGGGAAAATGAGCGTCGGCCAGGACAATTTCATCGCCGTGTCCCATGCGATGAAGAACGGCCAGCAGGTCGGGACTGATGAATGGCGAAATTCCTTTCAACATGCGCTCGTCTCCTTGCGACGCCAAAACAAAGCCGGCAAAACGTGATGTTCCGGCCGCTGCCAGTCTCTGCTCAACCATGATAAGGCGCGGCTCACGGCTTCGAACCAAGCCGCGGCGAGAACGGCGCTCATCGCAGAACTCCCGCACCTGCGGTCAAAGCATTCGCTACTTGATATTCTTTGCGCCGGTCTTCGACGACGTCCTCACGTCCTGCAGGCGAATGACCGTGGCGGCGGCAAGGTAGCTCACCTGCTCCTTTTCATAATCCATGTCGGCCTCGATTCTGGGCCCCAGCGTGTAATCGCCGCGCTGTGCAATCGCGGCCAATGCCGCTGCGCGCACAATCCAGCTCTTGTCGAACGCGGCGTTCACCAGCGCCTCACCCGACTTCGGATCGGGATCCGTCGCCAGCAGCTTCGCCGCCGCGGCGCGCACCGGCGATGCGTCGTCCTTCGTGATCGCATTGATCGCGCCAATCCCCAGCCCGGCAAACGGAATGAACCCGATTCCCACTTCGAATCCGAGCTGCCCCATCTTCTTGGGATCGCTCAGCATCTTCTTCTGATCCGCCATCAGCCCATTGCCGCTCTTCTTCTCCCCCGTGAGCACGGCGTAATACACCTCGTACGCGGCCGGCACCTTCATCACATACAGCGCATGCGCGGCGGCAAGAACCACCGTCACATCCTTGTCCTGAATAGCTGCCTTCAGCAGCGGAACCGCGCTCATGGCGTGCATCGCGCCCAGCGCTTCCGCGGCTGCGGCACGCACTTGCGGCTTCTCGTCCTTCAGTCCCTTCTCCGCCAGCTCCTGCGCCTTGGCATCCTTCGGCAGAAGTCCCAGCACCGACGTCGCACCGGCGCGCTTGTCGGCATTCGAATCTCCAGCGGCTCCGTTCAGAATTCCCCAGGCCTTATCGATTTGCGGTTGCGCAAAGCTGGATCGAACGCACGGCCCCCAAAGCAACAGTGCGCAAGCTGCCGTAAGCATGAATCTTGACCCGGATCTGTCTCGGAACATGGTGAGACCCTCGTTCTTTCTTTGAATTGCATCAGTGTAGCGGCAAGCTCTCATCCTCAAGTCACCCGACGCCAATTCAATCTGGCAGAAATACTAGACGCACGCAAGTGCCGACACACGCAAGTGCCGGCACACGAAGGGCCGCGAGCATTTCGCCCGCGGCCCTTCGTACTTCCACCTGTCTCCGGCTTACTTGTTCTCGTGTCCCCACTGCAGCCGCACTCCGCTGCGCACCGTGAACGGCAGCGTAGGATACCCGATCGGCCCCATGTGCTGGTTGCTGGTCAGGTTCTCGGCGATCCCATAGAACCCCAGCCACGGCTTCATCTGGTAGCTGAAGCCCAGATCAATCTTCGCGTATCCATAGTTCAGGTTCCGGTTCGGCAGCAGCAGGCTGTTGCCGCCCTCCTGATCCTCGTACGAAAGATACGTCGAATCATCGCTGCGGCTCGCAAACGACATGTTCACCATCCCCACAATGCCTCCATGCGCATACGTTCCCGTCATGAACCCCGTGTGCGGAGGCCTCCGGAACGGCCGCGCTCCCACCAGCGGCGAGATAGCGCCAATGGGAATCCCGTTCCAGGTCGGAGCATATCCGCCGGTCAGCGCCTCATTGTCGCTGCTGAACGAGCGCTGCACCACCGCATCCAGATAGGTATATCCGCCGCGCAAAAAGATAGCGCTACCAATCCCGCCTTCCACCGTCGACTCGATGCCCTGACCGCGAAACTCCTGCGTATTCACCGCCAGCCCGTAGTTATACGTGTAATAGAAACCCAGCGCATCCTCCAGCTTCTTCTTCTCTTCCGGCGTCAGGCCCGGAATAAGATTCGGCAGCAGTTGCGCTCCCACATATTCAATCTGCTTCTTGAACTGGTTGTGAAAGTACCGGACCCGGAACAGAATGCGATCGCTCAGGAACGCCTGTTCCACTCCGCCCTCGTACATGCGGGTTGTGGGCGCGGCCAGCGGCGACAGATGCAACTCCTGTGCCGTCGACTCCATTCCGTTTTCTTGAAAAAAGTGATACAAGGATCCGAACTCATCAGTCAGGGCCGGCTCCCTGACCGCGTCGCCGTAATTGAAAAGCACGCGAGTGCCGCTGAAGATCCCCGTTCGCGGCCGCAGCGCATAATACGTAAACCCCGCCCGCGGCGTCGTCTCCACGCCGAACAGAGCGTAGTGCTCCAGGCTTCCGCCCAGCGTGTAGAAGAACCTGCCCTTGAAGTCCCCGTGCACCCCGGCCATGTAGTCGTAGTTCGTGCGTTCCGTCTTGTCGTTGGTAAAGTACGACGGCACCGCCTCGGCGCCGCGCTCGTCTTCAAACTGAAACCCGATCAGGCCCGTGAGATGCGGCGTGAAGCGGTAGTCCCCCTGGTAGCCCGCTTCGTCGCGATCCGAGACGAGCTGGTACTTGTAGGGGTATTCCTCGTACGTGCATTCATCCGGTGTCGAGCAGCTACCCACGTAGTCCAGCATCGCGCGGCCGGTGGCATAGGACCCATTCGCCCCTTTGATGGTCAGAGGCTTGCCAAACGTCGCAATGCTTCCGAATCCGTCATAGTTGTTGATGACCTCGCCGGAGGGCTCCCACACAGCCGACTGCTCTCTCTTCCGCGCCAGCCCGTAGCGCACCACGTTGTGGAAGTCCGCTGTTGTCTGGTTGTCGATCGATCCGCTGGCGTAGATGTCCTGGTCCTTCTGCGTTGCGTTATCCGTCACTTGATAGAAGTTCCACGCATTCGGAACTCCCGTCGCCGCCACGTTGTAGTGCGCCGTCCCGCGAATCTGCGTCTTGGCATTTAACTGCCAGCCCAGGTTTGCGGCGGCTGCGCCCATGTGGTGCTCATCGTCCGGCAGCGCATTCGAGGTTTGCAGCCAGCTATAGGTGCCCAGATAGTCGAGCTTCCCGTAAGCCCCGGCGATGGTTGCCTCTTCGTGATGGGTGTTGAAGTTCCCGCCATCCGCGCGCAGAAAGAACGACGGAAAGCTGGTCGTTCCGCGCGGAGTGGTCAAGCTGACAACGCCGCTCTCGGCGCCTGCGCCATAGAGGGTGGAATTGGCGCCGCGGAAGACCTCCGCTCTCTCCACGCCCGTCGCCGGCAGCGTGCCGAAATCGAATCGCCCGCCCAGGTCGCCGGCCTCTACGCCGTCAATCAGCACCATGTTTGCGTCTGAATTCCCGCCGCGGATAAACAGCGAAGCCTGCGAACCCATCTGCCCGATCTGCATTACACTCGCGCCTGGCATCAGCGGCAGCTGGCTCACGAAATCGGTTCTCAAATCGATGTCCAGTGGCCCGATCACCGTAGTCGCCGAGCTGGTCTGCGGCTGCGGCGTTGGCGTGCCCGTCGCCGTCACCACGATCGATTCCCGAACCCACTCCGGTTCCAGAACGATGTTGCGCTCGATGGTGTCGAGCTGCTTCGCATAGAACACCGGCGTCTCAAGCTGGCGGAAGCTCTTGGCCGAGGTCAGCAGAAAGAATCGGCCCTGTGTCCCGGTCAGGATCTGGTAGCTCCCGTCGGCACCCGAAACGGTTGTGCCCACACTCGCACCGTTCTGCAGAAGCACAACGGTTGCCCCGCTCACGCGCGCGCCGGTGGCATCCGTCACGATGCCGCGCACCGACGCCGCAAACGCCGCTGAGCAAACGAAGCTGGAGAGCAGGAAGAGTAGAACGGAGAGGCGGGCGGCGCGAATAGAAAAGCGGCCGCGAAAACGTGCCAAGGTCATATCGGCTCCTGGCGTCCCCCTCGGGACGCAAAGCGGTTTGGCGCCTGGACCGGTCTCCTGACTTGCGCCTGCCACCTTCCCAAAGCCGAGCGCGACTGGCTCATCTTCAGTGGTTCGATTGGCTTTCATCCTCACCCATCCAAAAGACGGACGGAGTGCGGACGGCGCTTACAGTTGCGGGGCAGTGACGGATTTTCACCGTCTTCCCGAGCATCCTGACGATTCTGGATTGTGACAGCGACGGTCCCATTGCATTCCTGGACCCGCCTCTGTTTCGAAGAAACTGCCGCGACGCGGAGTGAACTCCACAACGTCGACACATTCAAGATAAAGCGCGAAGCCGCAAGGGGTAAAGCTCAGCCCGCCGCGACAGACTCGGAGCGGGCGGCCTTCAGCAGGGTCCAGTTGCCCAATCCCTTCTCGCTGCACAGCATCTGCCATTCCTCTGCAGTCATCTTCCCCGCGCGTATCGCGGGCACCACCTCGCCCGGCACAAGCCGGTTGCCGCCATTTTCTAGATAGAAGACCCCTGGCCGGCTCACCAGGGTCCATCCGTTCTCCACCAGGCAAATAGCCAGCGCGCAGCGCAGAACCGCGGCCGCCGCCTCATCCCGCTGCGCCTGCTTCAGGACCCTGCCCGGAGGATTCGCAATTGCCCGCGAAATGCGCTCCGGAAACGACACAAGCCAATGCAGGCCGCTGACGCGGGTCTCCGCCAGAACAGTCATGTGCGGAGCCACCACTTTGCGCCACATCGGAATAAACACTTCGGTGCCTGCGTTCTCCCAACTCGCCGCCTTGAGCTCGGTTTCCGCCAGTTTTGGAATAATCTTCTTCAACAGGTTTAGTTCCAGCGATGACAACTCGTCGATCAGAGAAACCATCGGAGCGTTGACCTCCAGCGCCTCATCGTTCAGGCCGGGCGCGGAACGGCCGTACGACCTGGCCCGCTCGATTCGGAGATTCATCGGCGGATGCGTATCCATCGGCGAGGGCTTCTCGGTCTTCCTCTTGTCGATGTATTCCGCCGCCGCCTTTGCCACGCTGGGGGCTTCCAGGTATTGCCTGAAGCCGTTGGCCAGCGGTGTCTGATACCCGCCCGCGGCCACCGGCAGCACAACTGAGTTCCAGTAGGCGTTCAAAACCGCTGCGCATCGTCCGATGCCCAGCAGGCCATCTGCCAGCGGCTCCGATCCGGCCACGTAACAGGCCAGTTCGTCGCACCGGTACTCCTGGCGTCGCGAGATCCACTGCGTGATCCGCATGAAGCAGGCCCAGTAGCCGCGCATCCCAGCCATCAACCCGTTGAAGGCAATCGACACCACCGCCCAGCGCCGCAGAAACCGGATCACCTCGTTGTTCCGCCCCAGGTTCTCGTAAACGCGCAAAATCGCGGTCCTGGCGTTGTACACCCACGGTCCCAGCCGCGTGTCGCCCGCATAGTAGTGGGCGAACTCGTGCGCCAGCACCGCTCGAAACTGCGCAATCGAGAGCATCTGCAGCAGCGGAAGTCCCACCGCGATAATGCGGCGTTTGCGCCCCAACAATCCGCCGCCCTCCTCCACTACGAAGGCATTCGCGTCTCCAATGAGATAGACCTCGGTCGGCATTGGTTCGTCGAGCGCGGCGGCTATCGACTCGATCTCGCTCGCAATCCGCTTCTCTTTGCCAATGTCGATCAGAACGCCGTTCACCTCGGTCTCTTGCCGGCGCGGCGCCAGCGACCAGAGAATCGTCCCGCCCGCGACAATTCCGAACGCGGAGAGGAGAAGTCTCACCGCGATCAGGTTTGAGGTTTCAAGGGGTATCTCCACAAACAAGAAGACCGGCAGGAGCAGGCAAACTGCACCCAGCGCAACCGCCAGCACATAGGAGAGTACGACCGTAGCCACGCCCAGCGAACCCAGCGCGACAATCGACCATTGTCTCTCAGGCAAAGGGACCCGTTGATTCTTCATGGATGCGGCTGATCTTAGCATCCCTCAAGGACGCTTCGCAGCAGAAACTACCGCGACTCCGGGCGGTTTGAGAGGCTGGCGGGAGGAAGAAGAGTGGTGACCCCGGGCTGATTCGAACAGCCGACCTGCGGTTTAGGAAACCGATGCTCTATCCATCTGAGCTACGGGGCCACGTTTAGATTAAGCAGGTTACAGAACGTGACAACCATCGTCACCACCCTCACTATAACTCACCCACTCCACAAATGGACGCGCCCTGACCTGCACACTCCATGCTCGATCGGAACAAGAGTGGAGCAGGAAAACCACGCTGGCAGCCGGTAGCATCGGGCGGATCGGGGCGGCCGAGCCAAGGTGATCACAGCGCGGCCAAACGACATGTCGGAAGCGGCAGTCTCGTCGAAACCGCCGCTTCCGACAAATGATTCCGCATCGGGGCGCCAATGCGTGCAAGTTCTGAAAGGGATCTTAAGCCGCGGGAGTAATCAACAGCATTTCGATCGGAGGGGGCGGCGTGATCTCAGGCAGCTTTCCATACGACTGCGTGCCCTTGGCCACTTCTTCTAACACTCTGTTAACTGTATCTTCGGTTCGAGTCGAACTCACGTGAAGCCTTCTGGCTGCCCGCATCACGGTTGCCGCTAGGAGAAAGCGCTTCTCGATTTTAATCCCTGCCTCGTATACCAGTGCCGACCGCATCATCTGCCTCAATTCCCGGTGAGTGGAGCGCTATCGATCAAAGGCCGGGAAGCACTGCGTGCCCCCTGACACATCGTTTCCAACTCAGAGCACTTTTTGCAGGACAGCGACGCGGGATTCGAGTAGCGCCGCAGATCGCAAGAGGTGAATTGACGATCTCATCTTTTTCCAGCATACACTTCGCCAGCCGCATTCCCTAAAGCTTTCCCCGATCTGATACTGACCGGATCCTTTCTGAAAGCCACCGCCGGCGCGATAGCTTTTGACAGTTCGGGGTTGTAAAGGTGCTATCCTTACGAGGTCGTCGAATCCGACTTGGCGCTTTTGCCTGTTCTGCTTCTGCTTTACGCGCAAACGATTCCACATTGAGTTCAGCGATACATCAGGCAGCAAAAGGAATGGTTTATGGAGCAGGGAACAGTGAAGTGGTTTAACGATGCCAAGGGCTTCGGATTCATCAGCCGCGCCAACGGTGACGACGTGTTCGTTCATCACTCGGCCATCAGGAGCGACGGATTCCGCACTCTCAAGGAAGGTCAGACGGTCCAGTTTGACGTTGTCAAGGGACCGAAGGGCTGGCAGGCAGAGAACGTACAGGTCGCCTAGAGCCAGACGCGGAACAAGTGTTTTGCGGCGATCCTCCCCGGCTGCAGCGATAAAGCCAATTGCGAGAAATCTATCTCGGTATGGCGGCGCTTGGATTCAGCCCGTGGCTGCGACTTAGTGCGCGATATGTCTTTCGCCGCTAAAGCTGCCACCGACAGGACAGTTGGCCAAGCGATGTCCCCGACAAATGTCGGCTAACTGTGAACGAACAAACGAAAGGGTTTTATGGCTGATCAACAGATGACCTGCAGCGACTGCGGACAGGACTTCACGTTTACAAGCGAGGATCAAGCGTTCTTCCAGGAACGTGGCTATTCGGCTCCGAAACGTTGCAAGACATGCCGCCAGGCGAAAAAGAATGAGCAAGCCGGAGGCGGAGGCGGAGGATACCGCAGTGAATCACAAGGCACGACGGTCACATGCTCCGCATGCGGTAAGCAGACCACCGTACCGTTTGAGCCTCGCGGCGACCGGCCTGTCTATTGCCAGGACTGCTACAGCTCCCGGAAGAGAGATAGCGGCGGCGGCGGGAACCGTGGTGGGTTTAGGCAGAGGCGGTAAGACTCTCAGCCGGCAAATGAGCGTAGAGTTAGGTGCACATGACTGAAGCTACGCGACAAATCGTGTTGCCTTCAAAGGCGTCTGCGAATTGGAGATGCCCTGACTGCGCGTGGTCGCAACCGTTCGTGCGGCTGCTGGAGCCAGTGCCGCACGTGCCATCCAAAGCGATACAGGACGCCTTTGAGCGGCACAAATGCAGTGAGCATCGACCGCCCAAATGGGGCCGATAAGGACGCTGAAGCCTGCATGGATATGCTTGATTCCCCAGCTGCATTCCATCGCCTCCACTCGCTCACTGTGTGAAGGTGGTATACTGAAAGGGATCGAAGAATCCGATCTGGTCTTTTTTGCTTGTTCCGCCAACCGCTACACGCAACCAATTCCAAATTGAGTTCAGCGGTACATCATTTCAAGGAACAAGTTCAATGGAACAGGGAACAGTTAAGTGGTTCAACGACGCGAAGGGCTTTGGCTTTCTGAGCACCGCCAGCGGTCAGGACGTCTTCGTGCATTTCTCCGCAATTCAGAGCAATGGCTTCCGCAGCCTTCAGGAAGGCCAGGCCGTGACATTCAACGTCGTGAAGGGTCCTAAGGGCCTTCAGGCTGAAGACGTCCGGATCGCGTGAGGAACAACACAGCATTAGCGAGCGGGGCGGTCATCCCAGACCGCCCCGTTTCGTCATCGGAAGGAAATCACATGAAAAAGCCATCTCCCCGGCGCGATAAGTACTTCCTCAGAGACGTTCATCAGGAAATAGACTTCTACGATCGCAAGCTTGCCTACCTCGATAAGTATGGGGATTTTGCCACTCCTGCCGATCGCGAGGAAGCCCAGGGAAAGATGCTCACCAAGCGGGCTACTCTCGAAAAGACTGCCAAAGAACTTGCCGCATCAGGCGTTGAATTCGACGACAAGGATCTTCCGCGATCCTTCCGTACGGAGAGTCCGGTACAAGACAGCGTCCGGCCTGGCCTGTTTCTGGTGGAGCAGTCGTCTTAGGACACCGCCTTTCGATTCCAAATGTGCGCAGGTTGCACTTGATTCAAATCGCTGCTCGCTTCGGAATGAGCATGGTCGGGAGAGGGTGAGAGTCCAGGTCCATTGACACCCCGACGACAATTCGCTCCTCTGTGCGACCTGCATCATTCCCCGATGGAACAGATGATGCTGGACGAAGCATCGGACGAAACCCGCTCCTTTCATGCCTGCGGACGACCCAATTGTACCCGGATCTTTCGCGATTCCATCGGCTATCTCGACTTCGTTGAAGGCAGGTTCGATGAATCGCGTTCTACGGTCCAGAGCTGTCCCCGCTGCGGATCCGCGCTTTATCTGGCGGAGGCGGATCACTTTCTCAAGATTGAGATCATGGAGTGTCCGCGCACGGGCTGCGGTTTCGCAGCAGAGCATCGGTCCCCTTCCGCACGATAGGATCTGCGGTTCATCAGCGGTTAATTTTGAGCGTATGCTCAGATTTGCAGCTTGCTTTATAGTTCTCGCCCAGGGCAGTCCGTAGCTTGCTGCGGGCGGGCAACATGCCCTTCCTACAGGCGCGAGAGTCAACATGGTGTGGGCAGGTGGTGCTGAACTTCCGACCCCGGTTTCATCAATGATCGGACGAAATTATGCGAGTGCTGGAATTCTTCAAGCGTGACAGGACATTCAGAGAGCCCGTCATCTACATCACCAATTTCTTCATGATTCTGTTTCACGCCGGCGCGGTGGCAGCACTCTTCACATTCAGTTGGAAAGCCTTTGCAGTCGCTTTCCTGCTGTGGTGGGTTGCCGGCAGCCTCGGAATCGGGATGGGCTACCACCGGTTGCTCACGCACCGCGGATACAAGACTCCCAAGTGGATGGAATATTTTCTGACTGTCTGCGCCACTCTGGCGCTCGAAGGCGGACCCATCGCCTGGGTTGGAATACACCGCCTCCATCACCAGAACACTGACCGCGAAGGCGATCCGCATAGTCCCCGCGATGGCAGTATCTGGGCCCACATGGGTTGGATTCTGACCGGCAAGTCGATGCAAGGTCAGGCGGCGGAGCTCTTGCCCTATGTTCCGGAACTTCGCAAGGACGCATTCCACAGATGGATCAGCAAATGGCACTGGGTGCCGATCTCGACACTGGCCGTCCTGCTTCTTGTCCTTGGCGGATGGCAGTTCGTTCTGTGGGGAATCTTCCTTCGTACCGTCATCGGACTGCATACGACGTGGCTGGTCAATTCCGCCACTCACATGTTTGGAAAACAGCGGTTCCGCACCCACGACGATTCCAGAAACAGCTTCTGGGTCGCAACGCTCACCTTTGGTGAAGGCTGGCATAACAACCATCATGCGTATCCTCAATCCGCTCGTCATGGCTTGACCTGGTACGAGTTCGATCCGAACTGGTACGGGATCTCGGTTTTGCGCATGCTGGGGCTGGCCTGGGACGTGAAAGCGCATGAGCTCGAGCCATCGCATGGCTTGCCCGCTGCGCTTCCTGCGCGCGCCGTCGCGTTCTCTGCGAAGAACCCCATGAACGCGCTTCTGGTCTATCCTCAATTCCCCGAGACTTTTTGGAGCTTCAAGTACGCGCTGTCGTTCCTCGGCAAGCGGGCGGCGCAACCGCCGTTGGGTCTGATGACCGTAGCCTCACTGCTCCCCAAGTACTGGAACAAGCGCCTCGTTGACACCAATGTGGAGCGGCTTCGTGACCGCGACCTGGCGTGGGCGGACGTGGTGCTTCTGAGCGGCATGCACATCCAGCAAGACGCTTTGGCGGCAATCGTGGAGCGTTGCCGGGCGCTGGGCGTGAGAACCGTAGTGGGTGGCCCGATCACCAGTTGCGTGCCGGCGGCCGATCTCAACGCGGATCACGTAGTCATCGGCGAAGCTGAGGACTTGATCGCCGAACTGGCGCAGAACCTGGAACAGGGCACGGCACCGGCTGTCTATCAGGCCGCCGAAAGACCGGATATGTGGATCAGCCCACTGCCCGACCTGAGCCTCATCAAGATGAAGCGCTACTCCACCATGACGGTGCAGTACTCGCGCGGCTGCCCGTTCAATTGTGAGTTCTGCGACATCATCGAGATCTATGGCCGGCGTCCGCGCACCAAGGCCGTCCCTCAGGTGCTGGCCGAACTCGATCAGTTGCGCGCGGCGGGATGGCGGGAATCGGTCTTTATCGTTGACGACAACTTCATCGGCAACAAGGCAAAGGCCAAGGAATTGTGCGTTGCGCTTGCCGGGTGGCGAAAGCAGTCAAAGAGAAAGTTCGACTTTATTACCGAAGCTTCCCTGAACCTGGCGGACGACCCTGAGCTTTTGCAGTTGATGAAAGATGCCGGATTCAAATCGGTCTTTCTCGGCATCGAGACGCCTGACGAATCTGGTCTGGTTGCGAGTAATAAGTTACAGAACACCCGCCGCAGCCTGCTCGATAGCATCGCGACCATTCAGAGTTATGGCATGCAGGTGATGGGCGGCTTCATTCTTGGCTTTGACACCGATCACGCCGATATCTTCGACCGCATGGTGGAGTTTATTCAGAAGAGCGGTATTCCCATCGCGATGGTCGGGCTGTTGCAGGCCATGCCGGGAACACAGCTTTTTCGGCGCTTGCGGAAGGAAGGCCGCATTCTGGATGAAGGGCATGGCAACAACACCAGCGAGCACCTGAATTTCCTTCCTCACATGGACGCCACTCGCTTAGTCGAAGGCTACCGCTCCGTGCTGAAGCAGATTTATAGCTGCGAGGCATACTACGACCGCGTAAAGCTCTACCTCAACCGCACGCAGCCAAAGCCAGGTGAGTCGACGGCAAAGCAGCGCTTGCTCACGCAAAGCAATGCGCGCGCATTGGTCACCTCCATTCTTCGCCAGGGTATCTTCGGCCGGCGGCGTTGGAGCTACTGGAAGTTCCTGCTGACCGCGGCTACGCGCTATCGCCGTTCCTTCGGCGCAGCCATGACTCTGGCAGTCATGGGATATCACTTCCAGATAATGACTCGGAAGCTTTTGAAAACCGTCGAAGAACCCGTGGTAACAGCCGCGGATGCGGCT
>Ga0206908_1080_pt1 | contig 17827 bp, 11 predicted proteins | sample Alteio_BWOrgHeat_78_FD_152979 | JGI IMG/M metagenome (GOLD analysis project Ga0206908, IMG submission 152979) | Enriched cells from forest soil in Barre Woods Harvard Forest LTER site, Petersham, Massachusetts, United States -... | ecosystem: Environmental > Terrestrial > Soil > Temperate forest >... | reverse complement strand
TACTACTAAGGGAGGTTGTGCAGCTCATGATACGCTTACGGTTATTGATGTACCATGCAAAGAAAATTTTGTGATCCCGAATGTATTTTCACCTAATGGAGATGGCAAAAATGATGCATTTAAAGTAACTAATTTATGTCCTGGCTTTAAATTTGAAATGTCGATTTACAATCGTTGGGGCGAGTTAATGTTTGTTACAGATTCTAACCGTGCTGGTTGGGACGGAAACAGTGCAGCTGGTGTGCCTGCCGTTAACGGAACATACTATTATGTTATTAATATCAATAAAAGACCATATACAGGTTTTGTAATGTTATTGAGGGAGTAATTATATGCTCGATTCCGATGAAGATTTTCGTTTGTCTCAGGAGTTTGTAAAATTCCGGGAGTATTCTACAGGTGAACACGCGCTCGATCTGATCGAATTGCTAAAAGGAAATAATATTGATTTCAGAGCATCAGGAATTTCATCTGATGTTGGTAAATCATTTACCGGCGGTATTCAGCAGGATGAAGTGACCATCAAACTTCGTAGAAAAGACTTTCCAAAAGCGAATAAGCTCCTGGAGGAGGTTGCCCGGGGAAATATTAAAGAGATAAGTAAGGATCATTATTTATTTGAATTTACGGATGAAGAACTTGTTGAGATTCTGCAAAAACCGGAAGAATGGAGTGAAGAGGATTATTTACTGGCACAAAATATTTTGAGCGAACGGGGGAAGAATTATACTAAGGAACAATTGTCAGTTTTTAAACAACAGGCACTGGAACAATCGGCGAAACCGAAAAACGGAGATGGTTTTACTATTTTTTTTGGATATGCTACAGCGTTGTTAGGAGGTTTGCCGGCAATCATTATTGGTTGGCATTTAATGACTTCTAAAAGAACATTATCAAATGGAGAAAAAGTGGTTGCCTATAATAAACAATCACAGAAGCATGGATTCCGGATTCTTGTAATAGGAATTGTTGCTTTTCTAGCCTGGGTTACTTACAGAATTACAAAAACTAATTAGAGTAGATCGGCAAGCAGATGAGTTTGCTTTAAGCGTACACCCTTTTCCGTTTCTTCTATCACACAACATTCATTGACAGGATCATGTTCGAAAAACAAAACAAAGCCTTTTTGTGCAGCTTCTTTCATAAAAATTCCTTTTTCCTGGAGTGTAAGTAAAGGCCGTGTATCATAAGCCATTAGATAAGGCAGGGGAATATGTCCTGCAGAAGGTAACAGGTCAGCCATATACACGACTGTTTTTCCATTATAATTGATATGCGGAATCATCATCGCATCTGTATGTCCGCGCGTAAGCATAATGGAAAATTCATTTCCAAGTTCACTTACATTTTGCCTCGCATCTCCGTTTGTCTTAATAAACTTAAGTTGACCACTTTCCTGTATCGGTAAAATATTTTCTTTCAGAAAGCTGGCCTTTTCGCGGGCATTGGGATTAGTCGCCCATTCCCAGTGTTGTTCGTTACTCCAGTAGGTTGCATTTTTAAAAGCCGGTTCGTAACCGGTCTTGTCTTTATTCCATTGAATACTTCCTCCGCAATGATCAAAGTGGAGGTGGGTGAGAAAAACATCTGTTATATCATCTCTTGTAAAACCTTTTGTCTTCAGGGATTTGTCCAGTGTATCATCACCATGGAGATAATAATAACCCATAAATTTTTCATCCTGCTTGTTTCCGATCCCTGTATCAATAAGGATTAATCGTTTACCATCTTCAATCAAAAGACAGCGCATAGCCCAGCTGCACATGTTATTTGGATCAGCGGGATTTGTTTTATTCCAGATTGATTTAGGCACAACGCCAAACATAGCGCCGCCATCTAATTTAAAGAAGCCTGTATTGATTACGTGAAGTTCCATAGAGTACGAATACGAATGAATACGAATTTACGAATTTAGGAGATTCAGGAAACGAGAAAGCGGTGTGGTAAATTATATACAGGTTCGCTTCCTGAATCTCCTAAATTCGTATTCGTATTATATTCGTAAATTCGTATCCATTCGTATTCGTATTGAACACTGAATTATTCATAGCCAAACGTATTTTAGGAGGACGAAAAAAGGATAAAAAAATATCCACACCTATCGTTCGTATTGCTGTTGCAGGTATTTCACTTGGATTGATCGTAATGATAGCTACAGTAGCCATTGTCACTGGCTTTCAGAAAGAGATCAGGGAAAAAATAATCGGTTTTGGCGCACATATTCAGATCACCAATTATGACAATAATACTTCCCAGGAGCCTGCACCCATAAGCAGAAAGCAGGAATTCCTACCTGATCTCGAAAAACTACAAGGAGTAAAACACATCCAGGTATATGCTGTGAAAAATGGGCTCATTAAAACCAAAACAGATAATGAAGGTGTATTGCTTAAAGGGGTTGGAAGTGATTTCGACTGGAGTTTTGTAAAGAAAAACCTGAAAGAAGGAGATGTATTTGCGGTAAGCGATACAGGAACAGGTAAAAAGATAATTATTTCGAAACGTATTGCGAACAGGCTGGAGAAAAAAGTTGGAGACCGCTTGCTTGTTTATTTTATCACACAAAAAAAGAGCGGCGATTCATCAGGGACTCTTCAGTATGAACAACGTATAAAAGAATTTTTTATCAGTGGTATTTACGAAACAGGTTTTGAAGAATACGATAAGAAAATGGTATTTGTGGATATCGCACAATTACAAAAACTGAATTACTGGAGCAGAGATCAGATAGGAGGCTTTGAAGTGATGCTGAATAATTTTGATCAGCTTGATAAAATCGGGGAAGATGTAAACAACCTGGTTGGAGAAAATCTTGCTGCACAAACCATCCGCCAGGTAAATGAAACCATTTTTTCGTGGCTTGATTTACAGGATGTAAATGCGTTAATCGTTATAGGGTTAATGGTTTTAGTAGCATCCATCAACATGATTTCGGCATTACTGATCCTGATCCTTGAACGGACAAATATGATCGGCATATTAAAAGCATTAGGTTCCGCAAACTGGGGAATCCAGAAAATATTTTTGTATAATGCATTATACCTGATTGGACAAGGTTTGTTTTTCGGTAATATTATTGGAATTGGATTATGTATAATTCAGCAACATTTCGGAATTATAACATTACCTGAAGAAACATACTATGTTCCTGTAGTGCCTGTCAATATTAATATTGTGCATATACTGCTTCTTAACTTAGGGACTCTTCTTACTTGTTTACTTATGCTTTTACTTCCTTCGTTCATTGTATCAAGAATTACTCCGGTTAAGGCAATTCGATTTAGCTAGTTTTTTTCGCGCAGAGACGCAAAGTCCGCAAAGAGCCTTAATTGTATCATCCTTTGCTCTGCGGACTTTGCGTCTCTGCGCGAAAATGTAAATTACCCATACTATTTTCTTAATTTTGTTTAAATCAATTTTACTATGTACTACAACAACATTCTCGAAACAATCGGCCACACACCAATGGTGAAACTGAACAAGATCACCAAAGATGTAAAAGCATTATGCCTTGCTAAAGTGGAAACCTTTAATCCCGGTAATTCCATCAAAGACCGCATGGCGCTCAAAATGATTGAGGATGCGGAAAAGCAGGGCAAACTGAAACCCGGCTATACCATTATCGAAGGGACATCCGGAAATACGGGAATGGGACTGGCAATGGCTGCTATCATCAAAGGTTATAAATGTATTTTCACGACTACAGACAAACAGAGTAAAGAAAAAGTAGATGCTCTGCGTGCATTTGGAGCTGAAGTAATTGTTTGTCCAACCAATGTAGATCCGGAAGATCCGCGTTCGTATTATTCTGTTTCATCCCGCCTGGAAAGAGAAACACCGAATTCCTGGAAAGCAAATCAGTACGATAATTTATCAAACACACAGGCGCATTATGAAAGTACAGGCCCGGAAATATGGGAACAGACAGAAGGAAAAGTAACACACCTGGTTGTTGGTGTAGGAACGGGCGGAACAATTTGTGGAACGGGAAAATACCTAAAAGAAAAAAATCCGAAAATAAAAGTCTGGGGAATTGATACATATGGCTCTGTATTTAAAAAATACAAAGAGACTGGTATTTTAGATAAGGATGAAATCTATCCATACATAACTGAAGGGATAGGAGAGGACTTCCTTCCAAAAAATGTTGACTTCAGCATAATTGATCATTTCGAAAAAGTGACAGATAAAGATGCCGCGATTTATACGCGTGAGATCGTCCGGCAGGAAGGAATATTTGTTGGAAATTCAGCCGGATCAGCAATGGCGGGACTCCTACAATTAAAAGATAATTTTAAAAAGGACGATGTTGTTGTCATTATTTTTCACGATCACGGAACACGTTACCTGGGCAAAATGTTTAACGATGACTGGATGCGTGACCGTGGATTCCTTGTCAAAGAAAAACCTAAAGCAATTGATCTGATTCAGTCGCACAAACATCAAAAGCTGGTTACTCTTGATTCAAATATGTCCGTACATATTGCAGTTGAAAAAATGTCGAAGTTTAATATTTCACAGATTCCTGTAACTAAAAACGGGGTGTTTATTGGTTCTATCAATGATTCTCAGCTCTTCAGCAAACTTCTTGAAAAACCGGATCTTAGAAATCAAAAAATTGAATCAGTTATGCAGCCTCCATTTCCTTTTGTTGCTGCCAGTGCTACCATAGAAGATGTCTCCAAAAAAATTACAAGAGAAAACACAGCAGTATTGGTGAAAGACGAAAATGGTGACCCGCACATTATCACCAAGCATGATATTATTGAAGCAATCGGTTAAAAATAAAAAGTTGGTATTAATAAATATTCGTAAATCGTAAATTGTAATTCGTCAATCGTCAATCGTCAATTCATTCACCTGTTCCTGCAACCACTGGAGGTTTGTGATATTTTTTTCTTTATTTATTTTGTCTTTTAACTTCTGAATTGCTTTTTCGTAGATTGTTCTGGAAGGTACTGGTCCTTTTAATTTTAAATCGAAAGCGTTTTTTGTATACTTCACAAGATTCTGGTGAACAGTACGCTGATACACCGATATTTTTTTATTTCTCAGTAGGTAAACTTTAAAAGCATCTACCAGGGAATAAAATGGTTCTACTTCTTCCAGCTCATAATACATTTTAAGCAGCATGGATTTTGCTCCAAGGTGATAAAATACATCAGTGAACTCTACTTTCTGCAATAGCTTCAATGCATCACGATAATCTTTTTTACTGTAATAATAAGAAGCCAGGTTATATTCATATGCATTTTCCCTTGAATCAGGTGCAATATGTTTTTTGAAATTTTCAATGAATTGTTTTGTCCAGTCGAATTTATTCAATCGCATGGCAACAGACACAATATTTTTATAATCCCACTGCGATAAGTAAGCGCCTTCAAATATAACCCGGTTTTCCAGCAGCGATTCGTATATGGAAAAAAGTTGCTCAAGGAAATCGCTTTCTCCACTGTTGATCCGTTTAATACAATAGTTTTGGGCATGGTCATACATTTGCCGGGCTTCTTCCCTTGAAAAATGATCCGCATGTTTTTTTAATTCCGATTTTAATTCAAGAAAGTGATCTGATTTTTTCGGTTCGGTCAAACAAAGTAATATGGTGTAATAAATGTGAACGATTGGAATTGACTTGTAAAGTTTCTGATTATGCTTAATGTGTTCAAGCACCTCTGATTTCATTTTAGGATTGTATTCTGCACCGATTATATTTTTCCGGTTTTCCATTTCGCACAGGTCTTTCAGCTTTTCAGATAGGTAATAAATGTCGAGGTTATCGGATTTGGCTTGTAAACTCTCATTGCTTTTTCGTACTTCCTTCTTAATAAAGTAGTGGTCCAGCTCACGTTCAAGAATATATCTTTCATGATAAAAAGAAGCATCCTGATTTTTCTTTTCAAGAAGTTTTCTGTAATCATTGCTGTTACTGATAAAATGCTTATCGAGGTTGCGTTCACGGAGTTCGGTGAGCAGAAATTCTTTTTGTACTAATTTAATTTTTTCAAACCTGATTTGAGAAATATAAGATTCAAGTAAACGCATCAGAAAGGTCATTGTATCGCTTACTTTTTGCTCAACATACTTTTGCTTTCCGAATAAGCGGATATAAATCTTCTTTTTATAAATAGGCGATTGCTCGTCTTTCTCCAGCAAGTTTGCTATATAGCTGTTCAGTAATACAACCTGTTTGTTGGAATTAAAAAAAGGAGATTCCACGTATTCTGCAAACCTTCTTTTTTCAATTGTATCCAGTGTTCTGTAAAGATCAATCAGCTTTGAATTATTTATCATTTCAAATTGAGTATATAATTTAAATATTAACTAATTGAATATAAGCATATTATGATTTTAATTTATTTTATATTTATTCAAAAGTACAAAAAAATGTAATGTTATTACAGACTTGCTCATTGCATATTTGTATCGTGAATCAGAGTATAGTAACAAACACACCATAACAAACAGAAAAAAAACTTAACTATGTATAACCAGCTAATCCCGCAAACCATGAATGAAAACTACCAAAGGAGCAACACGGTATGTTCCGAAAGAAAAACGACTAAAGCACGATACTTCGCGTCCGCGCTGGTTGGTATGCTGCTAGTATTATTTACAGTAGAGAGCCAGGCCCAGTGCGGAATTACCGTCAGCAGTACAACTATCCTTTGTAATGGAGGGGTGGGCAGTATAACTGCAATAGTAACCAGTGGTACACCTAACTATACTTTTGTATGGAGTACAGGTGCAACCGGATTAACCTCGGGTACCACAAATACGGTAAATGGTTTAGCTGCCGGAACATACACTGTTACGATGACTGATGGGGCGGCTTGTATGTCCAGCAGAAGCGTTACAATTGTGGAGCCTCCGGCCATTACGATCAGTGGCCCAACTGTTACAAATGCTGCATGTGGGTTGAATAATGGTATTGCTGTAGCTAATGCTGCGGGTGGTATAGGTACCTTGACTTATAGCTGGTCAAATGCCGTAGTTGGTCAAACCAATACCAATCTTGCTCCTGGTTCCTACACCCTAACCGTGCTTGATGCGAATTCGTGTTCAAAGGTAGCTCCTACATATGCTGTTGTTAATAATGCTCCGGCTCCCGTGATAGTTTCCCTTACGCCAACAAATATTACATGTAATGGAATGAATAACGGATCAGCAGTTGTTTCAGCAACAGGAGGTACAGGGGCACTGAGCTATTCGTGGTCAGCAAGTGTATATGCGCAAACTTGTAATAATCTATCAGCAGGGATTTATTCTGTTACGGTTTCGGATGCTAATGGTTGTAATGCAATATCCACGGTTACAATTACTGAGCCAGCTGCAATTATAGCTTCTGCGGCAACAATAACAAATGCAACATGCGGACTTTCTAATGGAAGTATTTCTGCAAATGTAAGCGGTGGCACGGGAACACTTACTTACTCGTGGAGTAATACCTATTCATGGAGTAACATAACTCTGTCGCAGACGATAACAGGACTGGCTGCGGATTCTTATACACTTTCAATTACAGATGCGAATGGTTGCACAAAAAGTTTACCTGATTATGCAAATATCGTTAATGCCGGGTTAACAATTTCTTTGGTAGTGCCAGTCAATCCTTTATGTAATGGACAAACCGGATTTGCTACAGTAAGTACAACAGGTGGAAGCCCTACTTATACTTATACATGGAGTGCAGGATCAACCGTCATTACATCTGCTTCTTCCTCAAACACAATTAATGATCTCAGTCCGGGTACTTATACAGTTACTGTTCAGGATGGCACTGGCTGTCAAAGTACGTCAACTGTTACAATAATTCCTCCTTCCGCAATCACTGTTACAACCAGTGTTACAAATGTAAAATGCTTCGGAGACGCCAATGGAAGTATATCGACAACTGTCTCAGGAGGAACAAGCCCATATACATATAATTGGCCAACTGGATCAACGGCTCCGAATCTTACAAATCTTCCTGGTAATTCTGATTATACAGTCACAGTGACCGACGCCAATGGTTGCATCATCAGTACTTCAATTGTTGTGACACAACCGGCATCTGCTCTAACGGTTACTACCTCGGCGGAAAAAACTTCCTGCGGAGTAGCCAACGGGATGGCTTTTGCTTATCCAAACGGTGGGACACCGGGTTACTCTTATCTGTGGAGCACTGGCGCTACAAACGCAACGATTACAAATGTTGCAGCTGCGCAATATGCTGTAACCGTTTATGATGGAAATGCATGTATGGCCGCAGCTTATGCGTTGGTAGCCGACTCCTGCGACCTGGTATGGCCCGGAGATGCAAACCACGATCTTGTGGCAGACAATAACGATATTCTTGCTATAGGTGTTGCTTATGGAACCACTGGTCCCGTGCGTGACATAACAGGTAACATGTGGGCTGGATATGCGGCCATGAATTGGGGAACCACGCTCAGTAACGGCAAAGATTATAAAAATGTAGATTGTAATGGAGATGGTATAGTGAATGAAGATGATACACTTGCGATTGTTTTGAATTACGGTCTGACTCATAACATGAAGATTCATAATCCGGATTACATTACAGGTTTGGCCGATCTTCAATTCAGTATTCCCAAAGATTCTGTTCTTTCAGGATCTACAGTTAACGTTCCAATTATGCTGGGATCAAGTTCAATCCATGCCAGCAATATATATGGACTCGCATTTACGGTGAACATGGATCCTACGGTTGTCGACACCAGTAAAGTTCATGTTTCGTTCAATAGTTCCTGGTTGGGAACGGTGGGAACTAACCTGATTTCAATAGCTAAGAAACCAGGTAACTCAAGCAACCTGGCAATTGGTGTTACACGCATAGATCATACTAACGTTTCCGGTTTTGGTCAGATAGGCGTGTTGAGCATCACCATGAAAGATGATATCTCCGGTAAAACGAATGGGCCTCTTTACAAAAAACTGATGTTGCAGGCAACGCAGGTAAAAGTAATCAGTAAAGATGAAACAATTGTTCCTGTCAATGCCGTTACAGATTCAATTGTGGTTCAAAACACCGGCTTAACCGGCATAAACAAATACAGTGATAACAGAATGGTAACTGTTTATCCTAACCCAGCATCTGATCTGCTTAATATTAATCTTGAAAACGTAAATGCAAAAGAGATTAAATTAATAAATATCCTGGGAGAAGTACTTTGGTCCCACACCGGTATTACAAATAACAAAATGAATATTGATACACATGCATTACCGGCTGGAACATATTACCTGAGTATAACAACTGCACAGGAAAATATAGTTAAACAGATCAATGTTATTAAATAGTTAAGAGTTAACCAGAGTGAAAGGGCGATCGGGTTTTCCGGTCGCTCTTTTATTTTGTATACATTGGTATAATTTGACGATTTGAAAAAAATGTTACTTTTATACCATCTTGCGTTTCAAAATAGTCCAACTAAAAAGGTTTGAAACGCTAGATGGTGTTATGCCACGCGTGGGCAACTTTTGACTCCAACTTATATAAGTGTAAGCTGTATTATTATATAAACCAAAACAAATCTCAAATGAAAATTCTGAAATATTTAGTTATCGGGCTTGTTAGCCTTGTTGTACTTGTATTTATTGTTTCCATGTTTTTTAGCTCAAAGATCCATGCTGAAAGAAGCGTTACTATAAACGCTCCTGTGGATGTGGTATTCGCACAAGTTAACACGTTAAAAAACTGGCCTAAATGGGATCCATGGATGTCTAAAGATCCTAATGCGGAAAATACATATGAAGGCCCGGAATCCGGAGTTGGTTCAATTCACAAATGGAAAAGTAAAGTGAGAGAAGTTGGTTCGGGTGCAATGACACTTACTTCAAGTGTTCCGAATGAATCACTTGATTTCAAACTGGAATTTGAAGGCCGCGGATCATCAATGGCTGGTTTTAAATTTAAAGCGGATGGCCCAAACACAATGGTGACATGGAGCCTGGATATGGATGCAGGAATGAATCCGATCATGCGTATAATGGGAAGTATGATGGATAAAATGATCGGTCCGGATTTTGAAAAAGGTTTGAACAACCTGAAAGAACTTTGTGAGAAAATGCCAAAGGGAATTGAGACAGCAATGAAAGTAGAGGAGACTACAACAAAAGATCAGATGATGCTTATTGTAAAAGATAGCTGCAAAATTGAAGACATAGGGAAAAAGTTGGGTTCACTTTACCAGGAAATCGGAAAAGTAGTTGGTGCACAAAAACTGGAAATGGCTGGCGCTCCTTTTGCAATCTATCCAAAGTTTGATAAAGCTGCCGATCAGGTAGTACTTGAAGCTGGCATATCTGTAAACAAAAAGGCGGAAGGCAAAGGCGCCGTTAAGTATATGGAAATGAAAAGTGGGAAAGCAGCAAAAGTTAATTATTATGGTGATTACATGAAGAGTGAAGTTGCACACAATGCAATACAAGATTGGGTAAAGGCCAATAACAAAAAGATTATTGGAGCACCATGGGAAGTATATGTTACTGACCCAATGACTGAAAAAGACACTGCAAAATGGCTGACAGAAATTTACTATCCGATCGAGTAAAATAAAAACGAAAGCAAACAAAAAATCCTGGCACCTGGTGCCGGGATTTTTTGTTTGCTTAAGCATGATTGGTTTAAAAATCCTTACTCGTATAGGCCCCGGCTTCTTTTGTATTACTCTTTACTCCGTTTTTATATACGATCACAAAGGCATCAGTTACACCCTGGTCGACTAAAATTTTCCTGTAGTTTTTTGCATCTTCATAATTCCCGAAACTTCCAACAGTTAACAGGTTAATTCCCCCGTCTTCTATCTGATTGATACCTTCGATCTGAATAAATTTACGTGCCATATCCTCATTCATTTTTTCCTGTGTGCGATAAGCACCTATCTGAACTTTGTATTCAATCTTCGCCCATTTTTTTGCCTGTACAGCAAGTGACTGAACACTAAACGCATTCAGGACTTCCTGGTCGAATTTCGCTTCTGCGGTGATATCAACTATAAACGCATCTTTATAACCCGCTTCAAGAATTAATTTTTTCATGGTTTCTGCCGTCGAACGTATCGCAGATGCTCCAACAACATACCGGATCGTTCCCTGTTTGTCCATAAAGCTTTTTACATTTTTCAGGTTGGGGAAATTTGTATTAGGTAATTGCTGAGAGAATGCACCGATCTGAACTGCATAAATCGGATCCTTTTTTGAAAAAACAACTGGTCGCGTTTTTAAACCTTTTGTCAGTTCAGGATTGGCTTTGATTTCTTTTTTAGGTTCAGTAACTGTAGTTGTCGTCGTTTTAGTTTCTTTTACTTCTTCGGGTTTTGTTTTGGGAACGTCTGTAGCAATTGCCTCTGCAGGCTTAACTGTTTCAACGGGCTTTGTGCGATTTTCATTGTCAACTTTTGCAGAAGCTGCTAACGGCACAATGCAGTCCTTCATACGCGCCGCAGCATCTCTTACATATTCATTTGAATTGTCTCCAATAATGGATGTGAATTTGTCAAAAGTAGTTTTCGCATCTGCGCAGCGGTTAAGGTAAGTATAACAAACGCCTAAATAATAAATTGCATAAACCGGCGTGCGTCTTTCTTTGTAGTAGCTCGACTGATATTCATTCGTACTGAATTTAATGGAATTCTCAAGCAGGGATAATGCTTTTTCATTTTCAGTATGGAGTGCCACATAACAAACTCCAATCAGGTATTTTATATTTGCATTGTCCGGATCAAGTTTGTCCAGTTCATAAAGCACAGGTAATGCTTCGGTGAATTTTTCGAAACGAAGTGTAACAACTACCTGGTTGAATTTTGTAATAAACTCCTGGCTTTCGTTGTCGACTGCAAACGAACCAACGTTTAAACAAACCGATAAGAAAATAAGCGCTGCAATTTTTTTCATGTGAGACAAGGTTTGACTGTAAACAAAAATAGAGGGATAAAAAGCTTATTCAGAGGGAGAAGTCAGCTGGAATTAAACAAAGGCTTGTTAATAAGCTTGAACTTATTCCAGCTCCGACAAAAGAACCATCAGTTTTTCAAGCTCGTTGCGCATACCAATCACACTATACTCATAGTTATTGGCAAGCATCGCAAAGGTTAATCGTTTACCGCTTTTAGTTGTAACGTATCCTGCAAAACTTAATACCCTCGACATATAACCACCCTTACAACGAATGTTTTTTTCAACCAGGCTGCCTTTGCATATTTCACTTAACTCACCCGGATCACCGGCTACAGGTAATGTATTATAAAACACATTGAATAATATGCTGTCTTTGGTATAGGATTGCAAAACATTCACCAGTTGCCTTGCTGTTACCGCATCGAAACGGGAAACACCGCTGCCATCCACCATGAAAAAGCCCCGGGTATCAATATTATTTTCTTCGCAATAATCTTTAACCACATTTACACCGCCAGGCGTACTTCCATAACCTTTCTGGTAAAGCGATAATGATCTCAATAGATTTTCAGCATAAAAATTCTGACTCACCGTGTTGGTGTACCAGATAATACTCGAAAGAGTAGGAGAGCTTGTTGTGTAAAAAGAAGTCCGGTCTTTCTTTATTTTTTTATCACGTATGCGCAACTTTCGTGTTGTTGTGGCAGAATCGCGGACCGGAATTCCGTTTTTTTTGAGTTTTAAATACAGGGCATGCGCGCAATAGTAGGCAGGATCAGGAATAGCACTTTGTCCGATAAACGTATAGTTGCCTGCCTTGACAGCTCCTTTCAGATAGCGCTCATTTGAATATGGACCGCCGGATGCATAAACATAATCTTTTAAAGTGCTGTTATTTACTCCGATATAGTTAATTAATTTAAGTTCTGGTATTGGTTGAACTACACTGAATTTCGGTTTGACAGAGTTACCATCTACTTTTATATCATACACGTTTTCATGAAAAGATAATCCGCAGGGACCTATACCATAATCGCTTTGCATATCTTCCCATGCCCAGCCAGCCGGGATTATATCGTCATCAAATACATCCGCATCGCCTATCACTGCACCTTTTATTGAATCAATACCAAGATTTTTTATTGCGGTGATCCAGTTAGCTAAAATACTTTCTTCATCACAACCGTTAAAAACAGAAGAGCCAAGAGTTGGATCACCACTTCCTTTAATGTAAAGATTGCCTTCTAATGTTTTGTCGAATTTGTCAATTACTCCGTCATATTGCAGTCGTGTTGAGTAACGAAACCCGGGCCCAAGTTTATTCAGGCAGATTCCGGTAGTCACCGTTTTTAAAGCTGATGCGGGAACCAGACTTTGATTGCTATTGTATTCCACGAGTATATTGCCGCTATCCGAACTCAGACAAAAACCAAAAGTTCCGTGTTGAAGGGAATCTGAATGCGCCAATGTTTCAATTGCACCTTTCAGGCATTCAAGAGAAGTTGAATCGTGCGGAAGAAGAATGGAAGTCGTGGCTTTTTTGACTTTAACAACTGACTTAACTGTTTGGTTTTTAGACTCTTCTTTGGATGGATAAAAGAAAACACTAAGAAGCAATGCTAAAAGGCCAACACTGATGATGACAAAAGAAATAATTTTTTTCTTCACGACACAATGTTAAGTTTTTTTTCAACTAATCGGTGACATACTTCAATTAGTCGGTAATAAAGTTATAAATTTGATGTGTAAGATTTTCTGTTTTTATGATAATTGAAAAAGTTAATATTGTTCGTACTCTTAAGTCGGGTGTTTTCACGTTGGAGATGGGGGATGATGGTGTTTTGCGGCTACATGTTTCCGGAGATAAAGAAATTAATCTGGCGGGATACCAGGAAATGGTTAAACGTATAGGTGAAATTTCAGATGGAAAACCGGTGCCTGTTTTTGCATCCGGAGATGAATTCATGATACCTGATGAGGATGTCAGAAAATTAATGACCCGATCAGATTCGAATCCATATAGTATAGCCAGTGCTATCTTGGTTAAATCTATTTCTCAACGGTTGATCGGAAATTTTTTTGTAAAAGTAATGAAACCGGAGCGTCCGTTCCGGATTTTTACAAATGAAGAAGAAGCCCTGGAGTGGTTAAAAACTTTCCTTTAAATCTTTCATGTTTTCATAGTTTAGTTCAGCCTGAAATTTAGCATTTTGTTTTAGCTTCTTTAACACAGTAGAAGCTTATAAATGCTTATTTTTAATACCTAAATTGCCTTCCGGTCAGAATGAACAAAAGCTTAACGTTTACATTGTTTTTAGCTATCGTATTTAATGTCACTTTTGCACAAAAAAATTCGGGCTTAAATCAATCGGTTGCTTTTTCGGCCTCAGTAAATAAACGTTCAGAAAAATCTCCCCATCCAAAAGTTTTAGGATCCACTGCAACTCCCGCATCTCCTTTAATCACTCAATGGGAAAATCACGCAACGACAGGCGAATCCTATGTGTTGGATATTGCTAACGATGCAAAAGGGAATACATATGTTACCGGAAAGTTTACCGGGACAATGCCTGTTGGTGTAGGAGTCTTTATTTCTAATGGAGATACAGATGCTTTTGTAATAAAATATGGTAAGAATGGGGTTGTAAAATGGGCTAAACAAATTGGCGGAATAAGTTGCGATGTGGGTTCAGGAATTACAGTTGATAACAAAGGGAATATTTGTGTAACGGGTAGTTTTACCGGAGCTGTGGATTTTGACGGGAACCTGGTTTCTGGTTTGCATGCAAACAGTCAACAGGAAATATTTTTAGTAAAATATGATTCAAGTGGAATTTTTCAATGGGTAAGGAGACAGGGAGCTATATTGAGTGACGACAGAGGGATGTCGGTTGCCGCAGATACGAGTGGTAATATTTACCTCACCGGCTATTATGGCTCCAATGCTGGTTCTGCATTGGAAGGAGATTCGCTGCAACCTGATTCAACAACGCACACAATAAAAAGCATAAGTTCATATGGAATAAATGATTACTTCATCTCTAAATATACTGCGCAGGGACTTGTAGCCTGGCGGAATACCGGTGAAACGGACTATGCGGGAGGAAGAAGGGTAGCTGTAGATGCGCAAGGAAACTCTTACATAACAGGAGCTTTTAAAAACAATATAATTATAGATCAGCCGGCAGATGCAGTACTTTCTGCACCGGGAACTGGAAGTGGTACACCTGATCTTTACCTTGTTAAATATAATACATGGGGTAAATTTAAATGGGCAAAACAAGCGTCCTCTCAGAATGCAGAAGGTACAGATCTGATTCTAAATAGCAGCGGAGAATTAATTGTCACCGGTTCTTTTACAAATTCAGCAACGTTTGGAGCAGCGGGAATACTCACAACAACTGGTTCTGGTGATCTTGATTTTTTTATTGTGAAATGCGACAATGCCGGAACATTTTTATGGGCGCAGCAGTCTTTTGCAGATCAACTGGTCGGCTCTCATTTTGCGATTGGAAATGCCTTGAGAACGGACAAATCCGGAAATATTTATGTTGCTGCATTCCATGATTTTAATTCAATCGTAGGTACAGATACGCTGGATGGTACAAAAGGAAATTTTCTGATCAGCAGTTACAATGCATCGGGAAACTGGCAATGGACAAAAGATATGTTATTGCCGAATATCAATGGGATTTCATCATCCACGGGACAACGCGCGGTTTCCATGAGTATCGATTCTTCAGATAATATTTTTATCGGATCAGCAATTAAATCGTTTGGATTTATGGATTGTTTTTATTTGTCGAATGCTGGTTCTTATGGAATGATGCTTGCCAGGTTTAAAATAGTAAGTATTACCACTCAACCTTTATCTGCTTCAATTTATTGCGCCGGAGATAGTATCAGTATTCCATTTACAGTTACGGATACACTTTGCCCTTCCAACGTATATGTCGCCGAACTTTCTGATTCCACAGGAAGTTTTACAAACAGCACAACGCTGCTTAATGATAGCTCAGATTCTAACGCAGGAACTATTAAAGCAAAACTTCCTCCAAAACTTAAGGGAACAAAATTCAGGGTAAGAGTATCGGCAATAAATACCAGCACACTTCCATACGAAGCAATCACGGGAACCGATAATGGGACAGATATAACAATAAAACCGCTACCTCAGGCTCCCGTCAGCATTTCAGGAAAGCTGTCGGTTTGCAAAGGAGATACAGCTGTGGTTTATAAAGTTCCTGCTGTCAGTAGTGTAATCGGTTACAATTGGGTATTGCCTTCCGGGGCTTCAATTAAAAGTGGAAACAATACGGATTCTATAACTGTTTCGTTTTCCGGGATTGCGACAAGCGGAAATGTGATTGCAAAAACAATTAATGGGTGTGGATTAAGTCCCGATTCTGTTTATTCATTTGTGACTGTAAATTCAATACCTGCAATACCAACTGTGTCTTCTCAAACTATCTGTGCAGGCAACCAGGCAACGCTGAACCCAACAGCTCCCGGAGGAACCTATCAATGGTACGATGCAGCAACGGCAGGTGTTTTAAGATATACTGGTGCGCCGGTTACGACTTCGGTTTTAAACGCCGATACAACTTACTATGTTTCAACTATTGTCTCCGGTTGTGAAAGTCAACGCAAAACGGTGACAGTAACGGTTACGCCACTCGCAGCTCCATCAAGCGGAATAACAGGACCATCCGTCGTTTGCCTTGGAGACACACACAGAGTATATATTATTCCCGTTGTTACCGGACAAGTCTCAAATAACTGGAATCTTCCTTTTGGGTTTTCCGCAAAGCAATACCTGGGTACAAATTTTGATAGTATTGTAGTCAAGGTTTCGGGCACTGCCGTTAGCGGCAATATTACGTATACACCTGCGAATTCTTGTGGAGACGGGCCTAATGTTCTTTTTTTTGTAACTGTTAATTCGGTTGCTAGTCCTGTCGTATCCGGAGAAACAATTTGTTACGGTAATACAGCAACATTAATCGCTACTTCTCCCGGAGGAGTTTATCAATGGTATGATGATCCGGTAACCGGCAATGTAAAATATACTGGTGATAGTATAATAACATCCCCATTAACTGTCGATACAACTTTTTATGTACAAACCACACTTGGAGGCTGTACCAGTCAGCGCACGCCTGTAACAGTAACCGTTTTATCTGCTCCTGCAGCCCCTTCCGCAAATGATACTACGATCTGTGCCGGTAACAGCGCAACGCTTTCTGCAAGTGGTTCAGCAGGGACTTATCAATGGTATGATGCTTTATCGGGAGGTACGCAAAGATATAGCGGTTCCATAATTCATACTTCAATCCTTAGTGCGGACAGCACTTACTATGTTCAAACAACAGTAGGTTCTTGCAGCAGTCAACGAACACCAGTAACAGTTACTATATTATCCAATCCTTCGTCTCCCTCAGTTCCTGGTACGACAATTTGCTCTGGTACCTCTGCAACACTCAGTGCAAGCGGCTCTTCGGGCACGTACGAATGGTACGATTCACCATCGGGAGGCGTTTTACGTTACACCGGTTCGACAATAAGCACACCTGTATTGACAGCAGATACAACTTATTATGTACTGGCCAGATCAGGAAACTGCATTAGTACAAGAACGCCAGTGACAGTTACGGTAACACCTCTTCCTGCAGCACCTGGTGTACCAGGGAAAACAATTTGTGCGGGCAATTCCGCATCTCTTACTGCAAGCGGATCAACAGGCACTTATGAATGGTTTGATGCGGCATCCGGCGGGACTTTAAGATACACAGGAGCAACAATAAACACTTCTGTTCTCAATAGTGATACAACTTATTATGTTCAGGCAACCGTAACTGTTGTCTGCACATAATAAGTTGTATCTACTGCAAGTATAGATGTTGTGATCGTTGAACCGGCATAACGTTGC
>Ga0206908_1077_pt1 | contig 18050 bp, 17 predicted proteins | sample Alteio_BWOrgHeat_78_FD_152979 | JGI IMG/M metagenome (GOLD analysis project Ga0206908, IMG submission 152979) | Enriched cells from forest soil in Barre Woods Harvard Forest LTER site, Petersham, Massachusetts, United States -... | ecosystem: Environmental > Terrestrial > Soil > Temperate forest >... | reverse complement strand
GAGGACCCTTGGGATCAGGCGGAGCAATCGCGGCCGCCGCGTCGACCGCGCGCAAAAGCATCTCTTTCGTCCCGCCGCCGCCCGGGATCAGTCCCACCCCCGCCTCGACAAGTCCGATATACGTCTCGGCATGCGGCTGCCGGCGCGCGGCGTGGAGGCACATCTCGGCTCCGCCCCCGAGCGTCATTCCGAACGGCGCGGCCACCACCGGGCGCGGGCAGAACTTGATGAACTGCGTCATCTGCTGGAAGCCGCGGATGGCCGCATTCACCTCGTCCCAATCGCCCTCCTGCGCAGCCAGCAGAAGCTGCATCAGGTTGGCACCTACGCTGAAGTGCTCGCGGTCGCCAGACAGCACGAACCCGGCAAAATCACGCACGCAATCCGAATCGGGCCGCAGCACCGACGAGACCAGCGACACCACGTCGCCGCCGATCGCATTCTTCAGCGAGTGCAGTTCGATGCAAGCGATGTGATCGCCGATATCGACCAGCGACGCTCCGGAGTTCGAGCGCACAATGCACGAGCCCACCGGCTTTCGTCCGCGACGATATTCGGCGATGCGCGCATGCCCCGGCTGCCGCGGAATCAGTTCCCACGCGCTGGTAGACGGATTGAAGCAGTGCGGCCCGTCGGGCGCATACCAGTGCTCATTGCCGGAATCGAGAAGCTCCTCAACCGCCGGGCTCACGGGCAGATTCATGGCCTTCATGCGAGCAACGGTGTCGCGCACCCCGACCGCGTCCCACATCTCAAGCGGCCCCATCTCCCAGTTGAAGCCCGCACGCATGGCGCGGTCGATCGATGGCACATCGTTGGCCGCTTCACCGATGCGCTCGGCAGAGAAGTTCCACAGCGTGGCGAGCAGCGGCCACAGAAACCCAGCGGCCTTGTCCTTCGCCGGATCGTTGCCCAGCAGGATACGAAGCCGTTCCTTCAGCGTCGCGGCGTTCTTCGCCATCTCCAGCGACGGAATGGAAGCCTTCGCAAAGGGGCGATATTCGAGCGTCTTCAGATCGAGGACTTCGCGCTGCTCCTTGCCGTCGGCGCCGCGCGTCTTCTTATAGAAACCCTGCCGCGCCTTATCGCCCAGCCAACCGCGCTTCACGATCTCGGCCAGAAGGTCGAAGAAATTGCCCGGCGCCGCGCCCTGCGGAAAATTCATGGCAACGTGCGCAAGCACATCAATGCCCACCATGTCGGCGAGGCGAAACGTTCCCGTGCGAGGCCAGCCTATCGCCTGCCCCGTCAGCGCGTCAGCTTCTTCAATCGTTAGCCCCTGCTCGATCATCAGCGTCGCCGCCGTAAACATGACCGTCACGCCAATCCGGTTGGCGATGAAATTAGGCGTGTCGTTCGCGAGCACCACCTGCTTGCCCAGTAGCCGATCTGCGAACGCCGCGAACGCCGACAGGATCTGTGGATCCGTCTCCGGCAGCGGAATCAACTCCAGAAGCTGCATGTACCGCGGCGGATTGAAGAAGTGCGTACCGAAAAAGCGCTGCCGGATTGGCGCGAACATCGGCTTGGCGATTTGCGCGATGGGCAGCCCCGAAGTATTGGTGGTCAGAATCGCTCCCGGCGCCAAGTGCTCGGCAACCTTCTCCAGAAGCTTGTGCTTGATCGCAATGTTTTCGGCAACGGCCTCAATCACCCAGTCGCACGCGGCCAGCTTTGGCAGATCGTCTTCGAAGTTGCCGGGCGTGATGCGATCGGCGAAGGCAGCGTCATAGAGGGCGGCTGGCTTCGATTTCGCCAGACTTTCAATCGCCAGAAGGGTAAGCTTGTTCCTGTTGTGGGTGCCTTCGGGGATCATGTCGAGCAGCAGCGTGGGAATTCCCACATTGGCCAGGTGCGCGGCAATGCGCGATCCCATGGTTCCGGCGCCGAGCACCGCGGCGCGGCGCACCAGCAGCGGCTGAGCGGAGAGGTTGAGCGTATGGGTCGGGGCCTGCGCGCTGGTACTCATGCGGTCTCCGAAGCGGAACGAACCGGGGTGCATCCGCCGCAACGTGAGGGGAGAATAGCAGTGTCAGTTATCAGTTGTCAGTGGTCAGTACTCAGTGGTCCGTGATGAGCCGTCGGCGTTTTGCGATCATTGCTCAAACGGAGGAGGCGCTTTTTTCGGTAGAGAACGTGGCGGCGCAGTGAGTGGCCTTTGGGCAGACCGGGGTGATCGAAATCGTCTGCCGGATCATGCGTCATGCCGAGCTTCTCCATCACGCGGCGCGAGCGGAGATTGGCAACCGTCGTAAACGACACGACCTCCGGAAGACGCAGTTCTATGAACGCGTAGTCAAGGACAGCTCGAGCGCCTTCGGTGGCGAGACCCTTGCCCCAGTGTTCCGCGGCGAGCCGCCAGCCGATTTCGACGCATGGAGTGAAGTGCGCTCGAAACACCGGCACGCTCAGTCCTATGAAGCCGACAAACGCGCCCGTCGCGCGAAGCTCGGCTGCATAGGGTCCCCAGCCTCGATCGGCGAAGTGTGCTTCGATGCGATCGACGAGCGCATCGCTCTCCGCACGCGTGAGCGGCGCCGGAAAGTACTCCATCACGTGCGGATCGGCGTTCATGCGCGCGAAGGGTTCGAGGTCCGCTTCACGCCAGCGGCGAAGCAAAAGGCGCTCCGTATTGAGCTCAACAGACATCGTCACCGTTGCCAGATGACAGCGCCCGACCGTATAACCGCCTGCACCTTCGCGAAGTTGGTCAGGTCGGCCGCGGGGTCGGCGCTCAGAATCGTCAGGTCGGCGAGCTTCCCCGGAACAATCGTGCCTTTGCGATTACTCTGCCCCATGCGCGCCGCCGGGTTGGTCGTCAGCATCGCCAGAACATCCTGCCACGCGAGGCCGCATTTTCCCAGCGCCGTGAACTCGCCCTGGGTGGAGTAGTCCGACATGTAACCAACGTCGGTACCGAAGATCAGCGTGCCGCCGTCGGCCTTGAACAGCCGCACCTCGGCATACATCGGATCCATATAGTGCGGGTCGCTGGTCACCGTGGTGGTGAACATCTTCAACGTGGGAACCATGCCCATGTTCTGCCGAACCATCGTCGTGAAGAGCTCGGGCGTGATGCCTTTCGTATCGTCCGGCACGTGCGCCAGCACATCCACGCCGCCCTGGATCGCCGCCTGCGTCCCCGCCAGATTGGACGGATGCGCAAACACAACCTTGCCGTTCAGATGGCTGGTCTCGACCGCGGCCTTGACGATGTTCAACGGCATCGGCAACACGTGTCCGCGCTCGACCCACGAGCCGGTAAACAGCTTGGTGAGATCGGCCCCTGAAGCCAGATTCCGCCGCACAATGGCCTGCGCGGCGGCGGGAGTAGCGGGCTGCGGCATAATCGCCGTGACCCAGCGCGGCAGCGTCTCGCGCAGATAGAACGGAATCCCATGCGGCGGGTAAAGTGCCGTACCCGCGGTATAGATGTACGGCCCGCGCAGCTCGCCCTGCTCCACACGCCGGCGGATGGCGAACGTATCGGCTGGGTTCGACCCGAGATCGACCGCTGTCGTAAAGCCGCGGCTCAGAAACATGTCCGCGAGTTGCGCGTCCAGCGTGCCTGCGGACTTCCATTCCGCAAACTGCCACTTCGGCTCGGTAAAGTGCACATGCGCATTCCAGAAGCCCGCCATCACCACGCAGCCGTTGCATGGAACCGACTGCGCCCCCGCCGGAACCACGACGTTGGGACCCACCTCGGCAATCACTCCGTCGCGGATCAGAACCGTTCCATCCGCGATGGGCGCATCCGTCGGCGAGACATAAATCCGCGCGTGCTGAATGGCAAGCGTGCCCTGCGCGAGTTTGAGCGGTGGGTGCGAATTCCGGCGCGGGTAGAATTCGATGGTCCAGATGGCGACCACAGACAGCAGGCCAATCAGGCACACGGCCAGAAAAGTGCGGAAGATAAATTTGCGCATGAAGTCCCCTTGAATGCTTCCGGGAAAGAATACGCTGCAGAATAGGCTCCGGTTCACAGCCCTCAGCGCTCAAACTCGCACACCATCGTCTAATGCCTGTTCCCTGATGCCTGTTTTCGGCCAGGCCCCGGGGTTTTGCGTTAGCTTTGAAGGTGCAGAGTTGCACTCGCGCGGCGCGTTTGACCTGAGCCGCGCGCAAGGAGCTTGCATGACCGCTCGATTCTCTCCCTACCGAACAGGCGTTGGCCTTCTTCTGGCGAGCGTCCTGGCTGCGCCGTTGCTGCGCGCCCAGGACCTGAAAAGCTTTGAGCAGCGCATCACCACCAAGGTCCTCCCCAATGGACTCACCATCCTGATCTGCGAGCGGCCCGAGGCGCCGGTCTTCAGCTACACCACCTTCGTCGATGCCGGCGATGTCAACGATCCCTCGGGCGAGAGCGGCCTCGCCCACATGTTCGAGCACCTCGCCTTCAAAGGGACCACCGAGATCGGCACGAACAACTGGGCCGCCGAAAAGATGGCGCTCGAAGCAGTGGAAGCCGCCGAGCAGGCCGTCGAGGCGGAGCGGCGCAGTCCCCTTGGCCCCGACAAGCAGAAGCTCGCCCAGCTTGAAGAGGCCTTCAAAAAGGCGCAGACGGATGCCGAGCAGTATGTGGTTCCCAACCAGTTCACTGAAGTCGCCGAGCGCAACGGCGCCGAAGGCCTGAACGCCTCAACCGGCCTTGACGAAACGGAGTACTACTGGTCGATGCCCGAAAATCGCCTCGAGCTCTGGGCGTGGCTTGAAAGCTCGCGGCTGGCCGAGACCGTCCCGCGCGAGTTCTACAAGGAGCGCGACGTGGTGCTCGAAGAGCGCCGCATGCGCACCGACTCGAACCCCATCGGCCGCCTCCTCGAACAGTTCCTTGCCACGGCTTACGTAGCGCACCCCTACGGCCGCAGCGGCATCGGCTGGCCCAGCGAAGTCAGCCAGATTACCGCGACCGAAGCTATGTCGTTTCACAAAAAGTTCTACGCCGGCTCGAACCTGGTCGTAACAGTGGTGGGCGACGTGAAGGCCGCCGAAGTGATGCCGATGCTGGAGAGGTATTTCAGCAAGATCCCCGCCGGCCCCAAGCCGTCGCTGATGACTACGGTGGAACCCAGACAGTTCGCCGAGAAGACCGTCTTCATCCGCGAGCAGTCGCAGCCGTTCTACATCGAGGGGTATCACCGCGGCAGCTACAAGGATCCTGACGACGCCGTGTACGACGCCATCGGCGACATTATGTCGAATGGGCGCGTCTCGCGGCTCTATCGCAGCCTGGTGCGCGATCAGCAGATTGCGGCTGAAGCGGAGGGGTTCAGCCCCTATCCCGGCGACAAGTTTCCCGGGCTCTTCGCCTTCTACGCGGTACCGCTTCCCGGCCACACGCCGCAGGAGATGGCCACCGCGATCCACAAGGAAATCGACAAGCTGAAGACCACCGACGTCAGCGACGAGGAGCTCGCCATGTTCAAGACGCGCACCCGCGCGGACCTGCTGCGCGGCCTCGCCGACAACCAGGGGCTGTTTTCCGGCTCGGACCGCGTTACCTATAACCGCGAGCGCTTGTTGCTGGATGCCAGGGCCGAAGTTCAGGCTTTGATCGAAGGCGGGTATACGGCGCCGGTGCCGCGCACGGAGATTCCCGCGCCGGGGCTTGCTGCGCTGGCCACCATGGAGACAGGGATCTTTCTCATGGGCGAGGCGGGATTTGCCAGCGAGCACGACCAAAAGGTGGCGCGCTGGGCGGCATATGTTCTTGCGGGCGGACGCGTAACCGCTGGCTCTCGGGTCAGCGAGCAGTATCTGCTGGATTTGGAGCGCGAGGCATTCCTGTCGCTCTGCGGCGAGCGTAAGACACAGGAGCGCATCGCCCATACGCTCAAGACCGGCAAGCCGCTGAGGAATTGACGTACTCCGTGAGCGGGACTCCCCGGTTGCGAAGTCTATTTGGGGCGGACCAGCTCAATGCGGTCGTGGGTGCGAACCCAGGTATTGCCCGCCATGCGGCCAACGGCATCGAGCCCTTCGGGGTCGACACGGAAGTCGTCGACCAGGTCGGGGCGCAGGTGGAAGCGTACGATTTCGCCGAGCACGATGACGCCGCCGCCGGGCTGGCGGCTGGTGTAGATGACCTGGAGGAGTTTGCACTCCATGTGGGCCGGCGACTCGGCCACGCGCGGCGCACGCACCACTTCGCTGGGAATCGGCGTGAGGCCGGCGAGCGTGAATTCATCCACATGAGGCGGGACTTCAGCGGCGGTGATGTTGGCCGCCTGAGCGATGGCTTCGCTGACGACATTGACGACAAATTCACCGGTTGCCTCGACGTTGGCGAGCGTGTCTTTGCGCAAGCCGGGACCGACATGCTTGCCCTGGAGGACGGGGCAGAACAGCAGTGTGGGCGGAACCGAGCCGACTCCGCAGAAGAAGCTGAAGGGCGCCAGGTTCGGAAGGCCGTCCGCATCCACGGTGGAGACGAGCGCGACGGGGCGCGGCACAATGATGCCGGTCATCAGCTTGTAAATCAGGCGCGAGGGCTGATCCGCGGGATCAATACTCATCATGGGGCTCAGCATGGGAAGTCTGCTCCGCTCATCCTTTTGATCCTAGAACATGCAGACAGGCGGTGATCGGAGTGGCACAGGGCACTGATTTTCGCAGCCGTGTAACATAGCATGATGCACAATCGGTAGTGAGGGGGATCTTTGTGCCGCGCATCCACTTTCAACAGCAACTCGCCGAACTGAAGGACAAGCTTCTCGCCATGGCGGCGCTTTCGCAGCAGGCCGTGGAGTCGGCAGTGGACGCGTATCTTCAGCGCGATGAGGGACTTTGCGATTACGTTCGCCAGAACGAGACCGCCATCAACTCGGCACAGCGCGACTTGGATGAGATGGCGTACGAACTGCTCTCCCGCGAGCAGCCCATGGCGATTGACCTCCGGTTCATCCTCGCGGTGATCAAGATCAATGGCGATCTGGAGCGAATCGGCGATCAGTCGATGGGCATCGCGCGGCGCACGCGCGACTCGCTGCGGGTGGAAACGGTGGAACTGCCGGTAGATTTTGCCACGATGAGTGAATGCACCAGCCGCATGATCCGGTCAGCCATTCAATCGCTGCTGGAAGGCGATGCGCGCCTGGCGGATCACGTGCGCCAGATGGACGATGAAGTGGATCGCCTGAATCGGCGCGCGCACTCTGACCTGCTGGACCTGATTCAGAAGAACCCTGTGCATACGCAGCAGGCAATGAACGGATTGTTTGTTGCGCGGTCACTTGAGCGGATTGCGGATCATGCGTCGAATATTGCGACGGATGTGATCTTCTGGGTTCGCGGCGCCGATGTGCGGCACCAGTTGAGCCTGGCGATGGACTAGCGGAACCTCTTCCTTGCTCGCACCCCTTGTGCGACGCAACCGAGCCAATCGCCTGCTCCTACCCCCACCACCTGAGGCTCATCCCGATCGGCAGGCCGATCAGCACCATGTGCACCAGGATCCCTTGTATCAGGGTCCGCAGCGTATACGGCCCCATGTAGTGAAACGCGCAAAGCGGCATCACCACCAGGTACATCACCAGGAATACTGCGATCCCGAAGAACATCCCGCACACCACAACGTGCTCTTTGAGGAAGGGCAGCCTTCGGCTGGCCACGCAATACACCGCCGCCGCTCCCAACGCCACCACGAAGTGCAACAGCACTCCCAGTACCCACACCCACGCGCTGCTGCTCTTGATTGCCCACGTACCCAGCAGTCCCGCCGCCACCACGCGCGGCACTTGAGATCCCATCGTGACAAAGGCGCAGATCTCGTCGAACGTCCCGGCAATCGCGCCGCCAATCAGAATCGGCGCCACCAGACTGCCTCCGCGGGCTTTCACCGCCATTGTGGTAACACTCATAAGGCCTCTTTTGAGAGAGATAAGGCCGGGTGGATGCCGAGGCTGACAGACCTGAGCAATCCGGGGAAGACCGGCCCTTACGCGCCCCAGTCTACCGTTACTTCTTCCCGCGCCAATCGGAACTGATACTACTTGGGCCCCTTCTCATGCGGAGCGGACCGGCACTCGAATGAATCGGCCCCAATGCAAGGAGCCAGTCCCAAGGGCCAGCTCCCCTGCAAAGGCCGTGCCTACCTTCGCTCATCGAGAAAGGATTGCAGGATCAGCGTGGCGGCGACCTGGTCGACCAGATGCTCATGTTGCTGGCGGGCGTGGCCGGCCTCATAGAGAATCTGGTGGGCCTCGCGGCTGGTGAGACGTTCGTCCCACAGGTGAATGGCCAAACCGGTCAGGGTGCCGAGTTCGGCCGCGAAGGCCTGGACCTTAGCGGCGCGCGGGCTCTGATCGCCAGAGATGTGCAACGGGTTGCCGACTACGATAGCGGCCACAGCATAGCGGCGGGCCAGGCGGGCGATGGAACGGAGGTCGTCGCGCGGGTTGCGGCGGGTCTCCAGCGTCATCACGGGCTGGGCGGTCAGGCCAAGCTCATCCGACACGGCAATGCCGATGCGTTTCGCGCCGACGTCGAGGCCGAGATAGCGGGGTGGCGGAGTTGCGGTCAGCGGATTCTCCTGCCATCAGATTATCGGGCCGGCAACCTCGATCATGTCACGAGAGACGGATTGCGTTCCGTGACCGCGAGCGATCCACGGCATCGTCGGTCTTCCGCATTGCCGGTCCCGCTAAGGCGGAAGGAGGGTTCGTCCCGATACAATCTTCAAAGGTTAGGAATCCCGGTGGGGATTTTTGCGTCTCTAACAAGAGCACGGAGGAGTACCGCAGAAGGATGGCGAGCCGCAGACGGTCGACAGGGAAGAGGCGCGGCTCGGGGGGCCGGGTTGTGTTCGCGGTGTTCCTGCTGGTGGTTCTGGCCGCCGCGGGATGGGGGGCGTTCGTCCTGCTGGCGCCTTACGGGCCGCAAACTCCGACGTTCGTTGAGGTTATTCCGGGCTCCTCGAGCATGCGCATCGGCCGGCAACTGCAGGAGGCGGGAATCATTCGCAGCCAGTACGCCTTTTATGCTGAGCGGTGGCTGCAACATGGAACCCTGAAGGCAGGCGATTACAAGTTCGACCATCCAGCGCCGGTGAGCGAGGTCTATGACCGCGTTAAGCGGGGCGATACCTACACCATCGCCGTCACCATTCCGGAAGGCTCGAACATGTTCGACATTGCAGCGCGGCTGGAGCAGGCGGGCTTCGGGCCGGCGCAGTCGTTTTTGAGCGTGGCACGGCAGGAAGCGGGATTGCTCTCGGATATCGATCCGCAGGCAAAGACGTTGGAGGGTTATCTCTTTCCGGACACCTACAAGATCGGGCCGAAGGAGCAGATGCCGCAGATTGCGGCCATGATGGTGAAGCGTTTTCGAGCTGCTGCGTTGCAACTCGGGCTCAGTCATGACGTGCATCAGACAGTAACGCTGGCCTCGCTGGTGGAGCGCGAGACGGCGCTAGACAGCGAGCGGCCGCTGGTGGCGAGCGTGTTCGAGAACCGGCTGGAGAAGCAGATGCCGCTGATGACTGACCCGGCGGTGATTTACGGACTGCTGTTGCAGAACGCGTGGCGCGGGACGATCTATGCGAGCGACCTGCAGCGCGACACGCCGTACAACACCTATATGCATCCGGGGGTGCCGCCCGGGCCGATCGCGAATCCGGGCATCAAGTCTCTGAAAGCGGCCTTGCAGCCTGCGCAGACCGACTATCTTTACTTTGTGGCTGCAAGCAAGAATCCGCAGGGCAAGTCGTTATTCGCGGCCACCTTGGAAGAACACAACAGGAACGTGGCGGGATTCCGCGAGGCGACGAAGAAAGCGGGGAACCAGTGAGGCTGATACGGCGGGCTGCAACGGCTGCGCTGGCGCTGCCGGTTCTGCTTTCAGGATGCCTGGTGACCCGGCGCAAGCTGCCCGTGCCCAAAGCGCCATCGGTAGTGCAGGACGCCACGCCGGATCAGCTCGTGCAGAAACTCAATGTGCGCTGGGGCTCATTTGAGACGTTGAACGTTACGGTGGATATGAAGGCCACTGTGACCCACTCGCAGAAAGGCGAGGCAAGCGAGTACCCATCCATCCGCGGCATCATCCTGCTGAAAAAGCCGCTGATGCTGCGTGTGTACGGGCGCGTGCCGGTGGTGGGGACGCGTCTGCTTGATATGACCTCAGACGGAAAGGAATTCACGCTGTGGATTCCGTCGAAGAACGAGGCGATTGAAGGACCGGCAACGGAATCGCAGACCAAGTCCACCAACCAGTTCGAGAACCTTCGGCCCGGATTCTTCTTCGACTCGATGGTGGTACGCGGCCTAGATCCGGGCGACGAGTACTACGTCACTGCCGACACCGACACGGTGGAAGATGCCTCAAAGAAGCACCTTCTGCTGGTGCCGGAGTACCTGCTCAACATCGTGCACCGCAAGCCGGGCAGCCAGGAACTGGCGCCCGTGCGGGTGATCCATTTCCGCCGCGAAGACCTGCTTCCGCATCAGCAGGACCTCTACGACCAGGAAGGCACGCTGCGTACCCAGGTGTTCTACGGGGCTTACGCCAACTACGGCAAGAACAGTTACCCGTCGACGATCACTATCAAGCGTCCCGTGGAGGAGCTGCAGATCACGCTGACTCTCGAGAAATTGACGGAAAACGCGCCGTTGCCCGACGAGGATTTTCAGTTCAAGACGCAGATGCCTCCGGATACCAAGATCCACCGCCTCAACGGGCATACGTCCGCGAATGGTTCGCACTAGGAACGGTTTCTGAGTTGCTATATTCGCGCCCCAGAGGTGTGATGGCCGGCACATCCTCTTCCGCGTCCCCTGCTCCATCATGAACTTGTGCTACGCCTGCGCTATCCTCGGCGCTCTGTTCAAACCGCCTTAGCGGCCTCTACGAACTCTCAGCAGGTGTTAACCAGAACATTAACAATTTAAATTTCAAAAGTTTTCCACAATTTTAGAATCATATATATAATAAAAAACAGCTTAGCAAAGACGCCCTTCTACGCCGTTTCTTCGCTTTTAGCCTATTTTCACTCCATTTTCGTCCCCCTCCGATTCCATCGTATTTTCGTCAAAGATAACTCTACAGTAAACAAACGGACACATCCGAACCGGACTCCGGGTTGTCGCCTCAGCCGCTCGTAGCGGGTAACCTCGGCCCTGAAAATGTTCTATAGCTCGCCGAAAAGCACCCGGCTCCGTCGCCTGGTCCCCATCCGATCCTGCAGGAAAAATTTACACGACTCTCCGCTCCAAACTCCCCGAGCCGCTGCAGCCAGAAACAAACCTGATTTTCCGCGACCGAATCTAAATAGCTGAAAAGCCGTCACTTGCAGAAAATCTGCAGGTTTGGCGCGCCAGATGCATTGTCTCCTGGCGTTGCAGTTGTTTCCCCCCGGCCGAACCTGGGGTTTGGCCGGCCACCAATAAATAACTCACGATCCATCAAGGAGATAAAGCCCCATGAAGACCTTCAAGGCTCTTGTCGTTGCCGCGGCCCTTTGCTCCTCATTCCCGCTTGTTTCGCAAGAAGTGAGCGGCTCCGCCCAACAGTCCTCCTCTGTTTCCGCCCCCAGCGCGCAGTCCAGCCAGTCGGCCGGCGCCAGCGCCCGGGCCAGTCGCCACGGCGCCAGCGCGCAGGGCTCGGCAAGCGGCTCTGCCAAGGGTTCCGCCTCCGGCCCCGCGCAGATGACCCCGGTGATTGGCGAGCTGGTCGGAAAGCTCGATTCGAAAACAGCCAAAACCGGCGACCCGGTAGTCATGAAGACCACTCAGAAGGCTCGCACCGCGGACGGCGCCGAAATTCCCAAGGGCAGCCGCCTTATCGGCCATGTAACGGATGTGCAGGCACATGGCAACGGCAACCAGGATTCGCACCTCGGCGTTGCCTTTGATCGCGCGGAGCTTCGCAACGGCCAGAGCATGGCCATCCACTCCGTGATCGAATCCGTTTCGCCCTCCGCAGCCGCTGCCAATGCCGCCGCTGCGGGAGAGGACGATGCATTTGCCTCCAGCCCGGCGGTCGGCGGCATGGCCATGGGCGGCGGAGCCGCAGCGGCTCGTTCAGGCGGAGGCTTGGTTGGCGGGAGCCGCAGCGCGGTCGGAGGAGTCGGTTCGGTTGCCGGCGGAACCGTCAACCCAGTCGGATCGGGCGCTTCCAGTGCGGGCGCAGGCCTCGGTTCTACCACGCGCGGCACCCTGGGCGCTGCCGGCGGCACCGCGGTCAACGCGGGTCACGGCACACTGAATGGAGCAGCGGTGGGCACCGGTTCGCTTGCGGCCCACGCAACCGCGATCCCCGGAGTGATGCTTGGCGGCGACGCTTCCGGCGCAGCCTCGGGAATGCTATCAGCCTCAAACAAAAACGTGCATCTCGACAACGGCACCCAGATGGTATTGGGCGTCTCTTCCGCAATTGAAAAGTAGACTTGATGAAATGTAGCCTTGGTTTGGCTCCGCGGCCGGGCGATCAGCCTCCCCCGGCCGCAGAGTCCGCGATCCGTCCCAACCTTTAAAACATCTCTTCGCTCGAACCTTGCAGTTATCCGTCCGCCTTTTTGGCTTGGACTTTGCAGAGCCTCCGTTGAGTTCCCGCGCCCGGCGGGTGTACCGCCGGGCGCGGGAACTCAACGGGGGTCTATTTTTTCGCGCAGAGCAAGCGAAGAGCCGCCGCGAGTTAGTTGGCCTTATAACTTCGTCTAACCTGATGCGAATGTGTCGCACCTCGAAGAAGTGTCGTGAAACGCGAAATTGTACTGTTTTGAGGCACTCCATTACGTTGGTACGGCCCATTCTCAGGAACCCGTAATCTGGCGTACATCTCGCCCCTTCGCTACTATCGGCCTTGTAAGAGAAAACTTGAGAAACGGGATAAGTCAGTAAGGCAGGAGTGAGTCATGATTCCGGAGACAGCCATGCATGAGGGGTTTGAAATCAGTCCGCGCTTTCGCCGCAGCATCGAAGAGCGGATCGCCCGCCTTGAGCAGGGTTCCGATTTTGACGAGGCCCAGCTTCAGTTTCTGATCGATCCGGATCACATTCGCCGGCAGCTTCGACTGGCGGCCGTGCAGCGACAGGAAGCTCTGCGGATGCGCGTCTTTCTCGATCGTGCGAGAACACGCCTGCCGCGGCCTCTTATCGCTCTCGATAGAGCGAGTTATTAAACCGGGGTATATCTTAGTCGAGGTTCATGGTTAGTGCGGGCCTATAGATAGTTTGATCATCACTGAAAACACCAGAGCCGCGGTTCTCTCCTTCACCGCGGCTCTGTCTTTTTGTGTTTGTGGAGCGGGGGCTGGATTCGAACCAGCGATACAGGCTCTGCGTGCCTGTGCGTTTCCACTTCGCCACCCCGGCTGAACGATCGGCGCATCAACCATGTGTCGATGATTTTCCTATCGACGCAGGCGCGCGCCTGATCAGACTGCGAAAACTCTCGTAACATATGGGAGCACTATCATGCCTTCAAGGTAGAGAACCTTGAGGAAGGGAAGACATGAGCGCAGTCCTCGAATATTTCGTCGTCGATGTATTCACCCGCGAGCCGTTCGCCGGCAATCCCCTCGCAGTGGTGATGAACACCGCCGGGTTGAGCACCGAACAGATGCAGGCCATCGCCAGGGAGTTCAATCTCTCCGAGACGACGTTTGTGGAGCGGCGAGCCGCGGAGATCGAGGCTGGCGAAGGCGTGCGTGTGCGCATTTTCACCACCGAAGAGGAACTGCCGTTTGCCGGCCACCCGACCCTCGGAACCGCGAGCGTTCTGAAACTCACCGCGCTCGATACGGTTCGTGATCAGACGGTGACGCTGGCCGAGAACGTGGGCCCGATCCCGGTTCGGTTCACCGGCGACGGTCTCTACGGCGAAATGACGCAGCGCGATCCCGAGTTCGGAACCGAACTCGAACGCGCGGAAGTGGCGCGGCTCTGCGGGCTCCATGCGGACGATCTCGACGCGCTGGCCGCTCCGCAGGTGGTGTCCACGGGTACAGCCTTCGCCATCGTGCTGGTGCGCTCCGTGGAGGCACTGGGACGCTTGCGTGTGCATCAGGAGGAAGCCACGCCGTGGCTGCGCGACCGCGGCGCGCGCTGGTTTTATGTCATGGCGCCGGCGGCCAACGAAACGCCGGACCTGGCGGCGACCTTCCGGTCCAGAATGCAGTTCTACGGCGGCGAAGATCCGGCCACAGGATCGGCAGCCGGCTGCGCGATCAGCTATCTGGCGGGGAAGGGCATTGTGCGTTCGGACGACAGAGTTCTGGTGAGGCAGGGCGTCGAGATGGGCCGCCCGAGCGAGCTTTATCTAGCTGCAGGTGTAAACGGTGTGAGGGTGACCGCTGTACGCGTGGCGGGCAGCACCATGCTTGTTGCAAAAGGTCAGCTTTTCCTGCTGTGATGCACATGCTTTCAACAGGAATTCATATTAAAAAATGCTTTTGTTTCTGCAAGGTACGTAATTTCCCTCTGCGCGGTCGAGTTTTCCACGCGGAACTTCGCCGATTTTTCCCCCTTTTCCTGAGTGCCCAATGCCCGTACTCTTGCCAAGCATTGAACAAGATTCAACCGGCGATGAGCCGGATTTGACCCAGACTTCCCAACGCAATCTGATTGCTTACGAAGACTATTTGTTGCCGGGGCTCCGATTGTCAGAGAGTGTCTCGTGGTTGGTATACCCGCCAGGGTAACCGACCAGCGCAGACACACTGTGACGCTCGAATCTGAGGCCGGAAGCACAGACTTCGGCGGCCGAACCGCAATAGGAACGTCGATCTCTAAAAGGATTCTGCCTTGAGGCGGGACGGGGATCGTGTTGTCTCCGGTCAAAGGAAAACTTCTGGAGTGAAGGAGCGAGGTAGTCCGCATGCGTCCCAAAAAGATCATTCTCTGCGTCGACGATAACGAACAGGAACTCTCTGTGCTGAAATTCATGCTGTCAACAAATGGGTACCGGGTGGTGTCGGCCAGCAGTGCGCACGACGCGATCGGCATCTTCTCTGAAATTCCAGTGGACCTGGTGCTCTCCGATTTTTCCATGCCGCAGATGAATGGGGACCTGCTGGTAAAACGCCTGAAACAGATTGCCTCGCACATTCCGATGATCCTGCTTGGCGATCCGAGCAAGATGGCGGATTCGCTTCACGGCGCCGATGCGCTGCTGGCTAAAAAGAACTGCTCCTCGCAGGAACTGCTGGAGAGGATCAAGGTAATGAGCGCGCGCAAGCGCGGGCCGCGCAAGGGAAGCACCCGCGTCACTCATCCGGAACTGGCGGTAGCCTCGTAAGGGCAGGGAAGGGCGCCGGAGGCAGGATCTGAACTCAATGTCCTCCGGCCAACTCCCAGGGACGGGGCGACACGGGCTGTTCTTCTTCGCGGCCGCGCACCCGGTCGTACAGATACACGTCGCTGGTTGTACCCAGCGATTCGTTATACAAACCCAGCGCACCCGTCACCAGGTTCAGCGCCTCGGTGAACGCGTGGATGGCCTGTAACTGCGGCGCCGTGGCCGGCAGTTCGAACTTCGTCGTCTTCAGAAACTTCTGATAGCCGCGGTCGAGCAGTCGCGCAATCTCGCCGCGCACCAGCAGCCCCGGCGTCACGGCCAGGCGCTCGCCGCCGCTCTCCCATTTGGCATTGGTTTCGCCCGGTACAATCACCGCGGCCACGCCGTTCTTCGTTACCTGCATGCCGTTCGGCACGCCCGCATAGGGAGTCACATCGAATCCCTGCGCGCGCAGCGCATCCAGCATCTCCTCAAAGTTCCGGTTCTTCGTCTTGCGAGCCATCCATGCCCACCAATCTGAGAGGATAAAGACAAGAGTCGCGAAAACTTCCGCACTCCCTATGATAGCCGCTTCCCTACACCCATCGGCTTAATCACGAAGCGCATGACCACGACGCCCAATCATCTTCACCCCGGCTCTCTTCTCACCGATCGCATCGGAAACACGCCTCTCGTGCGCCTCGAAAAGGTCGTCCGCGATCTCCCTGGCATCACCCTTCTCGCCAAAGCCGAGTGGGTCAATCCCGGCGGCAGCGTGAAAGACCGCGCCGCCTGGGCCATGGTGCGCGACGCTCTCGACCGCGGCCTCCTTGCCCCCGTCAAGACGCTGCTTGACGCCACCAGCGGCAACACCGGCATCGCCTTCGCCATGCTCGGCGCGGCTCTTGGATTTCCGGTGCGCCTCGCAATGCCAACCAACGTTTCGCCGGAGCGCAAGCGTATCCTCCGCGCCTACGGCGCTCAGGTGGACTGGACCGACCCCGACCAGGGTTCCGATGGCGCCATCCGCCACGCCCGCGAACTGGCCGCCGCGTCGCCTGAGATGTTCTTCTACGCCGACCAGTACTCCAACCCCGCCAACTGGAAAGCGCACTACCACACCACCGCCCCCGAGATCTGGAGCCAGACCAGCGGACAGGTCACGCATTTCATCGCCGGCCTGGGCACCAGCGGAACCTTCACGGGCACCACGCGCCGCCTCAAGGAGTTCGATCCCGGCATCCAGGCCATCAGCTTTCAGCCCGATTCGCCCTTCCACGGCCTCGAAGGCATGAAGCACATGGCGACCGCTATCGTGCCCGCCATCTACGACCCGCGCCTCGCCGACCGCAATCTTGAGATCGAGACCGAAGCCGCTTATGCCACGGTCCGCCGCCTCGCCCGCGAAGAAGGCCTGATGGTCGGCATCTCCGCAGGCGCAGCCATCGTCGCCTGCCTGCAGATTGCGCGCGAAGAAGCTGCTGCCGGCCGCCGCGCCACCCTCGTCACCGTGCTGCCCGACTCCGCCGACAAGTACCTCAGCGAACGCTTCTGGGAGGACGAGGGATGGGCGTACTCCATCTAACCAACTGCGGTGGGGCCAACTGCGCCTCCGGCGCCGATTACAGACGATAAGATGGAGCCCAGCATGTCTGTCCTTCACATCCCAAGAGCCATTTACGATGCGCTCCGCGCCCACGGCGAGGAGACCTATCCGCATGAGTGCTGCGGGGTGCTGCTCGGGGAATCCGTCACGGGCGAGTGGCGTGTCAAGTCATCCGTGCGAGCCGGCAATATGCGGACGGATTCAGCCCACAACCGCTACATGATCGATCCCGTTGAACTCGTCCGCATCCAGCGCGACGCCATGCGACAGGGGCTGGACATCGCCGGCTTCTACCACTCGCATCCCGACCATCCCGCGCAGTGGTCGCCGACCGACTTCGCTGAAGCCCACTGGATCGGCTGCAGTTACGTCATCACCGAGGTGGCAAACGGCAAGGCCGCCATCACCAACTCCTTCCGGCTCGCGGGAGCCGCCGAGGAAGACAAGCGTTTCGAGCCGCAGACAATCGAGATCGACGAAGCATCGACCGCAACCCCATCTGAATCTCATAATTGATCTCACAGCAACCACGAACGAGAGAGACCCTGCACATGACGATCATCATCCCCACTCCGCTCCGTCAGTTCGTCGACGGTCAGTCGAAAATCGAAGTCAGCGCTCCCACCGTGAAAGGCGCGCTCGACGCCCTGACCCTCGACCGCCCGGAGCTGCGCAAGCACCTGTTCAATGCTGAGGGCAAAGTCCGCGCCTTCGTAAACCTCTATCTCAATGACGAAGACATCCGCTACCTTCCCCAGAAGGAAGACTCCGTCGTCCTGGAGAGCGACACCCTGACGATCATTCCCTCGATTGCCGGCGGTTGCTAACCCTCAGTCCTCACCCCTCAGCTCGTCAGCCACGCACTGACCACCTGACCACCCGACCACACAAACTCATATGACAACTTCCACCGAATCCGCCGCCCTCCCCGAGCTTACGAATGACGAGCTCTCGCGCTACTCGCGCCACCTGATCCTTCCCGAAGTCGGCATGGAAGGCCAGCGCCGCCTCAAAGCCGCGAAGGTCCTTTGCGTGGGCACCGGCGGTCTCGGCTCGCCGCTCGCGTTCTATCTGGCTGCCGCGGGCATTGGAACCCTTGGACTCGTGGATTTCGACGTCGTCGACGCCAGCAACCTCCAGCGCCAGATCATCCACTCCACCAAAGACATCGGCCGCAAAAAGCTCGACTCCGCCGAAGAGAAGCTCACCGCCCTCAACCCCGCGCTCC
>Ga0206908_1076_pt1 | contig 18359 bp, 22 predicted proteins | sample Alteio_BWOrgHeat_78_FD_152979 | JGI IMG/M metagenome (GOLD analysis project Ga0206908, IMG submission 152979) | Enriched cells from forest soil in Barre Woods Harvard Forest LTER site, Petersham, Massachusetts, United States -... | ecosystem: Environmental > Terrestrial > Soil > Temperate forest >... | reverse complement strand
TCGATGAACTGATAATCCGTGCCCAATTTATAAGCTTCCTGCTGATTTAATTTAGCCATACCTATCCTTTTTGGAGAAAATTGTTTCCGTGACGCCGTAGTTTATACATATTATCATCTTTTTTAAGCGCCGCAACAAGGCTTTGACGTTTATCCTGCCGCCAGGGATCGTAAACAACGGAAAAGTTGCGTCCGCTGGTAAGCGACTTTGGCTGTGCACAAACCCATTCAATACACGCATCAATATCCGTCAGGCTTGTGGATGCTTTATGCTTCATATCATTCTTCGTCTGATCACGCTTATCTGCAGCAACTGTCTTACCTTTGAGGATATCTTCATGGATCTTGGTCAATGTCCAGCCAGGCCCGATAATACTTATGTGCAGATCGGGACATTCAGCGTCTATAAATTCCGCCATCTTTGTCAGCATGATCTTGGAAATAGCATACGCGGACATATGAACAACCGCCCCATTCGCTGCCCCACCTGCAAAAAAATACCACTTGGGCCTTTTTCGTTCGTAAAGGATACAAAGCGTGCACCAAATGTAATGGGCCAATGGCATTAACAAACACTGAATCCTGCCATTGATCAAAATCGCATTTAAAGAAATCCTCAGCGGGCAATAAAGATCCAACCGCACGGATCAAACGGTCCCAGCGCACCTTCCGGCGCTTTAGATCAGCGATGAAAAGCTTTATCTGTTTATCTTTGGTGATATCAAGTTTAAACAACTCACAATTCTTATCATCAAGCCCATTAAGATTCTTTTGTTGACGATAGGTGCCAATGACATTCCAGCCGCGGGCTAAATACTGCTTGGCCAGGAAATTCCCGATATCTGATGAAACAGACAGGATGACAATGGTTTTAGGCATGTTCAATAAGGGCCCACAAAGGTATCTTTGATCTCAACATCAGGGATGGATATTTGGCGCTTGTCTAATATTTCCAAAACTGCAGCTATAATATTTTTATGCGTCGGATGAAAAGCATCTTCAAGAACTTTGGATACAGGAGCAGGACACTCTGGCCAACCGATACGTTTGATAGGAGCCTTCAAATCGTGAAAAGCCTTATCAGCCACACGGGCAACGACTTCAGAGGCAAAAGAACAATTAAGCCAATCCCCGTCAGCACAGATCAATCGGCCTGTTTTCTGGACAGACGTAAGTATCGCTTCTTCATCCAAAGGCTGTATCGTCACAGGATCAATGACTTCTAATTCTATCCCAAACTCGCTTAAAATATAGGCTGCTCTTAATGCTTCAGGGACCATCGACGATGTGGCAACTACTGTCACATCCTTTCCCTGACGACTGATACGGGCACGGCCAAATGCCAATCGATACGGTTCTTGGGGAACTGTCATCTTAAGATCATACAAACTGCGATGCTCGATAATAACAACAGGGTTCTTTTGATTCAAAGCTTCCAGCATGATCCCTTTGACATCATAGGCATTACTAGGCACAGCCACGATGGTCCCGGGAAAATGAGCAAGTATCGCCTGTAAATTCTGAGAATGCGTTGGCCCCTGCCCCCAACCTTTACCGATGATCGCACGTACCGTCAAACCAATGGATGTCTTACCCGCATAGGTGTATTTCCATTTAGCCGCATTATTGATCATCTGATCTAAAGCCAGGAACATAAAATCATGACGGGCATGCACCAGGATCGGATGCTTGCCGTTTAAAGCAGCGCCAATAGCAATCCCTGTGAGGGCATTCTCAGACGCCGGCACATCAAACACCCGAGAATCACCAAAACGCTTAGTCGCCTCGATCGTCGTCCCAAAAACACCCTTGCAATCATTCACCCCTAGTCCAAATAAAAATACATTAGGATTACTTTCCATCCCTTGCACTAAAGCTTCCGATATCGCTTGAGCGTAACTTATTTGTCTGTTCATAATCATTACCATTAAAGTCATGACAGGCACGACTTTAATACACATGTTCCTCTAACGTCGCTACATCAGGCCATGGGGCTTTTAAGGCGCTTGCGTAGGCCTCATCGGCTTTTGATTTCCATTGCTGTTTCATGGACTCTGCTTGTGACGCATTCAACACATTCTCTTTGATAAGCTTTGCCGTCAGAAGTGAAATCGGACAACGCTTCATCCATTCTTCGACTTCTTCTTTAGTACGGTATCCCCTGTCATAATCATATAATGGCCCTACATGCTCGCGGGTGCGATAGGTCAGGCATTCGATAAAGAGCGGGCCTTTGAGGCTGCGCACATGTTCTATCGCTTTCTTAAATGTTTCATAAACCAAAGATGCATCATTGCCGTCGATTTGTTGGGTTTGCATTTCAGGAATGGAAAATCGTTCATATATCTTTGAAGGCGGCTGGCGAATAGGTAATGGGGTGTGTGTTGAATAAAGATTATTTTCGCAGACGAATAATACAGGCAATTTATTGGTCACAGCGAAATTAACACTCTCGGCAAAAGCACCTTCTTCAATGGCCGCATCACCAAAAACAGCGACAGCCACTTTGCGGCTCGCATCCATTTTAAATGACATCGCCGCACCAACAGCCACAGGGATCATGGCGCTTAATATCGGAGATGAATAAATACCGACGGATGGGTCTGTTAAATGAGCCGATCCTGCACGGCCCTGACAGATGCCGGATTTTTTACCACAAAGTTCATCAAAGAATCCCTGAAAATCACCACCCCTGGCCAAATACGCCGCATGACAACGATGCCCGACGAAGATCTGATCTTCAGGAAGCATGGCTAAACTTAAAGCTGCTGCAATAGCTTCCTGTCCGATGGATAAATGTGTCGGTGTACGCATTTGCTGTTCTTTAGCGTAAACTTCAACGATCTTCTCCTCGGCCATACGGATCTTGAACATCACATCCAGGAGCTGTTTTTTTATCTCAGGGCTTGTCATTGTAAATTGATCGCTTGCATGGTCTTGATATTATAGTAACGCATATCAGTCATCGAATTTGAGATCTTCCCTTGATCAAAAGCATTTTTCAGGTCACGCACTGCTTCACCGATGGTATGTTTGGGCTTAAATCCTAATGCCTTGCTGATCTTCTCAGAAGAAATATGATAAGAACGATTATCATTACTGGATTCAACGACAATTTCAATTTCTGAGCGTCCTAAATTTTCTTTAACAAGATCAGCGATCTGACGCACGCTGTGATTTTCATAACCGGCATTAAAGATCTGTCCCGCGATCTTTTCTTTAGGATAATTTAAAGATTCTACGTATAGGTCCGTCACGTCTTCAATATGGATATTAGGACGCTTTTGGTCTCCGCCAAATACCTTGATGCGGTTATTATTGACGGCATGATTGGTTAAAATATTAACTGTCAGATCCAACCGCAATCTGGGCGAATAGCCGCAGACCGTTGCCGGCCTTAAGATCAAACAGGTAAAATCATCTGCCTGCTCTTTAAGCAAATGCTCCTCGCATAAAGCTTTGAATTTGGAATAATCTGTCAACGGCTCAAGAGGCAGGTCTTCCGTCACATTAGACGTTTCTTTAACACCATAAACACTTGAAGAAGAAGCAAAAATAAAACGCTTCACCTTATTCTTCTTGGCAATGGCAACCAAGGGCAAGAATGCATCGTAATTGATCGACTTTCCTAACTGCGGATTTAATTCATAACTTGGATCATTGGATATACAAGCCAAATGAATAATGGCCTCTGTGCCCGGTATCACTTTTTCTAATAAAGCTACGTCCCGGATATCGCCTTTTATTTCGATCAAATTTGGATGCGGTGTTAATACATTGCCATATAAATAAAGATCGATGACCTTCACCTTCCATCCGGCATTAAGTAATTTAGGCACCAGGACAGCGCCAACATACCCAGCACCACCTGTAACTAATACTTCCCTCATTTCAAATTCTCCTTACAAATTTGCGCCACTTTTTCAGGCGAAATATAATCCATGCAAAATTTATCAAATTTACATACCGGCAAAAAACATGGCATATGCGGGCATTTGAGCGTCGATGGCAATACCGTCACATCAGGCAGCCCCTGCATGCGTACATAATTGGTCGGGCCATAGAGCGTAATTACTTTTTTTCCAAGCGCCTGTGCCACGGCCTGGCCTAAAGAATCACAAGTGACGATGACACGGCAATCATTGATCCATTCAATATACTTGGATAAATTCTTATGGCCTTGCTGCCATGAAATTTTATAAGGCTTGCCCAATAAATTTTCCAAAGACTTCCAGTGGTCCTGAGGCCATGCCTTGGTAGGCCATTTACTGCCGACCGCATAGTTAAAACCTACATCGTAATGCTCTTTCTTACTGGCCTTTACACCAAGGATCAGGCCTTGCCCTTTCCATTCTTCTCCCACCGTTTCATAAAGGATCTCCAAAGCGTTCTTTTGAATGTCCTTATGATTCTCCTGGCCTGCTAAAAGGTATTGGGTAAATTTCCGACGGGTAGATATATTATGGATGGCATCATTAAAATAAAAGCCGTAACTCTTTTTGGCCTTAATTTGATTCAGGAATGTGCATATACCGATGTCTTTTTCCAAATTGATCAGGATATCAAATTCCTGCGCCTTTAAATGCTCTAATGTTTTGGTGCCAAAGATCAATAAATGATGGATATAAGGATTCTTTTGAAGCAGCTGCCTGGCCTGCCAGTCAGTTACCCACGTAACTTCATCCTTCTTATACAAATGCAATAATGACGTGCATATCAAGACATCGCCAAGGCTGACGGTCGTTGAAATGCCGCGGTCTAAGAATTCAGAAAAACCTGTTTTGATAATTAAAACTTTACGGGCCGTCTTCATGAGGACTTCGTCACAAGTGCTTTATCCTGTTTTCCGTAAGTATTGATGACTTCCTGCACGTATTCTTTATTAGGCGCATAGGCCTCACCAACATTCTTGATCTCAACTGAGGAGTGCCCGTGTTCTTGAAAACGGTTATACTTAACCTTGATATCACAGGAATTACATTTCCCATAGACCGCACACGGGACCCATTGGCCTAAAAGTTTAGGAGGTTCAGGATCAAGAATATGCCCAAGAGGAAAACGGTTGGCATACAAGTCAGAATGGCAGCGAAAAATAAATCCTGCCGGATCGATCAAAAATTCGCTTGTGCGGCAATCGCAATGACGCAATTGCTCGGCGTTGACAGCATCAGGATAACGCATGGTCCCGTAATTCTGGCCATTATGCGGGCCTAAGAATTCTTTTAACCGGTAATCAATGCCCATGTCTTTGGCCATTTTACCGACTTCCATGGTGTGATCGTGATACTCAGGATGATCAACGACCCATACCCCCAAAGAATACCCATGGTCTAACAAATAACGGACACGTTTAAATAAAACAAGCGCATCCTGCTGGCCCTTATGATAAGAAACCCTGATAGAAGCATAAGGAGAATTACGTTTGATACGCTCCGGCGGTATTAAACTCATGAACTTATCCGGATCGATCTCCAAATTAGTCAATAGATCAATAGGATGCCGAGGATCTATGCCATTGATGATCTCATAAAAATGTTTATGAACGGTAGGCTCGCCGCCTTGCATGGTAATAGGCAGGTCTGAACGCGGCACAATGCGATTAAGTCCGCGGACCCAATCATCCCCTGACATCCAGCGCTTTTTAACCAGGTCACCGCCGTGATGATTAATGCAATAGGTACAGCGCAGCATGCAGGCAAACGACAGGAAAGCCGCGATGTAATTAAAATTTTCTGATAAGACGATCGGTTTTAATGTATCTGACATAAGAAATATCTTTTAATATCAATTACTTCTATTAAGCCATGCCTGACGCCTGGCTTTACGTTTGGCCAGATTAGCCGCCGTGATACTTTTTAAGCGGGCATTTGTCCGCTTGGCATGCAGCTTTCTTATTGTTAGTCTTTTTTCCTCAGGGCTTTGCCCCACTGTATGGACACTATCCGTAACATTATTCCACATTGTTTGTCGATAAGGATTAGGGTATTGGGCTGTTGTTGCACCCCAAGCTAATGGCGTGATAAGAATTAATACTAATGCCGCTATAAAAGCCAAACGATTCATAGGATCTCCTTTTGGTTCTTGTTCTGACTCAAAAAAGAAATAGCTGCAAAAATAGACAGGACCAGGACAATAAACCCTAATGCACAAGAAATAGGCATAGGCCAAACATGATCTGTCAGCATTTTGACACCAACAAAAACAAGGATTATCCCAAGAGTATAATGCAGATATTCAAATTTATCAATAAAAGGAGACAAAACAAAATACATGGCCCTTAATCCTAAAATAGCAAAAATATTGGAAGAATAGACAATGAACGGGTCTTTGGTGACTGCCAAAACAGCGGGTATGGAATCTACCGCAAATACCAGGTCTGCCAGCTCAACAGCGATCAAAACGATCAAAAATGTTGAAATATTTCCAGGAATGAATTTTTTGATAAAATTTAATAATTTATTCTGGCCAAGGTCAACAGGCTCATTCTTCTTAAAAAATATCCTGAATCCTGAAAAAACCAGCAAAGCACCAAAAAGATAGATCACCCAGGCAAAATGCTTAAGCAAAGCTACACCGCCTAATATAAAAACAGCCCGCATCAGCTGAGCACCAAGCACACCCCATGATAAGATCTTGTTTTGCTGAAAATAATCAACTTTAAAATGGGAAAATATCAGAAAGAACACGAAAAGATTATCAACACTCAAAGAAAACTCGATCACATAACCTGTAAAGAACTCCAATGCCTTTTGCTGGCCCTGGACGAAATATATCCCTGCATTAAATAATAAAGCCGCAAAGACCCACGCTGCACAGACCCAGACGGCTTTAGAGAACTTCATCGGCGATAAACTCCGCTTTTTCCCCCGCTTTTGTGCATCAGCCTGATACCTGAGATCACAATGTCCTGCCCGGTGAATTTCATCATATCGTAGATCGTCAGGCATGCCGCTGAAACAGCACTGAGCGCTTCCATCTCAACACCTGTTTTTCCCGAACATGACACTTCAGACATCACCTTCACCGTATTCTTGGATTTAAGCATATCAAAGCTTATGGAAACTTTTTCGATGAACAAAGGATGGCATAAAGGGATCATGGACGGCGTATTCTTGGCCGCCATAATGCCCGCCACCTTCGCTGTCTCCAGGACATTCCCTTTAGGTGAGCCTTGCTTTATAAAAACTTTAAATGCTTTAGGGCTAAAAATAACCATCCCTTCCGCACAAGCAACCCTCTTGGTAATTTGCTTATCACCGATATCAACCATACTCATATGATCTACTCCCAGCTATTTAATTTTTTTCGATTTTGTTTCTTATTGGTGTTTTTCTTTTTATCTTCTAGCATTCGTTCTTTGGCTGATAAGGAACGCTTGCGGTTTTGACGGCGTATTTTTTCTCTTTTGGCCTGGCGGAAGAGGCGTTGCTGCTCTTGCCGTTCGTGCAAGGCCTCACGCAACATTTCCCAGGCACGCTCACGATTACGGAATTGGGTGCGAAACTCCTGGCACTTGATCATGATGCCGGTAGGTTTATGCAAAAGCGCCACACAAGTGGACACTTTATTGACATTCTGCCCGCCCGGCCCGGAAGAACGTACGAATGACTCTACAACATCATCTTTTGGAACAATAATCCCGACCATTGTTTGCCCTTGGATATTTTCAGACATTTAAGAGGTAAGGTTGAAAATGCTTTACGCAATTTACTTAAATTATCCAACGAGATCCCTGAGACCGCCAATAAACCGCCTTCTTTAACAAAACTGATGATCTTCTGCGCATTCTCGATCAGATCTTCCGTGATCAAATTAGCAGCCACAAAATCATACTTTTCTTGAGATCGGTATTTCTTAATGTCTGCTTTTTTAACCTTAAAGTACAAATTATTAGCCTTCATATTATCGAGTGACGCCTGCACACTTAATTGTCCAATATCTATTCCCAGGACATCTTCTGCACCATACTTAATAGCCACTAAAGACAAGATCCCTGTGCCCGTGCCAATATCCAGGAATGATCTAAACTGCCCTTCCCTGCTTTCGATAAATTGGGCCATGAACCGGGTCGTCTCATGCAAACCCGTACCAAAGGACAATAATGTATCCATTAAAATATGATCAGAACCGCGACGAGGCTTGTATTTATCTTTATACCAGACAGGCACTACATCTAATCTTTTTGTTAATGGCGCCGGCTTCCACTGGCTCTTCCACAGGGTCAGCCAGTCTTTGGGAGCAAGACGGCGTTGATGGACTTTGACACCAGCTAGCTTTAAACGGCTAAAAAGTTTTTTAACACGTTCAAGCTTTACCTGGTGCTCATCAAATAATTCTATCGCCGCACGGCCTTTTAAAGAAGAGCCGATCAAATCAGATTCACTGTACCCCAGGTTCAAAAGCACCGCCCGGACAAGCGCCAAGCCTTGATCGCTTGCCGACTGAATTTGTAATTGATAAACAATTTTGGGTATACGTTCCTGAATTTCAACCATTATGATTTAAAACGGATCAAAGACGGAGCGTATTCTTTAGGCGCTTCGAAACCCAAAAGATTCAGCAATGTCGCAGCCACATTAGCCAGGCCTTGGCCCGGCACATTCGCCATTTCATATTCTTGCTTGTAGCCGGAATCGACAATGATGCATGGCACAGGATTTAAGGAATGCGCAGTACTGACTTGTTTTTTACCATTTTTAACGGTGAACATTTCATCAGCATTACCATGATCTGCCAGGACAACCGCGATACCATTTAATTCACGTATCACGCCGAGCAATTTAGCCACACCTTCATCGACGGCTTCAACGGATATAATAATAGCTTCTGTAATCCCCGTATGGCCGACCATATCGCCATTAGGATAATTCAAGCGCCCGAATTTATATTTGCCGCTTTTAAGCAGTTCAATGGTCTTATCCGTGATCTCGGAGGCCTTCATTTTAGGGGCCTGGTCAAAACGGATCTTATCCGACGGGATCTCCACATAGGTCTCCAGTTTCTCATCAAGATAACCGGATTTATTACCGTTCCAGAAATACGTCACATGGCCGTATTTCTGGGTTTCTGAAATAGCAAAAGTAGAAATACCATTCGCGCACATATAAGCTCCCACAGGCCCTTCTATCTGCGGCGGGGACACTAAATAATGCTTGGGGATATGCAAGTCCCCATCATATTCCATCATGCCGGCGAAAAGCACATCAGGTGTACGCACACGGTCAAATTTATCAAAATCCTGTTTTTCAAAAGCCATGGATAATTCAATGGCACGGTCTCCCCGGAAATTAATAAATACCACCGAGTCCCCATCTTCGATCGTCCCGACAGGGCTGCCGTCATCTTCAATAACAAAGGAATCAAGGTATTGGTCCGTGATCTTGGGATCTTCTTTGTAATATGTTTCAATAGCTTCTTTGGCAGATGTAAACCGACGGCCGCGGCCTAAGACATGCGCCTTCCATCCGCGCTCAACAATGCTCCAGTCCGCATTATAACGGTCCATGGTCGTGACCATGCGCCCTCCACCGGAGGCAATGCGATAATCATAATTCTTATGCGTGCCATTGATCTCTTTAAGTAAATTTTCAGTCTTTTCAATATAGCTCAGGGATGATTTTTCATAAACATCACGGCCGTCTAAAAGCACATGCAGGCATACCCGGCGCACACCTTCCTCGGCACAGCGGCGGACCAAGGCCAATAATTGATCGATATGCGAATGGACATTACCATCGGACAAAAGGCCGATGAAATGAAATATCTTATTCTCAGATCTTACCCGTTCAACCAATGCTTTCCATGTATCACTTTCAAAAATAGTACCGCTTTCAATAGACCGTTGGGCTAATTTAGCACCCTGATCAAAGACACGCCCGGCACCCAAAGCATTGTGCCCTACTTCAGAATTACCCATATCATCATCACTGGGCATCCCAACAGCCGTACCGTGTGCTTTGAGTTTTGTATAAAGCTTTGATTTCATCAGCTCATCAAGGCAAGGAGTTTTAGCTAAAAAAACACCGTCGCTATCATCATTCTTACCCAACCCAACACCATCCATAATGACAAGCAACAAAGGGCCCTGACGGCCCGAAAAATTAGATAATTTCTTCAATTCCAAATTAGACATACTTACCTTTCTATTTAAAATTTTACCACCGGTGCTGCCTGTGCCTGTTCCGGAGCTTTAAAATAAACCGCTGGCTGTGTTAAATGGGTCATGGACGCAAAGAAACTTCCGAATAAACTTTGCTGATACGTATTGAATTGCTGCACGGCTTCATTATAACGCATACGCTCGACGGCAATACGATTCTCCGTGCCTTCAAGCTGGCTCTGTAATTCCAGGAAACTCTGGTCAGCTTTTAAATTAGGATAATTCTCACTGACCATTAAAAGACGCGATAAGGCACCACCCAACGAATTGGCCGCAGCTACTTTATCAGGCACAGTGGCTGCCTGGCCCCATTGGCTGCGTAAGCGGGTAACTTCCTCTAGAATATCTTTTTCATGAGAGGCATATCCCTTAACAGTATTGACTAAATTAGGGATAAGATCAAAACGCCGCTGCAATTGATTCTCCACCTGGGCCCAGCTGGATTTAACCTGCTGATCATAACCAATCATCTGATTATAGCCGCTCTGATACCAGCCAAAAGCCATGAAAAGAACAACGACAATAACACCTAAAGCAATTAAAAGTTTATTCATATCATCTCCTGATTAATAGATCACCATCCACCACTGGCACCACCGCCGCCGCTGCCACCCCCGCCAAAACCACCAAATCCGCCGCTAAAGCCTCCGCCAAAACTTCCACGGCCGCCATATCCACCGGGAAAGCCAATGGGAAGGAACATCCCTCCTCCACCACCGCCACGGCTAAAAAAGAAGGATATAAAAAGACAAAGAATGAACAATAAAACCCAAATAGAACCACCCGACTGTTGATCCTGATAAACCGGCTGCGGCACACCGGTAAGCGTTACATTATACTCTTTAGCGATCAAGGTGACAATAGCTGCTGTCCCTTTTTGAATACCTTCGGAAAAATTCCCGTCCTTAAACTCAGGAGTGATGATCGTATTAATGATCCGGCTGCTGTAAGCATCTGTAATGGCACCTTCCAGGCCATACCCCACTTCAATGCGCATATGCCGGTCTTTATAAGCGATTAAAAGCAAAACCCCGTTATCTTTACCTTTTTGGCCTATGCCAAAACGCTGGAATAAATTAACCGCATACTCTTCGATCGATAAGGGCCCCGTTGTGTCCACCGTGACAACGGCGACTTCGGCACCAGTCTTTTGCTTTAATTCAAGGATCCAGTTCTCTAGTTGAGTTTGTGTCGCACTATCAATAATGCCGCTTTGGTCAACCACATAGCCGCTTGCCGCAGGATAAGAGACATCCCCGCCTATAGCGGGGCCAGCCTGAGCAAAACTAAAAGGAATAAAATTAAGAGTTAACAATAAAAAAAGAAATAGTATTACGGATTTCATAACGAATCCATGTGGCGGGACAAATTTTCCAATTGATCAAGAAAATTTTGTAAATGAGCTTCCACTTGATTGGAAGAGATCTTGATTTTTCTACTTTTATCCTGATATACAGCCAAAAATGGCTGCAGGTCTAAAGAAAAGATCCTGGCCAATTGCCCCAGCATATCTTCTTTCTGCCCGGCGGGTTTCTCCCCCTTTAAAATAATGAGCTGACGAAAAACGGGGACCAGATCGCTCAATGCGCTTAAAAGAAGGTTTTTTAACACCGATGGATTTGATCCAATGTCCAGATAGGCCTGGCGCAAATGCAATAATTTTCCCTTCACCTGCTGTTCGCATAAAAGACGCACATCCTTGACGGGAATATCCAGGTCCTTAAAAATGTCCTCCCCAAATATGACCTTGTGCTGCTCCTTGATCTCACTGAACTCCACAGGAAAAACATCCAAGGAATGCATGACATATTCCCTGGTCAGGATCAAGGGTGTCGCCATTTTATGCTTACGGCCCCATTTGATAAGGGGTACGCTTTGTTTTAGAACAGCAAAATCAAGATTATTGACGATGATAGCAACATTGATATTGGAAACACCATGCGTATAATTGATCCCCGCGGCAGACCCATAAACAAGGATGGCAAGGACATTATCATCCAGATTCTCTAAGAACTTAGTGGCAAATTCGGTAATGACAGGCTGGATCGAACCTGGAAATTCATTAATATTTTTAAGCGCGGGAAAATTCACTTTGAAGGATTTTTTTTCTTGGAAACAATGGATTTAGGAGAAGGTTTTGATTTATTATCGTGATAGGCGATCCATACCGCGGCATGGCGCTTGAGCCAGTCCTCGGTCGCAGCTTCAAAACCAATATCATAACCGGCGATCTCGCTTTCCAGCCACTTGTGCCGGTTGATCTCCTCGATCACCTTTTTGTTGCGCAACAGTTTTTTAGCGTCCATGTCTTTCATTTGACACTATTGTAAACGCTGCTTCTTTTTTTTGCAAGAACTTCTCTTCAAAGGGGTTAGAATCTATTAAAAGAAACGCAGATTGACTTCTCTTTCGTAGGGAAAACGGGGATCGTTCTTCTGATGCAAGGCATAACAGATCTCTAAAAGCTGCTTGGCCTGTTGCAGTTGTCCGGCTTTTTCATAAATACTGGCCATATAAAAATAAACATCAGGGTTATTCTGATCAATGCTTAGGCTCTTTTGAAAAAGCAAAAAAGCTTTTTCCATCTGGTTCATTTCAAAATAAGACAGGCCGGCATAGTAATAAAAAGCCCCTTTATCAGTCAAATTTTGATCCTCTATCGCTATTTTAGAGATAAGGATCATTTTAGCATCCTGCCCCATATTATGCAGGCTTGACAGCAATACTACATAAGCTTTGCTTTTTGCATCATTCATCTCATCCCTTAAAGAATATTTAAAGAACGGACTGGTAAAGATCTGCTTATACACCATGGAATCCTGCATGAGGATCAGTGTCAGCTTGGGGCTTGATTCGATCGCCTTTAAAGAATATTCTGCTGCTTGAGGCCACATCCCTTTCTTATAATAAACGACACCTAAATTATAATTGGGCCAAAAAAGGGACTGCCCATTGATCAGTGCTGAATTTTTAAATAAAGTGATCGCCTCTTGTTCTTGCCCGCTGTAGAAATCAGCATACCCCCAGCAATTGCCTGGTGATCAGATCATCCGGCATATAGCGGACAATGAGCTCAAAATAATTCTCATAACGCTTCCAATCCACCTCTTTTTTCATATTTTGATCCTTTGAAAAAAGGATCATGTCCGCAAAATCAGGGATGGAATCGTTTAAATGCCTGATCTTGATACGCATATCAAGCATCTTAAAATCGATGCAGGTCAAACAAAAGATGAACACCACGATATAAATGACCGCGACCCTGCTCAAAAGCCACTTGATGATGTTTATGATCTTATGCATATGGCCCCAAACGCTTCTCTTTTCTTAAAAGCATCAATAAATACAAAAATATACCTGCAAAGAAAGCCGTCAGGGCAAAATGCAGCAGATACCTCTGGGGGCTGGCAAAACGAAGCACGATACTGGATTCTCCCGATGGGACCCATAGCCCTTTAAAAGAAACATTGGCCCTGAATAAACGGCATGGATGGCCGTTAATAAAAGCATGCCAGCCGCTATTATAATTATCATTGATGACCAAAAAGCGGCTATTAGGCAAATGGGCCTTTAGTACCCACGTATTAGCATCACGACGTACGATGGATAATTCCCCTGCAGATACAGGGTCAAGTTCTGCCTGAGAAGCAGCCTCCTGATCGCTTTTCCAGTCTTGAGGAGCACTTTCAGATCTTGGTAAAAAAGCGATATTAATGTTTGAAGCCATCGATGCTTGCAATGCTTTTAAGAATTCCGGGTTATCACCGTAAGGAGCAACATTGTCATAAAGTATAAATTGATGCTGCCTGTAATCATCCAGCACTTTTGGATCAATGTAATTTACCAGGATGGCAAACCAGCTTGAGACATAATAAAGGCTCAATCTTTCTTTTTTAGGGTTCTGGCCCATCTGTTGGGCATGGACTGCATCCCTCTCTGCTTGAAATAATTTATTATCCAAAGAATGATAGACCTGCACCGACTGGATAAATACCGCCAACAACAGAAGGAAAAACCCTGCTGCATAGGAGGATTTCTTTTCACAAATAAAATAAATTAAGAAATAAATTAAACTTATAAAGATCGCGGCCCAAGCCCCCATCAATACACCCTGATGCCTGAACAAGAATACCGCAAAGATCAAATGACAGGCCATGATGTAAATAAGCCAGACTGTCTTCTTGGAAGAATTATCAATAGCTGTTAAGAGCGATTTAAAAGCTGTCATTGATAAAAGAATCACCATCGGCAGCATGGCCAGCCAGAAGAAATAATAGATATTCCTGATAAATTTGAAAAAGATGATGTGCTCATAAAGAAAGCGGTGCACGCCGGCAGCAGACGTTATGGTGATCAATGAAAGGGCAAGAATATTAAACAATAGAAAGAAAATCAGCTTGTTCACACGGCCAACCGCAGCAGCCAAAAGGATAAGGAAAAATATATAAGGTATATAGATATCCCCCATGTCTATGTGCGCATGATCATCGAAAATGCGGTCAAAATACCCGTGACTGATAATATCCCCGCTCGACACATTCTCCAGGCCCACCGCGACTGCGGAAGACGTGTCTGCACCGGAATGACGATTGGGAAGGACGAATTCGCCGCTCTTTGATTCCTTATAAAACATCAATGCAGGGACACATGAAGCTAAAAGGAAAATAATACAAAGGGCCGCAAAGATCCTGTTCTTGCCAAGAAAACCAAGGCCATGTTTTAAGAAAGCAATGAATTCACGGCCATAAAACAAACCGAATAAGAACGTAAATATTGTTACGATGATGGCAAAAAAGAAAGGAATGTACGTCGTCACGACAAGGCCCACACACAAACACATACCGAGAAAGGAAGATTTTTTAGGCTCGCGTGAAAAACTTAAAAGGAAATAGAAGAACCAGATAATGGGGACAAAAATAATGATGATGTAATTATAAAATATCTCAGACCCCCAAGAGGAAAAAAGAAAAAGAATATAGGCCATAAAGGCATAAAAACGGTCAGCCAAAAGAAAGCGCGCAATTAAATAAAACGCCCACCCTGCCAGGAAATAATACACCCCTAAGAATATTATATACGCCGTCGCTGATGAAACACCAATCCACTTCAAAGAAACGATCAGGAAAAGAAGCGGATTAACATCCCCTATACGCCGTAAAAAGAAATCATTGGGAGCGCCGTTGTACCACGTAGGGTCCCACAGAGGAAAAACACCCTTGCTTAAATTATCTGTATAAAAACCAATATGGTCGGCATACGAGATGGCATCTGCCTGGAAGGATAAATGGCCTGTAAAGAAATTCAAAAAACAATAGACCCATAGGACAAAAGGTATGGCTAAGAAAAAGAATTCCACACGTGATGAAGGATTAAAAATTTTATCGATCAATGCCTTCATGATTTAAGCCTATTCTTAAGCTGGCCGCGGACCTGATAAACGGCAATTCCAAAAGCTACCGCCGCATTTAAAGAATTCTTGATCCCGTCCATTTCAATTTCAATGGCTGCGTCCGACAAAGATTGCAATTCGTCGGCAATGCCGCTGATCTCATTGCCAATGACCAGGCATACAGAAGCTCCTGGTTTAAACAGATCATGGCTGACACTGCCCTGCATTTGTTCTAAAAGAACGATCTGGTATCCTTGGGCTTTTAATTCTTTGATCAAACCCAAAACATCTTCACGGTATTCCCAAGGCACATGAGCTTCAGCACCCAATTCCGTCTTAGCAATGCCGCTTTGCGGCGGATAACCCGTAATGCCGCAGAGCCAGATCTTTTCAACCCCTGCCCCATCGGCAGTCCTGAAAATGGTACCCACATTATGCAAACTGCGGACACTATTAAGGACCACACACAATGGCAATCGCGGGCCGTCTGCTTTCTTGACCTGACGGCTGACAATTTCTTCATGAGTAAGCTTACGCATCTTTAAGAAAGCTTCTCCCATTCTTCAGTGACGGCTTCGACCAATGGTTTAATGATAGATTCAGAAAAATCAAAAGAGATCCCTGCCGCACTATATAATTCTCCGACGGGCCTGGAGCCGCCCAAGGCAAGCCCTTTTTTATAATCTGCCAATGCTTTTTTAGGGTCACGGCGCGCATTAAGCCACACCTGCAAGGCACCTAATTGGGCAATGCCGTATTCAATATAGTAAAATGGTACTTCAAAAATATGCAATTGCCTATGCCATAAATAATTTTTTACGTCCGCCAGATCACTCCAGTCGATAAACTTGCCGCCGAATTGTTCATAAAATCCAACCCATGCCTGGCGGCGCTCATCAGCCGAATGCTGAGGATGTTCATAAAGCCAATGCTGAAAAGCATCGATATTAGCGACCCATGCCAGCGTTTGGATGATCCCTTCTAAATGCTCACGGTTAGACCTTTGCAGATCTTCGGGATTATAAAATTCGCTTAGGTGCTCTCCACCCAAAAGTTCCATCGCCATGGACGCAACCTCACAAAATTCCATCGGTGCATGGCGGTAGTCGACGATCGGATCATCTTTGGATGCCAAGGCATGGAACGCATGGCCTGCCTCATGCAATAATGTCCGCACATCATCATCAATGCCGACGGCATTCATAAAAATAAAAGGCTTACGCGCCTCGCTTAATGTATTTTGATAACCTCCGGGCGCCTTGCCCTTGCGGCTGGCCAGATCCAAAAGGCCTAGATCATTCATCTCTTTAAACTGAAGGCCAAAATCACGGTCTAATTTATTAAAAATGGAGCCAGTGGATTTGATCAATCCTTGGGCGTCTTTAAAAGGGGCCAATGGTTTTTGCCCAAGCGCATCCACCGCCGTATCCCAAGGCCGCAAAGATCTTAATTTCATCTGGTCCCTGCGTTTTTTTAATATCTTGCCGTTTAAAGGGACAATTAATTTCTCGACCGTTTCATGATATTTTTTACAGTCCCTGGGCGTGTAATCAAAACGATGATAAGCTTTGAATTGATACTCGGTAAAATTAGAAAACCCGGCATTACGGGATATTGTTTTACGCAATTCAAACAAGCCTTCAAAAATACTTTCCATTTTATCTTTATCTTTAATGCGGCGCTCTGCTGACGCCCTCCATGCCCGTTCCCTTAAAGGCCTGTCCGTTTCCTGGAGATACTTTCCCATCTGCGGCAAGGTGTGTTCTTTCCCCTCAAACATCACCGTCATTGCACCGCTAACGGTCTGATATTCCTGGCTTAATAGATCCACCTTTGTTTGTAAGGGTACATTTTCTTCGACAAAAAGTTCAATGTCCGTTTTAACGGCACGGTTATAAACCTGATAACGCTTAGCCTCCAGAGGAAAAAGTGCAGCGGCCTTGACATACTTGTGATTCAAACGGTCATTGACCGGCTTGACGGCAGGCGGGATGGTCTCAACAAATTTGGTATACGCCCCTGCGATGGCAGGGTCATCGGTCTGGCAGGTCATACGGATATACAAAATTGACCCTGCCTGGGATAAGGCAGCATCTAATTCAGAGCGCTTAATTAGCCAATGCTCTAATTCCTTGGCAGAATTAATAGCTTCTTTTTCTAACTTTTCATATAAAGCAACAACGGTGCTGACATCGACCAGATCAGCATTTTCCGGTACAAAAACCCTTTTTTGATACACCGGCAGTTGAGTTAAATCCATATATACCCCCTATAATTATTAGAAACCAAAAATCCTTGACAAAAGGACGATTTCAAGTATATTTAAGATTCAAATTTTGACCAAATGTTCGCCAAACCAAAGAGGAATTGTCATGAGATCTTGCATTGTTTGTGAAAAAAGTCCGACAACCGGCAAAAAATATAGAAGACGCGGTATGGAAAAGAAAAAAGGCGGTGCCGGTTCTAAGGTCGTCGGTAAAAGTTTCCGTATGGTGCTCCCTAACTTACAGCGTATTAAGATCAGCTTAAACGGTACAGTACAAAGAGCTTTAGTTTGTACCAGCTGCATCCAAGGTAATAAAGTCACCAAAGCTGCATAAGAACTTCGTTGTAATTAAAACCTCTCTTTTTTAAAAAAGAGAGGTTTTTTATTTAATATCTTTAAGCATCAACTGAACGACCGGCGCCTTATTCCAGTCATCAATGCTAAGTGTGTAAGCCAAATCCACCTGGCCTCCAAGTTTAACCAGATCTTTAAAAGAACCCATTCCAAATCCTACAGCACTGATCGTACTGACCCCGTCACTGACCC
>Ga0206908_1075_pt1 | contig 18432 bp, 19 predicted proteins | sample Alteio_BWOrgHeat_78_FD_152979 | JGI IMG/M metagenome (GOLD analysis project Ga0206908, IMG submission 152979) | Enriched cells from forest soil in Barre Woods Harvard Forest LTER site, Petersham, Massachusetts, United States -... | ecosystem: Environmental > Terrestrial > Soil > Temperate forest >... | reverse complement strand
ACCAAGCGAAAGGCATCTTGAATCGTGCCCTCAAAAAGGGTAACTACATAAACACGATCGCAGGACACGAAATCGTGGAGCCAGCTCGTGCTTGGGCACCACTGGTTCACGAGGCTGTTTACGAAATGTTCGGACCAGTACAAGCGACGCGAATCCAACGCGATGTTCCAAGAATTCCAGACCATCCAGATCAAGCTGGAGTCGGAAACTGGCTTTCGCATCAACTCGTCAACTTGCGTTTGATAATCGACAACTTCGGACGCGGAACCATAATCCTCGACGAGGAATGGGAGCCGGCGCCGAAGTATGACCGCATGTTTGACTAGTGACTAAGTCGCGCAATTGGCGAAAGATTTTTTGAATGGCAACCAAAAGCGCACATCGACCAGAAATAGCTTCAGAAGCTAAAACGACTTACAAGTACGAAATCGGAATTCTTCGAGATTCACGAGTGTGATCCCTGGGTATGTATTTAAGCTCCGGGTTCTTCCTTTAGTGCTTCATCGAAAGATTCTCTGAACCAGGGAGCGTATCCCCTTGTGGACCAACCCTTAGCGTGATCTATATCCAACAAAATGTATTTAGTTGACGAACTGTGGCAGATCACATTCATCGGTTCATAGAAAAAAGTTCGTTTGTTGGTAGAAATGAAAATCCAGACGTCGGGTTGCTGGTGCCACCACTCAACTGAGTGTTTACGCACAAATTCCTGAATCTGCTCGCGCTGTGTCTCGTCGATTCCCCACGCACAAAGGATGATTGCGGACTTACTCATTATTTTCAAATGTTTCTAAATTCGAATCCGACGGTCGTGAAGGAACCTCCACTATTGCCGACTCACCCGAATATGGCGCTCTCGTTATGGGCATTACTAGTTCGCCCGACCTACTATCGCCGAGTGTCGCGTGTTGAATCTCGACATACTCGGAGCCGGTGACATTGCCAAGCATCAACTTCTCTGGATATTTGAAGTTCAAGATCACAACTGCAGCGAGAAGCACGATGAATACGAATGCCCCGAACCCAAGAACGTATGGGACTAAGTAGGCAACGTTGCTATGACCTGCAAGAACGGCGAGCCCCGCGACGCACATTCCCTCCACTATTGACAAAACTGCCAGGTAAAAACCAAGCACGTTTTTGGGACTTGTTTGCTGCCTTGATTTAGTTGCCCTTGTGAATTGCGAAGCCACAACTGAATCATATCCTTACACGACAAAAGCAATAAACTCGAGGCAAACCTAAATCGTGACGTTTGGGCGAAAAACTGATTATTGCTTGACAAGCAATATGGCTTCGAGCTTATTCAATTGAGTTCGCAAAGTCTGGGCTTTGGCGCTAATTGGATCAGCAACTTCAACAAATTGGGCAAACAAATCAAGATGGCATCAGTTAGCCGGGAGTGATCTTGCTGTAACTTTGGGGTATGGCTGGTGGCGGAGTCACGTTCGAGGAAGCCATGAGTGGCGTGGCTGGAGCCACGTCGGCCGTATCGGCTCTGGCTGTTCTCGTCGGTGGAGGCTGGGCCTATTCTAAATTCTTTCGAGAACAGCCATTTGACCCGCGTTGCAATCTCGGCTTACAGGCAGAAGTCTTGAACGTGGGTGGCAATGATTTTTTGAAAATTGAGGTGACTGCAACTGCTGTTGGAAAAGGTCGACTGACCCTAGTCAAAGATGATGCGGAGCCACTGGTCATGGTTCATTCAGTCACAGAGCTTGAATGCGACGGCCGGTCTGACTGGGACTCTTTGGATGCTGATCAAGTTGTCGCAATTTTTGAACAGGACGATACGATCGAAGCTGGTGAAACAGCTGTGGCTGAAGTTCTGCTTAAGTTGAGGGCTCGACCGACCACAACATTGGCATATCGAGTCCGCGTCTTACTTCCAGCCAAATGGGGACGCAGAGCTCCGTGCTCCTGGGAAACAAGCAAGACGGTACCCGTAATCCTCTTGCCGGGACCGTCCGGTCAAGGTGTCCCGTCGTGAACTATCGGACGATAGAGTTTTTGTAGTGGCAACCGTTAAGAGTCCTCTTGATTCAGAGAAGCTCGCCTTCTATCAGCGAGCTATGGACCTCACTCGACAACAATCTGAGTCGGTTCAACCATCGGAGATCAAGGTCGAAAATATCGTTGCCCTTGTTGAAGCCATGGCTGCCGAAGCATCTAAGAATCTGGAATCTACGGCTCGACTCCGGAGGACGATCGACCAGTTTTCCAGTGTCGTGGACTCTATTGATGTCACAGGGTCTAATGAAGTCCAGGCCACATTAGATTCGCTTCGAGGGTATGCCGATGTGATGGAGACTTCACTTGCAGATGTTATGCGCCTGGAGGAACTTGCTTCGGAGTTCAATCGGCGGATCGAATCGGGGGGACAAGAGGCTCTTGAACGGATTAGTCGAAACCTAGCTGCGGTCTTTGATGCAGTGGAAACCCGACATGTTATTGAATCACTTGATGCGCTCTCGTCCACCCGCGAGCAGTTGGATGAAGTGGTCCGTCAGATGCAAGAAGCGATGAGGATGAATGGCGGTTCAACTTCTAGCCATGGCCCCGAGGTGGATACTCAGTAATTCGAAATTCGAATCAACGAACGTCTAGCTATCGTCCTGACACCTCCGGTTCTGTGTCCCTGACTGCCACCTGTGTAACTTGCTGCACCAGCGAGCGTGTCGCTTTGTTGTAGGTCTGATGCGCTACTTATCTTGTTGCTACAGATGCGTCTTGTGAAGGTTGTAGCGAGTGGCGACGTATTTTGCGATGGGTCACAGGATAGGGTCAACCCGGAAAGGCTTTCCATTGAGTGAGCGATAGTCGAAAAACTCTGGAATCCGTGGGAAGTTGTCTACTCGCCATGGGGCAGATTGTTCACATTGGTTGGCCAGCATCCAAAATGTTCAGTTTCAGGCGGATGGTCCACTATCGATCCACTGGCCATCGGCTAGCTTTTGGAAATTATTTTCCATGGTGAGCCCCATCAACACAACACCACCAATTCGATGGATTAGCTGAGTAAGCTTGTCAGCCTCTAAGGCGTATTCATTGAAATCGGATACGCCGAATGATCGACTCTCGTAGTCAAGTCCAAAGTATCGTCGATTTGCCTTCAGCCCTGAAGCGGGGCCCAGTTCGGTATCTGTCGTCGACGCCCAGCCAATGTACAGAGCATTGTGAACTACCCAGTTCCGAGTCTCGATGAGAAATGTGATCCTCTTTCTGACGTTCCGGAAAAGATCCTCCGCGAACGGATTGACCGTCATTACCTCGGGCAGCATCGAAAAGTAGTCACGGGTTAGATCCATCGCCGTGACTTCCGAAAGGAGAATGTCCACAAGGCGTTGTCGGAGGAGATTCCCTCCCAAGAATATTCCGATTTCGAATCTCAACGTCTGGCAAAGATGTTCGAATTTTGCAATGAATCGGCCTAGTGCCTCATATTGCAAGTTCGCTTCAATTGCCAATTTGGAAAGGCGAAGTTCTTCGGGGTCCGAGGGCGCGTCTGACTGATCCAAATTTGTCTCCAAACGACTTTGACCATCATTGACTTTCGCCAACAGGAGAAACTAATTCGACGAATCCAGATTGTGGTGAATCCATGCGCTGAGGATCGCCGCAATAATGCAGTTGGCTCCTTCGCTGGTTAGCCCTGGAGATTCGACGCCTCTAAAACTGGCTGTGCTGGTTTCATTGATGTCTAGTCAAGATTAGTTTCGCGATAGCTGAGTCAGCTAGTGCAGAATCCTCAGGTTGAGTTTCAAGGGTATTGGCTACCGAAGCCATTCTGTTTATCCATCATTTCGACCGATGAATGTTCGATCCCTGCGAGGCCAGCTTGTCGTGCTCCAACCGAACCGACCCAATTTCCATTTTCCCACCACACGCTCTGGATTCCCAAGCTAGATAGAAAGTCGATATAGAGATTTCCAATAGGTTCAGAGAAGAGGGCCAGGAGGTTGACGCTTAGTTGATTCTCGTAAAGGAAATGTCGATAGGCGAATAGCTGTCCCAGCGCATCACGGACTGCATTGGTTGCATTTCCTTTATAGAGGACCTTCGCTTCAACTAACCATTCCTCTTGATCCTGTAAAACGATGAGGTCCCTAGGATGCACAGACGTGATGGCTGAATGGCCAAGGGAAATGCACCACTCTCCATATCGCCGTATGAGCGTTTCGTGCTTTCTGGTTTTCTGAAGCTGCCTTCCCTCTATGTAGGTCAAGTAGTCAGCGTCGCTTTTTGGCTTGAATTCACTTAACGGATCAATGTTGACCGTGAGGGACGTACCAGCTGGAGACGAGATAGCCCCAGGCCGAGTAAGAAGTAGATGTCTTTTGGCAGCCTGTGCCGATCCATAAAGATCAAGCATGCGGTTGAGGTCAGATTGAAGGGTTTCGCTTCCAGGAAGTGCTGAAGTGGAATATTCAATAGCGGCGATGTTCCCTGCGGCGTAGCTTTTTTGTCTGACACCTTTGGATGCCAGTTCCATGACTGTCTTAAGCCCGGACAATTTGTCTGAAGGAAGTTGAGATCTGATTAGTTCCGCCTGAGTTCGCAGCATTTGGCGTGCTTTTGAACCTCCGTTCTCGCGTCTCAGTTGCTCCATGCCTTGGTTGAGCGTCAGGGTCACACTCTGGAGATCTTCGGCGAAGAGATAGACGACGTATATGCCTTCTTGTGGGTCGAGCGTCACGTCGGGATCAAAGAACCCAACCCACGGTGTGTACGTCGCAGAGCCTTTCCCACCGCTTCCCTTTACCATGATGCCGACGGGTGTTGAGGCGCTTAGCTCTTTGTCTGCATTTCTCAGGAGCATCTGAGTGGGTGAATTCAGACCAGCCATTCGGTCGTAGTTGGCAGCTACGTAGCCAAGGAACGCGCGTAGGTCCATGGGCCAAGTTTGACTTATCCAATTCGTATTTGCCTCAAATAGCGATCAGGCCAACACCAATGCCTCCGCACTTACAACGAAGCACTCGGACGACACCGGGACAAACGGTATTGGGAGTAAGGCACGCAATAGCTTGATCAGCTAGTGCCCGTGACAAAGGTCGCGAATTTGCGTCATCGGTCGAGAAGTCGAATTCGAGACGGCAAGATCGCCTTTCGATGAATAAGCCAGCTTCCGTACTTTTCAATCCATAGTCCATTGATGTCGACTTCCCAGACATCTGTCGGAAGATCGCTGATTCGGACAAAAAAATCAGCTTCGTCGGGGTCTCCAAGGAATACTGCTTCCAGTTCGGGCTTGCGCTGATTTCTCGCGATTCCAGGGGCAATTCCCATTCGGGTCCAATCCAGTCCCCATTCCAGTATTGATGGGCGGTTTATTGACGCAGTGACGTGGAACAACACGCCAAAGCCAACCGCACCTCCCTTCTTCGAGGACGATCTAACGAATCGCTGGAATGTTTGTTGATTGGTCAACTCCATCCCCTCGATATTGGCAGGAGAAACGTTCAGCGGAAAAGCCATACGATTTCTTGCATGGAAGTGAGGTTTTGGAAGGTAAAGAGGAACGGCCGCGGGAATTGCTGCTGGGAGGCAACTCGAGGGAAGCGCACTCGCGTTCCTGGCTCTGCGATGGCCCTTGGTTCTGAAGATCGTCTTCCTCATGACATCGTTCAGTATGTGATCGAAGCTGCGACCCGATACGAAGGTGGTTTCTGGGATCTCCTCGCCAGGGGCGCTACCTTCAAAAGTACGGGACGCAAACGAACTCGTCCCGGAAAAGCGATCATCGCTGAGAATCGCGCTGAACTCATCGAATCGGAGCAGCTCGCCGGTCGTCACGCTCGGGAATGGGAAGAAGGAAAGCGGACACCAGTCACCGTTGCACTTGATCGAGCCCGTGCGCAGTGGACGGCCCTGCAGCTAAATGAGCAACTCGTTTTCAGCTGGCCATCGCCAAACGGAGAGGTACGGGTCGTGGCCAGTGCCACGCAAGTAGTGCCTCGGTAGTTGCCCTTGGTCAATTCATCGAGGCCGATGTCCAATTGGCTCTCGGCTGCGAATGGTGGCGAATTCATCGGTGGGGCGATCAGCACTAGCTCTGTCAGCTAGCTCGGAAGCTTCAGTGCTCTGACCTCGAACTTCGCGGGCAAGTAGTCATCTCCATCCGTTTCATTTACTAGTTGTTTACTTAGCATTTACTTTTAAGTCACCTTCCGTTAAGGTGAAAACCAAGGGTGCTGCATCGTCTACTGGCCCTTTGGAGGTTCCGTTGAGACTTCGCCGGATCGTCTCATGCCTCGTGGTTTCGGCATCGTTTTTGCTTTTGCCTGCAATAGCCACAGCATCGGTACCCGTGTTGAAAAGTCCGGGGGCGATCTTGGATTCCCATATGTTGTGGACGAAATGCGGACATAACTGCACGCAAGGTTTCGACAACACGGACTCGATCACGGCGACTTTCCGGAACAATGCCTTGGTGGTTGGCGAGACGCTGAGTGGGGATAACGCCGCTCTCAGGGTGGACTCCAATGTCCTGTCGGCAGTAGTGACGGCATACGGTGGCAAGGATTGCGCCACGTGGATTGCAAACCAAGTCAAGGTTTGGTTGAAGTCTCCCGTGCCATTCAAAGTGGGCCGAAAGTTCAACGGCAACATGATCACATTTGGCGGTTGGAAAGCAGAAGGCTCGTTAGCAGTTTCGGTGGTGGTGGGTTAGCAGTACATTGTGGGACTTAGCTGTGGAGTTGAACCCAGATACCAGGAGCGATCGTGATTGTCGCCACCTCGAATCGATGCCGATGTATTGAAACGACACCACTTAGATTTCCGGAGATGATCCACCCGTGATCAACAAACGACTGAGCGGATCGGGCTTGAAAGTATTGGTCGGGTACAAGCACATTGAAAGATCCTCTCAGTAATCCAACGAAGTGACGGCGTCGCACTTCGTGGTCGCAGGCTGGACAGCGTGTCCGCTTTAGCTCGCTGCGTGTTAGGCATTCCGTGTCAGCGAAGGGTCGATGGCAGTCGCGACAGGCATCCACCCGATAATGGCGAGTGGTGTTTTTCCAATCTGGTCCCTTGCCAGTGTATTTATCGATGAACTCTTTTGTAGTGAGCTTCTCTAGATCACTTTGAAATCCTTCTCGAGCCTGATCCAACTCGCGTTGAAGAGTGATCCCACTGACATGCGCGATTGGAACTCCGTCTCGCCGGTCGACTACCTGCAGCGTTACATGCTGCAATGGTGCCCTCGCCGGCAGTATTCCCGTATCTTCGGCGAACACCATTTCGCTCACCACGGTGCCGATTGTCCTGATCACGTAGTGAGCATTGGGTTCTAAGTCTTCAACGATTTCGAGATTTTGAGACGCCGGGGAGTCGTCATCTGATTGATTTTCAACCACCGCGGGAACTCTACATACCTTCGGCTGATCGTTGACGAGATTGCTTTACGACAGCACAACTATTGGCGGAAGAAATATTCCCATTGCTAACAAGTAGAATGTCCTTCAGTACTTGGCTCAGTGAGCATCTGTCGCGGGGGAGTGGCAAGTTGCAAACCTTCAACCTTTCACGACCACGGTTGAAGGTCCTCTCATGGTTCTCTTCATCTGCGCGTTTGCGTCTAGTCCGTACAACCGTTCGAAGTGAACCCCGGTTGTGCGTTGTGATTTTGATATGGACCCTCGTTGTCGGCGTCGTTCCCATTCTTGTGTTGATCTCGATGAGCCACGTCATTGCTGACGTGCCGAAGGCGGAACTATTTGGCCTTTCTTCTAGTTCTGGGCATCGACTCATCGGAGCATTGGTGACATTTGGGTTTCTCTTTGCCCTATCCCTTGCCGAGGGTCCATCTGAGACGGCGCTCAAGATGTACACGAAGTCACGCGTTACGTTTCATCTGCAGGAGCGACTTATGGATGCCGTAAACGCTCCGATCGGGATCGAACATCTCGAGAACTCAGACGTTCTTGATCAGCTCGCCCTGGCGCAAGGAAGGCTGATGAACTTCTTCCCGGGCGACGCACCGATGACTCTTGCAAGCGCCACAAGTACACAAATTCAGGGTGTCTTCGCTTGCACCGAACTCGGTCTCTTTCGGTGGTGGATGGGCCTCGGCGTTGCAGCGATGTGGATAGTCGCTCATATCGAGATGCACAAAGAAGGAAAGGCAGGTGCGCGCCTCTATTCGGGCAACGCGAACCCTCTACGGCGCGCCTTTTATTTCAATGACGTCGCCACGAAACCGACGGCGGCGAAGGAGTTGCGCGTTTTCGGCCTCGGCGCTTGGGTCGTCAGCCACCTTCGGGAGCACTGGGAAATCGGTATGACCCAGGCGTTTGCAAATCAGCGCAAATTCAAAACCACGTACTTGAAAATCGGAGTCATTGCAGCTGCCGTCTTCTCAGGTTGCTGTATCTATTTGGCCCATGCTGCCCGTGAGCATCAGATTGGCCTTGGGACGGTCACCCTCATCTTGGTCATGCTCGTTGCGAGCCAAAGAATGGCGGGAATCACCATTGACTCCTATCAGCTTCATTGGATGTTGAGTGGATTCCCGCAATTGGAGGACGTTGAACAGGCGGTCGAAGCAAAACTTCGGGATCACGCAGGGATTCGTTCTTCGGTTTCCGTTCCAAAGGACGAAATTCAATTCCAATCGGTGAGCTTCCGGTACCCAGGTTCGCAATCCAACGTATTTGAAGACTTGAATTTCACCCTTCCAAGAGGAAAGTCGACGGCAATCGTCGGAGCAAATGGTGCGGGCAAGACGACATTGGTCAAGCTTTTGAGCCGTCTGCATGATCCGACTTCAGGACGCATCCTTGTGGACGGTACAGACCTCCTCGAATTCGAGCCGAGAGAGTGGCAACGCCGAATCGCAGTCGTCTTTCAAGACTTCAGTCACTATCCACTGAGCGCCAGAGAAAATGTCGCGTTTGGTGCAGTGGAGTACCTCAATGATCAGGAGGGCATTGAAGTTGCCGCTGACAAGGCGGCCCTCCAATCGATCGTGGATGAACTTCCCAACGGTTGGGACACCATCCTCTCTCGCGAGTTCAATGGTGGAACCGATCTCTCGGGTGGCCAATGGCAGAGGTTTGCTCTTGCTCGGGCTCTCTTCGCCGCAAGACACGGTGCGGGAGTCCTCGTACTTGATGAGCCCACCGCGTGGCTCGACGTTCGGGGAGAAGCGGCATTCTACGAGCAGTTTCTCGACATCACCCATGGATTGACGACGATCGTCATATCCCACCGTTTTTCCACTGTGAGGCTCGCGGATCAGATCGTTGTCATCGAGGGAGGGCGGGTATCTGAAAGGGGAAACCACGACGAACTAGTTCAGCTCGGTGGGACGTACGCCTCGATGTTCGCACTGCAAGCTGCTCGATTTTCGGATGATGAGTTAATGGCATGAATAAGTCCCGGAGGACTCTACGAGGCTATTTGTTGTTAGCAACGCTTGGATTTAGGTCGAGCCCGAGCTACATGCTGGGATCAATCGCCCTCCAAGTGGTCTCGGCGATTGCGTTTGCGGCTTATCCCTATGGATATCGCCTGTTCATTGATGGGATTGGCAAGCGAGACTCCACCGAACTTCTCGTCGGCGCGTTAGTGGCCGGTGTGCTCTACGTCGTAAGCACGATCATTGGACCGGTGGCCTTCAACTCTGGGATCACGATTCAACAGAAAACAAATATGTATCTGGTTGGTCGAATTGCAGAGCTAATCAACGCAATGTCCGGAATTGAACATTTCGAACGGCCCGATCAGCTGCAGGAAATTGATCTGATCAATCAGAATCGGAATGTCCTCGCCTCCGCTTGTCAGCAGATCTTGAATCTGCTCTGCCAATCGATCAGGGTAGGCCTCGCCATGGCTCTTTTGGTGAGCGTCAATCCAATTTTCCTGCTTGTTCCAGTTCTCGGACTTGTCCCATTTTTTGGTGACTCGTACTCATCGCGATTTCGGCAACGGATTGATAAGGGAAATGTCGAGGACATCCGACTGGCCAATCAGTTGTTTGAGCTCGCAGCTACAGCCGCTCCAGCTAAGGAACTCAGAATCTTCGGCCTTGGTGACGAACTCAGGGAACGTCACGTAGCGCTGGCGAAGCGGGTAAGCGATCAAGTCGCTCGGGCAAGCAAGGTCGCTTTCTGGATGGGCACGCTCGGCTGGGGTGTGTTTGCGGCTGGCTTCGTTGGTGCAATTGCACTCGTGGTCGTACAAGCGGCGCATGGAAACGCAACGCCAGGGCAGGTCCTTATGGTGGTGGTTCTGATCAATAATCTGCAATCTCGAGTTGGGAGTCTGGTGGGAAATGCAGGCCAGCTGCTTCAGGCCAGGAAGACAGCAGAACGCTTCCTCTGGCTAGAGGATCATGTTGGGGAGACTAAGGCCAACGACGTTGATGCGTTAGTTCCGTCAACGATCGAGCAAGGGATCACGTTTGACCACGTGTCCTTCTCCTATCCAGGTACTGAAGCCCTCGTCCTGCAGGACGTCTCCCTATTTATTCCTCGCGGGACTTCAGTCGCGATCGTTGGAGAGAACGGAGCTGGCAAGACGACTCTCGTGAAACTCCTCGCTCGTATGTATGAACCATCAACCGGTCTCATCCAGGTGGATCGACAAGACATAGGTACATTTGACGTGGAATCTTGGCGGTCGAAGATGACCGCGATATTCCAAGATTTCGGTCGTTACGAGTTGCCGGCAGTTGAAACAGTGGGAGTGGGGAGCCTCGATCACATCGACGACCGAGAGGCTGTCCTTCGGTCACTTGAAAAGACCGGTGGTCTGGACGTTATTGACAGCCTCGACGATGGGCTTGAGACTCTCCTGGGTCGATCATTTGCCGACGGTCGCGAATTGTCTGGCGGTCAGTGGCAGAAGTTGGCACTTGGTCGGGGAAGAATGCGAGATGACGCACTCTTGCTCATTCTCGATGAACCAACATCTAGTCTCGATGCGACCTCAGAACATGCCGTGTTTGAACAGTATGTAGCGGCTGCACGTGATGGAGCGAACAGTGTCGGTGCTATCACGATCCTGATCTCTCATCGATTCTCAACTGCACGTATGGCTGATCTAATTGTTGTTCTCGATGGTGGTCGTATTGCAGAAGTTGGTAGCCATTCTGAGTTACTTGGATTAAACGGAATCTATGCAGAACTGTTTCGAATGCAACAGAGGTCTTACCTTTAGCGCTTAGATGCAGCACAGGCATGTTCCAAATCGGACCGTCTTGAATTGATTCGCGGTCTATTCCCAACCAAATGTCTTGGCTACGTTCGCGATGAGCTGTCGCAAATTGTTCGTTTCGCCCCTCGTGAGGGGTGACTGATCGTGATAAGCGGAAATGAAGGTCTCGCGGACACCCTGATCGGTTGGTTGCCAGTTGCGATAGCGCGTCCCGAGCATGACTGTCGCTCTGGCGAGATCAGATATACGTGTTTTGTATGCAGCGTCCTCGAAATCAAGGATTGCTGTGATGCGCGAGCCACTCTGGAGAATATTTGCGGATCGGAAGTCGTTGTGGATGAGTTGTTTGTCGTCACTCGGGTGATCACCGTCGATATCGAAGGGATAAGCCGCCATGGTTTCGTGAAGAATTGCCAGCATTTTTCCTGCGGCTGCGACCTGTATCGGATCGTCGATGTCCAGCAGGTCACCCTCGACAACGGGAAACACTCCGATCGAGACATCATCTCGCTGGACCCGAAGCTGTCCGTCCCTTGCCGGAATAGGTGCAGCGACGGGAATGCTGTGGTCATGAAGCCACATGATCAGGGATGTCGTGTCAGCCAGTCGTTGGAATCTCTTTGACACGACCGACCATTTCATGATCAAACGCGTGTTATTCGACGATATCCAGGCCAGGAGATTCCCATCGCTGATGATAAGCCGATCGCAATCGTCAATCGCAATTTCCCAGGCTTGCCACATTACGTTGCGCATCCATTCAACGACAGAACGAGATTTGGCAAATCCAAAGCGACTAGCCAAGGCTTCGGCAGAATCCTCTTCTTCCCAAAGCATGCTCAATCGGGGAGTTTTAGGCACCACCAAATATTCAACTACTAATCAAGTTCTGACTGGGCTCGTTGTCGATCCAACGAGGGAAGTCCGTCTTACTTGCCCGAGAGATCAGTGGGCGAAGATTTGGCCCGGCGGTTCCGATACCGCTTATATGCAGATTGGAACACTGAATATGTCCCCGCGAGAACAATGAGACCCGCAATAGCAGAAGCAACGATTGCAATTTCGTCGCCGGCATGCGGACTGACAGGACCGACGGCACTTGAAGTCCTGCCATGAAATCCTTCATTGATAGTTACAGAAGCTACGAACAATACGAACGCTGCCAATCCAATTGATGTCAGCCAAAGCTTGAACAATTGGAAATTGGTGGGCTCCGTATAGGAAAGGTGCTGTACTGGCACAAAGTGGCGGTGCCGTGTTCTTTGTGCGACCTTCATACTTCTAGAACGTACCGGAACTCATCAGGATTGCGCAGAACTAGCTCCGCCAGCTAGTACGGAATGACGAATTCGAATTTCACGGGGCAGCACCAGATGGCTTGGAATTCTTGCTATCGGTGTCGATGTCTTTTGGTGCCAGATTCCTGATGGACATGAACTTTCCACAAAAAATACATATTGGATAATTCTGCGTCTGCTTGATCAGAGACAAATCCGTACTGGTTCGTGACACCACTGGCAATCGCTCCTGCAGTCAGAGCGACCGCAGGATCCTTCGAACCGATAATGCCGCAAACAGTCGCTAAGGCAGCTACACCTTGGGACATTCGGTTGCGCCTGTTGACTGACCGCTCGGCTACGGCAAGTTTGCGTCGTATTTCAATTAATGCCGGATCTACGAGATCTTCGACTACTTCCTTTGCAATTAGTGCTGGATCACCACTCGAATCGGTGCGTAGGTGTTCGTTGATCGCTTGTTTGAGTGCTGACCGAAACGCCGCGAACGCGTCACTTTCGTCTTCTCGAATTCGAATGAGGTCTACTGGTTTTATATTTGCCACATAGGGAAGTTTGAGATTAAAGGCAATCTCTTCGGCTGTTGTTTTGGCGGGACGAAGAGCTGAAATCAATCTTGCTTCCAATGGAAGCGTTGTGCCGATCGGGAGTCCAATCTCTTCGGACACTGACAAGTCCGAAGCGGCACCTAACCAGTAATCCAAGATAGAACTCTTGATGAGCTGATCTTTGAGTGGCATGGAGGGCAACTGGTATTCCTTCATACCCGCTTCGGATACAAAATGGCTGCCATTCGCAAAAAGACGATGGCGAAGCAACCATCCGCGACCACTTCGGTCGTTGATGGGTTCGATCCTGAGTCGCTCGCTCAGGTCCCGCTCCAGTTGGTCAGCATCGCTATCAGAAAGGCGAAAACTGTCCATGTCAAATACTTCTGGCCAATGTATGGGGCATGCGGGGGGTTTTGGTACAAACGTGAAGAGCTCCTCTGCGCCTATGTCGCGAATATGGAAGAGGACACGGCCCATTGAAGCCACCCTTTGGGCAGCTGCGGGTTTGCCCTCTCGGAGGAAATCGAAAAGCTCGTGGGTATCCGGACCGACGACTGCGATTGTGTCGAAGTAGTGCCACACATGTGAGAAGAGAACATCTACCTGCTTTGTTAAGCAGGCAACGTGGCCACAAGCCAGAAACTGCGTTAGGTCAAGTGAACGACCAGCAGTCAATCCACGCCGGAGGGGCTCAACTTCAGGTGGCTTGTCTCGATCTGTTTCCGCTAATTCGACGAGCTTGTTCCATGACCCCTGATCCTTGATCGAACGATCTAGTTGGTCGGCATTGTGGATTTCTTCAGCCTCAATCCAACTGTGCAGCCACGTCGTGAGTGCCATAACTGAGACAGTTTGTCATGCTGGGGAATTAGAGTGGAGGAACCAATTGAGCAAAGATTGCTAAGGATTGATGTTCACCGGATACAGGTGGGTTACCACTAAGCAAGAAGTAGCTCTGCTAGCTAGTACTTTGCTGACTCAATTAGTTCGTACGAGTCCTTGCAATCATCAATGCTGTAGTAGTGAGACGAGCGAATGCATCCACGTCCTCTCGTTCTCCGCCTGTCAGATATTCACGAAAGGCCGTAACTGCTCCTTCTGCAGGTGTACCTAGTGATTCCTGAATAGTTGTTGTGCACGGGTCATAAGTGGCAACCAATTGCTGGACTCGCTGATGTGATATCCCAAGAACGACGGCTGCGTCACGCATGGAGAGGTGCCCGTCTCGGACTAGCCCAGCTGAAGCCTTCTGCATGAGGTCCTGGGCAACTTTGTTCTCTGCTTCTGCGAGCTCGCGTGCCGCAATTGCCAATTCGGCGGAGTGACGAATCTCATCAGGAAGAGTTGGATTGTTGAACTTGACCGCCCCTTGGACTGATTGGATCGATACATTCAGCCAAAGCGCGAGTGCATCAATGAAATATTCACGGGCCTTTCCCAAAGTTCGACCGAAAGTGTGAACCTGGGGAATCTCATCGCATTCCACCAGCCATTGTCCAGAGGCATCAAGAGCAAACGAGGCGTGGTACGTGGCCACACCGTCCTTCAACTTCGCATCCGTCATTTACCGCCCACCTTCTTAAGCGGAGAGCCATCCGTTCCCTAGGCAAGGTTCGAGATCCTTCTCGATACTTCGCAGCGTCCCGATTGGAAGATCGTTGCTGTGAATTGGGATAACCGTTTGACAAGTTCCGCACCTTACGATCAAGTGCGAGCCTGTTTGCCTCACCTCGATACAGCCGGCCCTCCGGAGCCGTTGTCTTATTTCTCTTGCTTTCAATATATCAGTCTATTCAAGTAGCCGACTAATGTCTAGAGAGATAGGCAGAAACGGTCTCGACTGGGTCTCTGCTCTGAGCATTTCGAATCATCGAATTGGAAACAGCGATCGACACTCCATTCCTTATTCAAGGTTGCGCAACAACCTTGAATAGGGAATGGAGTTATTCAAAGTTGTCAATCCACCGTCCTGGGCGACTGTTTTCGCGTTCCCACAGCTTTGATGAGGTCATCAAGACCAGATGCAATAGCCCGGTCCCGATCTGCCGTGGCATGTTGATAGCGAATCGCTGCAGCCGGACTGGCATGTCCAAGCCTCGCCATCAGCTCCCGTTGAGTCGCTCCAGTCCAAGCAGCAAGAGTTCCGGCAGCATGTCGGAGATCGTGAACGTGCAACTGAGGCACGCCACACGCTTCTCTTGTTGCGCGCCATTCGTTGTAAAAGGTGGTTGCCGGTAAGAATCCGCCATCTTCTCCCGTGAACAACAAGGCATCTTCGTCCGGTCGAACCGTTGAGCGGAGATGTTGCTCCAGGGCGTCAACAACCAGAGAGGGGAGTGACACCTTTCTCTTGCCTGCGTGCGTTTTCGGCTCAGTAATAATCCGATGACCCCCCACAAGGGTGACCAGCTGTTCGTTGACTACAACGATCCCGGAATGGATATCCACGTGCTTTCTTCTAAGTGCCAGGAGCTCTCCAAGTCGGAGTCCTCCAAATCCCGCAAGAAGCACAAGAGCTCTATATCGCCCGGCTATTTCTTCAGAGAGTTCGATTACCTTTTCCGGACCAATAATCGGTCGCTCTGACGATCGTTCGATGCCTGCACCTCGTATGCGACACGGATTGCTTTCGATGCGATCGTCCTCGACCGCCGTTGCAAGAATCGTCCTCAAGAGACGGTACGCCTTTGCGGAAACCATGGGGGAATCAAACGTGGCTTGCCACTTTCGAACTTCATCGGTCTGTATCCCAGTTACCGGATGATCGCCGAATTGAGGGAGGATGTGGACTCGAAGCAGGATCCGATACAGATCCTTCGTCTTTGGGGCCAAGGGGCGCCCGCCTACTCGACGGGTCTCGATCCAATCGAATGCGTACTCTCGAAAACGATCTTGTGAGTTTGCTGCATTCGGACGATTTGATTTTGCTGCCATCGCAATGCGGTCCTCTGTACCCTAAGCGTGCAAGTCAGAGGGCCATCAACCTCGATCAACTGCGTGGCAACGCGACCATACGGGCCGGTTGTATCAGGAGCTCAACTGTGAACTGGAGCGAAGCTAGCCAGCTTGGCTAGTGCTGAACTTCAACTGATTGGACAATGGTCCAATCGTTTTAGAGCCACCACGTTCTGGATTGATCTTGATGCAGTGTCTTTGTGTGGATACCCACCCTTGCAGAAGCAATAGTCCTACTATCCACGCATGCAATTGCCCTCGAACCCGTCAGGAACGCCATGGCTGAGATAGCAATCCGAACTGAGAAACTTGTCCGTAAATTCGATGAGTTCACGGCTGTCGACCAGGTGGATCTCACCATCGAAAAAGGTGAGATATACGGATTCCTCGGTCCCAATGGCGCAGGCAAGACAACAACCGTCCGCATGCTCTGCACGCTTCTTGCCCCGACGAGCGGACGCGCAACGATTGCCGGATTCGATGTTGGATCGCAACCTGGCGATGTCCGGCTGCGCATCGGTGTCGCACTACAAGAAGCAGCACTCGATCCCAAGCAAACTGGACGAGAGCTGTTACGTCTTCAAGGGCTGTTATATGGGTTACCAAAGAGCGCCATGAAGAATCGTGTCCAAGAGCTTGGTGAGTTGATCGATCTGAGTGATGCGCTCGATCGCCCGATCTCCACATACTCGGGCGGGATGAAACGGCGTCTCGATCTTGTTGCTGCCCTCGTTCACAATCCTGAGATTCTGTTCCTTGACGAGCCGACGACTGGGCTAGATCCGGTCAGTAGGGCGAGTGTCTGGACTGAAGTTCGTCGCCTTAATCAAACACTTGGCATGACTATCTTTTTGACGACCCAATATCTCGAAGAAGCTGATGCGCTATGTGGCCGAGTGGGAATTATTGATCGTGGACACATTGTTGGAGAAGGCTCTCCTGAAGAGCTGAAGCGGTCAATCGGAACTGATGTAATCATTGCCCGAATTGATGGCGATGCATCTGTGTTGCGCCAGAGCATTGAGACTTTGCCGGAAGTGCTGAGCGTCGAAGCGCATGGCAACGAGCTTGTCATATCTGCGGAAAATGGATCAGCTGCAATCAGCCCCGTTGCGATCGCCTTGAACAATTGTGCCGTCACCGTCCGAGACTTGACCCTGCGCACGCCGACGCTCGACGACGTATTTCTCGAACTAACTGGTAGCCATATTGAAAATGATGCAACTCAGGAGACTGATCAATGAGCGTTGCTGATGTTGTTTCGCCAACGAATTCACAAACCCTTAAAGCGCGACCGTCCGGATTCATTCATGACGTGAGTGCGATCGCGGGTCGCGCTCTTCGGGCAGTCCCACGTGACATTCCGGCTGTCATCCCTCCCGTGTTCATTGCATTGTTCTTTTTCATCGTGAATATTGCAACGTTGTCGAAGCTTACGCACTCGGGTACGGGCGGCTACCGCGATATTGCTTGGTGTGACTGGCATTTCGAGGGCACCGGCATTGGTGCTCGACGTGCAAGACGGCTATCTCGACCGACTTTTAATGACGCCAATTCGTCGCCTTGCAATCCTGCTTGGCCACATGGTCGCGGATGTTGCAGTTGCGATGGGTCTCACGATTCCGATCTTGATTGTCGGATTCGCAATCGGCGTTCGCTTTGACACAGGCGTTTTGGGCGTTCTCGGATTTATTGCTCTCGCTGCGCTTTGGAGCCTTGCCTTTGCTGGCTTTGGCTATGCCATCGCACTCAAGACAGGAAATCCGGCGGCAGTCAACTCGTCGTTTCTCTTGTTTTTCCCTTTCCTGTTCTTGACGACCTCGTACGTGCCACGCTCGCAGCTATCGGGTTGGCTTGGTGCAGTCGCCAACGTGAACCCCGTTACGTACCTGCTCCAGGGTCTCCGAACACTGGTCTACGGAGGTTGGCAGTGGGGCGATCTTGGTAAAGCAGCGCTTGCCATCGGGATTGTCTCCTTGGTCAGCATGTCCCTTTGCTTCGGGGCACTGCGAGGTAGAACTCGTAGGGGATGAATCAACAGAGTTCGGCTTATGCGATGTCGGCGAATACGGTTGTCGGCAACTTCGACACCGAATTGAGCCATGATGTCGATGTGGTCACTCCGGTTGACTTGTCTTTCCTCGATGAGGAATTGAGAGCTTCGGCTCGGTTTACGAATGAACGTCAAGAAGTGATGTGGCCCCGAGCAATGGCCGAGAGAGTCGTCAATTCTGTGGCTGATCACGGGTTTGTTGTTCTAGGTCTTGACCTCAGGAGCGATGGAGACGGAATTACCCCTCTGGGCCTATGGACGGAAGTACCGATTAGCGCATTCCGCTATGACGAAGGTGACGCTCTCGGAGAAATTGAAGCCGCAAGGGTTGACGCTCTCAAGGCTCTCGGTCGGCCCGAACTTGCGGCAGATGTCCATGCTTACGGGTGGGTGCTGGTGACATGGGATTGCC
>Ga0206908_1073_pt1 | contig 18837 bp, 14 predicted proteins | sample Alteio_BWOrgHeat_78_FD_152979 | JGI IMG/M metagenome (GOLD analysis project Ga0206908, IMG submission 152979) | Enriched cells from forest soil in Barre Woods Harvard Forest LTER site, Petersham, Massachusetts, United States -... | ecosystem: Environmental > Terrestrial > Soil > Temperate forest >... | reverse complement strand
GAGCGACAAAGCTACAGCAGTGGCGCGCCAGCCGAAACGCCTCGACAGCATCTTTCATCGACCTCTTCACCGAAGAGTATCGCGTGTTCATTGAAGCGAGAAGGGCAGGCAATTCCCTCGCGGGTTTGCGCAGAAAAGCATACTTGCTTTGGCGCCCAGTCAAAGCGTCCATGAGGTGGTCCAAATTGTGTCTGTGTCTGCCCTTTCCCAACTGGCTCGGAGGTAAGCCCACATGGACTAGAGCCACCTTCAAGAACTTCTCAGCAGCCTCATGGGAATGAACGATCGCGCCCTGAACATCTCCAGATGACTGAAGCAATGGCCCAACGTTTCTGAGGTCAAACCAAGCTCGTCTGCAGAGTTCTCGTTGTACCGTCGAAAGCAGTGAAGGGGTCATCTCCAAATTGTGAAAGGAGGAAAAGTCCTGACTACTCTCCAAAGCCATCCTGGCCAAGTATCTTCACTCTTCAAGCGATGGTGGCTTGCCGTCGTCTTCTAGTCGCTTGAGGAACGAATCTAGGCCGCGTCTTTCCGATACGCCATTGTGAATGATCTCAAGGAGATGCACCCGTCCACGAAAAAATACAGGATCGCGCGAAAGAACGCCATCCCAAACCGCCTCGTCCCCGTACCGCTGGATGAACCAAGCTGTAATCTTGTGCAGATAGCCGAGACTCTCGTCGTCGCGCTCTTCCTTTCCGATGAGAAGGTTATAAATGTCCAAGGGACGCAGGATCAGCGGCGTGGAGGCCATCTCTCCGTCGAGACGTTCTACTTCTGCATACAGAATTGCGTCATCCATACCGAGCCACTCAAGGTCCCTAAACTTCGGCATGATGGCTCATGATCCGGTGCCATCCCTCAGTTGATCATAGCTGGGTGGAAGGAGAGGACGCCCTCGTTAGCGCTGCCCTTGGGAGCAACGGCAATGGACTGCCAGGCGGCATGAACTCCTCGCACCGAAGCGGCCGGATGCTCACCCGCTGACTGATCGCTGCCGGGCAGCCGGGTGGGATCGTTTGAAGCAACACCGTTCACTCGAACTTCCGGCGACCCCGGCGGGACCTCCAAGAACTCCGCGAGGGGTTTGCTCCTCAGGCGACCGGAGGACCGGTGGGTTCACACCGTCAACGGTGACTGCAAAGCCGGTATTGGCCCCCCACATCAAGTTGGCAAGCGAAGACTCGGCTACTGGCGCACCTTGGCGCCACAGAAGCCGAACTCAACCCGCCGCGCATCCAGGAACCGTGGAGTAATGGTTGGGACGAAGAGCGTGTTAGTCTTTCGGTCGAGGTAAATTGATGACCGAGAAAGAGATGTTCATCGTCGCACGCACGCTTACCCAGGCAATGGAAGATATACACAAGGGCAAGACTGAACCTGGTCCACTGACTACGCTGCGCCGCATCCGCAAGTACGCGGAGCAGTACTACGAGGCTCAGCAGAAGGTGGATTCGCCACGTTAGGCAAATCCGGTCTGTCCAACTCCGGTTTGGCGAATCACAATGGCAGAACTTCTGAACTTCCTCCCCCTTTAGGTGGCGGGCCAACCTTGTGGGCCCGATTTTAACCAAAGAACTAGGGGGGCATGGACGCATACCTAAAAAATCGTCAACTCGACCTGCTCTGCATCTGTGTGGACTGCGCCAAGCCCGGTCCGCATCGTAGCTGGCTCATCGCCCGGGCCCGTGGAACTCATTTGTTCCTACGAGCGCGACCGCTACTAGAGGGGCCCTTTCCCTCGATTCTGCTTCGGCGGCCCGAGCGTGGTAGTGCCCGGGGCCGAACGGATGATCCCTTAGCCGCACCCCGTCTCCCAGCTCGCTGAATGGGCGCGCGTCGGGGCTTGCGGAGGGCCAGCAAAAGGGGAGTGTAGCGGATAGTGTAGCGACTACCGGTATAGATGGACTTGTATCGGTCCGCACTAATGGCGGCTAACTGGGTTTGAGTCCAATCACATATAAAGCCATACAAACTGGTACAGGTTGGCTAGCGAGGTCTGCAAAACCTTTATGCGCCGGTTCGATCCCGGCCCGCGCCTCCAATTCCTTCCCCCCTAGTAAATCAATATCTGCGAGACACGGCTCGCCTGGTCGACTGCGCCTTCTCTGCAAAGAGCGTCAGCGCGTCGCCGATGTTCGCCTGTAGCTTATGTGACGTTGGAGCAATACCGCCGCAGCACCCCGCAATCGCGCCGCTTCTCCATCGGATATGACCGCGATCCTGGGTTGCGCGCCACCCACCAGGCGCTTGGTAAGTTCCGCGTTGATAATTGGCCCCACCGCATCCCAGCGTAGCGTAATGTCGCCAACAAAGAGGATCAGCTCCGGGTTGAATCCGGCTGTCACCACGCGCATTCCGCGTCCGATCCACTCAGCTTGCCAATTCAACGCCACGCGCGCCGCACTATCGCCGTTCGCTTCCAGGTTCAGGAGTTCCTGGATCGTTGCAGCGTCTTTGCCCTTCATCTCCTCGTGGAAGTAACGCAACGCGGCTCGACAGGAGGCGAACATCTCCCAGCAGCCCACTTGCCCACAAGCGCATCTCGGACCGGAGTCGCAAACGGGCACGTGGCCGAGCTCGCCCGCCAGTCCTTCCGCACCTTCCATCAACTGTCCATTCACAATCGCGGCCGCGCCAACGCCCTCGGCAATCGTAATCAGCACCGCGTTCTGGATCCCCTCCAGGTGTCCGAACCACACCTCGGAAAGCAGGCACGCATTCGCGGCGTTCTCCAGCTCCACCTGAATCTTCAGAGCCTTCTGCAGCGTTCCCCGGATATCAAAACCCACCCAGGGAAGATTCGGGGCCCATGCCAGCTTCTGCGTGCGCTTGTTGATACGCCCCGGAAGACTGATCCCCGCCCCTTCCCAGGTCTTCCCGGGAAAATGGGTTTGAAGATGTCGCATGCCTTCTGCGATCAGATCGACACCCTGTTTCGGATCCGCGATGATCGAAACCATCGTCCGGTCGAGGAATCTGCCGTTAAGATCGACGACTGCCAGGATCGCCTTGGTAGGACGGACGTCGGCCACCAGAAGCAACAGGTCGTCGTTCATGGCCAACATGGTTGGACGGCGGCCGCGCTCTGTCTTTACCACCGACCCTTCCCGAACCCAACGCTCTTCGATGAGGCCATCGACAATCGAAGAGATCGTCGAACGCTGCAGTCCTGACCGGCGAGCAATGTCTACTCGCGAAATCGGTTGGTTACGCCGCAGTACTTCAAGTACAAGGTCGCGGTTACTATCGCGGATTGGCGCGACGCTCTGCGCTCGCTTCGGTATATTACCCTTCGACTTCACTGTAGATCGCCTAAGGTGCCCATTCATCTTGGATATATTTCGCAGAGCCATCTTAAATCAACATAGTAACTCCTTTTGTCTAAAGAGAGTGATAAGAATGCGCGATGCGGACGTAAGAGTGGGGGGACACAATTGGCGGTCAGATAGGTGAATTGGTGCTAGTATGGCTTTCGTCCAAGTACCTCGCTAGAATCGAAGCGGAGTTCGGTCGAGCCGATGTACTAATTCACTCAACCGGCATGGCCAAGTACTCTGGAGCGGGTTTCGCTGTTCGAATGAATAAGAGTATGAACCGACGCACATTTCTGGAAATGACAGCATGCGCCATGACGGCAACATGCGCGAAAGGCACTCGAGCACAAAGTACGCCGCTTTCCCTTCGCGTACGAAGTGACCAGCAAGGCCGCACCGTTCCGCAGAGCTTTATCGGACTCAGCTATGAGCTCGCGCAACTGAGCGAACCGGAATTCTTCTCGGCTCAACACAAGGACCTCGTCGCCTTGTGTCGCCGCTTGAGTCCTTCCGGAGTTCTCAGGATCGGCGGCAACACGAGTGAGTTTTGCTGGTTCCAGGCTACGTCGGAAACACCCGCGCCGAAGCTCCATGTTCCTCCAGGCGACCTTGCGCAGAACTGGATGCCGCATCGCCTGTTTGCAATTCAACCCGCGGCCATCGATGCGCTCGCCGGATTTCTTAAGGCGACGGGCTGGACCGCGATCTATGGCCTGAACTTCGGCAACAGTACACCTGAACGCGCCGCGGTCGAAGCTGCCTATGTACGGCAGAAACTGGGCCCCAGGCTCGCCTTCTTCCAGATCGGTAACGAGCCCGACTTGTATCAGAAGGCGAGCAACGGAACGCGCCCGCCTGGATGGGGATTCGATGACTACGTGCGCGAATGGCTGGCGTTTGCCGAAGCGGTGAGCGCTCGTGTCCCCGACGCACGCTTCGGCGGTCCTGACACTGCAGCCGCTTCCGATTGGGTCGTTCGCTTCGGAAATGAAGTTGCACCAAAGCTCGGCAAGCGGCTTGTTGCGCTCAGCGGTCACTATTACGCTGAAGGACCGCCGAACGATCCCAAGGTGACCACGGAGCGTCTTCTCGCCGGTGATCCAAAGGTTGCGCAATCTGCGCGCGAAATTGTCCGCACCGCCGATGCGCATAATCTTGTCTATCGCATGTCGGAAGGCAACTCCTGCTATCGCGGCGGCAAGCCGGGCATGAGCAATGCGTCTGCCGCTTCGCTCTGGGCCGCGGATTACCTACTGACTCTGGCGAGCCTGGGTTGTGCGGGAATCAACCTTCACGGCGGAGACAGCCGCTTCCTCTCCGCCGGGCTTGGCGACCACAATCCGGGTCTCGAGGCCGCGGGAAACAAGAAGCAAAGCGCGCCCAACGGTTTCTACACCCCCGTCTCAACCGAGCAGGGTCAGCCCGCCGAAGCGCGCCCGGTCTACTACGGCATGATGCTAGCGCAGGAGTTTGCGGGCGCCACGATGCAATCGTTGGAGCCGGGACAGTCCGAAATGCTTGGGACCTACGCGGCGGAGAAGAACGGCAAGACGATCATCGCACTGGTGAACAAAGCATCGATCGGCGACAGAGATGTCCTGATCACGGCGGACAAGCCGTTTCATCATGCGACTCTGTGGAGACTGACTGCGCCGGCGCTGGACGCGACCACAGGCGTTGAATTCGGCCGAGCTGCTGTCAGCAGCGCTGGAACGTGGATTCCTCGCAGCGAGACGCTGCCGATCCGTAACGGCGCGGTGCACGTCGCTGTGCCTGCCGCGAGCGCCGCGCTTATCTTCCTGAGCTGACACCCATCAAACCGCAGCTCTCAAACGAGTTCGTAAGAGTGACGTTGATGACGCGAGAGCAAGCTCGCGGCAATGTCGTCGCCCGCGATCGTCTCGCTCACCGGGTCCCAGTGGACGTGGTGGTTCGTCTTCATCGCGATCCAATGAAGCAGGCACGTCGTGCACGCTCGATGTCCAATCTCAACCGGCGCGGTCGGCGCCTTGCGCGAGCGGATGCAATCGAGCCAGTTGCCATGCTGGTCGTCGCCTGTGTATGGATGAAATTCGTTTTTGGACCGATCTCTGAGTCGAGTATCTTTGGATCGCTCGCGCGCAGCGGCACAATCGGCACCGGCTTATCGGTGGCGGATGCGGTCGGTGTGGTCATGCCGTCGCGGCATACGAAGATCCATCCCTTGTCGCCGATCCACTTGATGCCGTTTTCGAACTCGCCGGAGATCGTCATCACCACTCCGTTCGCGTACCGGCCGTATGTCTTGAAGGGTCCGTGCACATCCCACAGACCTGCCTTCGGAAACTCCGCGCTTCCCCAAGTCTCAACCGGCCCTGTAAGCTCCGTATCCATGCCCCAGTGCGCGGTGTCGACGTGATGCGCCCCCCAACCGGTAATCATGCCGGCGCCGAATTGTTCGAGGCGCAGCCAGCCGGGACGCGAGAAATCTGCGGTGGGCATCACGCGATCCAGCGTGTACGGCACCTCTGGAGTGGAACCCAGCCACGCATCGTAATTGAATCCCGCAGGAACCGGCATGGTTTCAGGATTGCCACCCGCGGGATCGCCGGGCAGACCCACTTCAACCTCCTTCACCGTGCCAATACGCCCGTTGCGCACCAGCGCAACCGCTCGGGCAAACTGCTTCCACGAGCGCTGCTGCGAGCCGATCTGCACGATGTGGCCGCTCGCTTTCACGTGGTCGGCCATGATGCGGCCTTCGCGAATGGTCAGAGACGCGGGCTTCTGCAGATACACGTCTTTGCCCGCCTTCACTGCGGCCACAGCCAGCCGCGCGTGCTGATGATCCGGCGTCGAGATCAGGACAGCATCGATCTCCTTGTTTGCCAGAAGCTTTCTGAAGTCCGAGTAGCCTTTAGTCCCCGTGTAGGGTTTGCCGAGTTTCTCGGTATAAGTCTTATCGATCAACTGCTTGCCTAACTCGACGCGCTCTTCGCTTAAATCACACACCGCCACGATGCGGTTGTCACGCCCCGCGACTCCGGTGAACTGCATGACGCCGGGTATATCGTGCCCGCGTGAGATGCGTCCCACGCCGATCGCGCCAATCGTGATTCGGTTAGATGGAGCGGTAGCTCCGAACACAGACTTGGGCACGATCGTCGGAAAACCAGCCACGACGCTGCCGGCAACCGAAGCCTTGATAAAGTCCCTGCGTGACGGCTTCATAGTTCTCTCCCGGGAAATGACTACGCCCGGCTCTCCCAATCGAGGTGAGCGTGCGTGGCGTGCATCTGTGCCTTAATGGAAAGCTCAGCGGCGAGAAGACATTGCGTTTGATCCTGCGCGGTGTGGGTTCGATTGACGATGTCGCTGACAAACTGAGGACCGAACGGCAGTGTCAGATTATTGCAGTCGATGAACCGTGCTTCGTTTTGATCCACGACGAACAGATTGTTTCCCTGCTTGCTTACGGCGACATTGGTGTATTTCCGGATCTCCATGTAGCCTTCGGTGCCCAGGACGAAGAGCCTGCCGTCGCCCCATGTGCCCAGGCCGTAGGGTGTAAACCAATCCAGGCGCACGTAACCGAAGCCATTGTTTCCGCGCAGCATCATGTCGCCAAAATCCTGAAACTCAGGATGGCTCGGGTGACGGACATTGGCCACCTGGGATGCAACCACTTCCGCTTTTGTCGAGCCGGTGTAGTAGAGGAATTGATCCACCTGGTGCGAACCGATGTCGCAGAGAATCCCGCCGAACTGCACATCTTTCCAGAACCAGGCCGGCCGGCCGTCAATCGAGCCGGCGCTACCGGCATCGCTGTTTGGCCGTTGACGAATCTGGTGCGGCGCAATGTTGACCGTCTGAATCACGTTGCCAATCGCGCCGGCTTGAATCAGCTCGCCTGCTTTGACGGCAGCCTTCACCTCCAGCCGTTCCGAATACATGATGGCGTAGATGCGTCCTGTGAAGGCGATTGTTGCGCGCACTTCCTTGAGCTGTTCGAGCGTAGTGATGCCGGGCTTGTCGGAGAGAAAGTCCTTGCCCGCCTTCATGCAGCGAACGCCAATCGGCGCCCGCTCACTGGCGATCTGCGAACTCAGCACCAGCTGGATGGAAGAATCGTGGACGATCTCATCCTGTGTCGCCGCAACGGCTGCGTCCGGATAGCGCTTCTGAAACGCGGCGAGCAGATCGGGCTCAAGCGCCCAGACTTTGGTAAGAACGCCGCCCCCACGCTTCACCGCTTCGATCATGCCGTAGATGTGCGGATGACTGATGCCACACACGGCGAACTTGATGGAATGTTGTGGAGGCGCATCCTCCGAAGCCGGAAGCACCTCTTCTCTTACACTCGCTGCGGCAGATACATGCTGCCCCGCGGCAGCGAAGGACGGAACCGCCGAGATCATGCCTGCAGCAGAAAGATTGCGGAGAAATTGACGGCGAGGAAGAAGGGTATCCATATCCATGGGAAGCACTCGCAATAAGAGATTCGGGTGCTGCACGGCAGAGAGCGGCCAGGCCACCTGATTGTAGCGGGAGAGGCCGGTTTCTCGGTCTCTCCCGCTGGGCGATTTACACCGGCGCGTGAATCGCTGGTTTTCGATTTGCGCCCCTTAGAAGTTGAACTTCAGGGCAAGTTGAATGATGCGCGAATCCGCCGTTGTCCCTACATTGCCTGTGGCCGTTCCGATCGTCGACCGAATGCTGCCAAAGGCAGAGTTGGTGGATGTGGTGTTCGGGTCACTGAACTGGGGATGGTTGAAGATGTTGAAGAACTCGCTACGGAACTGGAAGTTGAGGTTCTCGTGCGACCTGAACGGATAAAAGTTCTTGATGAGGCCCGTATCCGCTGTCCACACATTCGGACCCCGCCAGGTTCCCTTACCCGCATCGCCATACGTTCCCGCGGCCGGCAAGCCGAACACGCTTGTGTTAAGCCAGGGGGAACAGGCAAAGAACGCTCCTCCTGCCGGCGCCGCTGGGCACGGAGTCGGGTTTCCTCGGCTGCCGGACTGTCCCGGCGAGCCGATGAAGTCTGCGCGATCCAGGTTGTTGCCGGTTTGCGATTGGTCCTTTCCAGCCAGGATCGTCAGCGGGTCGCCGGAGCTGAAGGAGTAGATGCCGGTCCATTGCCATCCACCAACAATGGTGCGCACCACTGCATTCGAGCCTGTCATCTTGGGCAGTTCCCACACATACGACACCACGGCATGGTGCCTGCGATCGAAGCTCGCCGGCCCGGTCTCGAAGGCATGCTGCCGCGGATCGTAGTACGACATGCCCGATCCGATGCTCGATCCGATGTCGGTAATCCCGCCATTCTCCGCCAGCCCGTAGTCGTTGGCATGGGAATACGTGTAGTTGGCAAGCAAGGTGATCTGGTTGAGTACACCGTTTCCGGTCCCCGTCGCGCGCTTCTCCAAATCGAACTGGAGACCGTTATAGGCGTTGGCGCCGGTGTTCCGGTTCTCGTAAATCACGCCGAACGGCTGATAGGGCCGCCGCGCTTGAAGAGACGCTGAGCTGCCGGCTGTATAGAAACCTGGGTTCAGGTTCACATCCTGCCGCAGATGGGTGCCGCGTGTTCCCACGTAGGAAGCGTGAACCACCATATCGGAGCGCAGTTGGCGTTCGAACGTGACATTCCAGTTGTAGATCTCCGGCGTGGTCCACTTGACCCCCGGCTGCAGACTGAACACCGTCGGATTCTTCACGAAGGTCGCATCCTTCGGAGCGGTCTCCAGCGTATAGCGCTGCGGAAAGCCCTTCGTGAAGTCGGGATAGGCGCCTAGCGGATCCGTAAGCCCACCGATCTGCGAGGGCCCCGTGGCTGAGTCGTTCAAGTCGATGCGCAGGCTGAAAGGCGCGGAAATCGCCGCGTCGTTCAGGAACAGCCCGGGCAGCCGTGAATAATAAAATAGGCCGCCTCCCGCGCGGAGAGACATCTTCCCGGAGCCGGTCGGATCCCACACAATGCCGACGCGAGGAGCAAAGTTATTGAAGTCCCCCGTCTGGCCACGATCGGGCACGCTCACACCGTTGTATTTGTCACCGATGAAGAACAGGCCCGCGGGAGCGCTGGGAATGATCTGCGACCTGACTCCGGCAGCCTGCGCGTCCGGCCGGAACTGCTCGATGCGCCCGCGGATTTCCTTCATCACCTGCTGCGGCTCCCAGCGCATACCCATATCCAGCGTGAGCCGCGAAGAAACTTTCCATTTGTCATTGGCGAACAGGCCCATCGGGTTCTCGCGCGAATCCGAGAAGTCGCCCGATGTCTGGGTAAACGTGTGCTGATAGCCGAGCAAGAAATTCGCCATCGAAACCCCTGACACGTCGACTGTGAAGTTGAAGTTTCCATTTTCGAAATCGGTGTTGCGAATGTTCGACTGATCCAATTCCAGATCGTAGCCGAATGTGAGATCGTGCCTGCCCTTGTTCCAGTCAAGTACTTCGCGAAGGTCGTAGGTGTTCCGGATGAATTTGGCGTCGGTGAAGTTGCCCAGCGTAAAGTCGCCCGCCACAGCGAAGCTGCGGATGCCGCTCTGCGCAGTGGGCAATTGCCAGATGTTAGAACCAAAGGTTTTCATATCCGGCACCGTGCCTCCCGGGCCGCCTTGCTGGCCGCGGTCTGAGGCCGAGCGTACGAAATCGATGATCGTCGTGTTGACGAGCTGCGGTGAAATCACCCATGTGTAGCCAACGGCCCAATTCTGCGTTTGAATCGTGGAGCCGGGCCCTGCTGTCAGCAGGTTCTTCCCGTCGTAGGTCGGGGCGTGTCTGTACCGGTTGAGGTAGAACCTGCCAAAAAGTCGATCCTGGCCGCGGAACGTCTGGTCGACTCGTGCGAAATACTCGTCCAGGTTCTGCTGCAGCGGCGTGCCGTACGTGACGTTCCCATTGGGTGCTTCCGATGCCATCGGCAACAGCTTGACCATGTTGAGCGCAACCGGATCCATGGCGCTCGACGGGAAGACATTGGGGGTCGCCAGAGTGCTGTGGTCCCATGGATTCTGCGTAATCGTCACCGTTTTGCCGCCGGAAAGCGGGTTTGTTGGGCCATTCGCGACCAGGTAATTGGTGAAGTCTCCCGTCAGATTCTGCGGGATGGGAATCGTCGCGTTGCTGGCATTGTTCACGCTGCGAATGATCGTCTTCTGCCATCCGAAAAAGAAAAAAGTCGTATTCTTGTGGATCGGACCGCCTACCGTCGCGCCAAACTGGTTGCGCTTGAGCGGGTCGACCGTTGGCGCGAAATAGTTGCGCGCGTTGAAGGCGCCGTTGCGGACAAATTCGAACAAGTCTCCATGCCACTGGTTGGTGCCCGACCTGGTCACGACGTTCACCACAGCCCCCGCGTTATTGCCATACTGCGCGTCGAAGCTGTTTGTCTGGACGCTGAACTCCTGTACAACGTCAGGAGGCGGAAACGGATTGTTCGTGTTGCTCATCAAATCCTGGTTGTTCGCGCCGTCCAGGTTGTAGCCAATCTGATCGGGCCGCGCGCCATTCACCGCGATCGCTTCGGCGCCGGGAACCTGTTTCGTGTCTCCCTGCAACGTGCCCGAATTGTTTGCGATGGCCGTCACCGCGCCAGGCACCAGAAGTGTCAGATCCGCCGCATTTCTGCCGTTGAGCGGCAGATTGATTACGCGCGAGCTCTCAATCACCTGGCTGAGTTCCTGGCTCACGGTGTTGACTGCCACGGTCGACGCTTCGACGGTGACTTGCTGGGTTGCCGCGCCGATCTGTAGATGGACGTCCAAATCCCGGATCTGGTCGGCCAGCAACACAACGTCCTGAACAAATTGCTTGAACCCTTGCGCCTGCACAGTCACCGTATAGGTGGTTGGAGGAAGAGCGGTGAAGTTGAACTGTCCGCTGCTGTTGGTGGTGGCGGCGCGGGTAGACCCTGTGTTCTTCTGTGTCACCTTGACTTCAGCTCCCGTGACAATCGCGCCGGATGCGTCTGTGACTGTTCCGGCGATTGTGACGTTGCCGCCCTGGGCGAATGCGCCGGGCAAGAATGTGAGGATCGCAAGAAGGACCCCCACCCGAAGGGCCCACCTGCCTAAAATGGCAGGTGCCGTAAGCTTGCGCTGCATAATTGGCCTCCCTTTTCCGTACAACAATCTCTCAATTTGCTTTTGTTCGACGAATGAACTAATGGGCGCGCGAAGTGCACGTCGCTCGCAAGTGCCCTGTCAATCCCCGTGTGACGCTTCCTGCCTGAACTGCCGCAGGACGCGCCCATCCGCCAAGAAAGAAAGTCCTTTTGTTTCCTAGAGCTACAATTCCCGTTGGCGGAGAATCCCGGGACGACGAATACCCCCGCGGATGGGTCGTCCTCCGTAGTGATTCCGCAGGCCGGCCGCGCTCTCGCCCGCCCGGACGGAATCCTTTCCGTTCCACGCTGGGAACATCGAGCGGCTGGTCCGCGTAAGTTTGGGTACGCGCATTCATAATTTCGAGACTCGCGCGTCATCCCTATGAATGATCCAGAGCGTGAACCTATGAGCGCAGCGACGGCAAGTCTTCCGGCAATCAAGAACAACTCCGGGCTTGAACGGTTGTTCACGGAGCATTACCGGCGCGTACTGATGGCCGGCTACCGCATTACGGGCAACATGGCCGATGCGGAAGACGTGGCCCAGGTAGTGTTTCTGCGCCTGGGCGCGGGTGATCTGCCCACTGTGGCGAACGCGCGAAGCTACGTTTACCGCGCCGCTATCAACGGCGCCCTGGATCTGTTGCGACGAGCGAAAACGGCAGCGGCCGATCCTCTGGATGCAGCCGCCGCCCTGGTATCAAACGAACCGGCAGCATCGCCTGAACAGGCGGTATCGAACCGGGAACTGGCGGGGAATCTGCGGCAGGCGATCAGCGAATTGGCGCCGCGCGCCGCGGAGATGTTCGCCCTGCGTTACCTGGAAGATCTGTCGAACGGCGAGATCGCACAGCTGATAGGAACGTCGCAGGCCGTGGTGGCGGTGACGCTCTATCAATCGCGATCGAAGCTGAAGCGGCGGCTGACCGAACTGCAACGGGGGATACGATGATGCGCGACGAGAAATCATTGCTGGACCGGGCTACGCAGGAATTGCGGGCCGATGTGCCGGATGCGGAAGCGATCTCCGCTTCTGCGAAGAGATCCGCGCAGGCTCTCGACATCCATATGGATCGCGAGGCTTTCGATGGAGCTATTCAGAACTGCGAAGGCGTGCAGCGCCTCTTCGGGCCTTACCGCGCGAACAATCTGACAGAGAACCGGCGGCTCCTGGTGGAGGCGCACCTGCGCGACTGCGGCGAGTGCCTGCGGCTCTACAACGAGGGCCGGGATCGCGTTGCGGTCAATTGGTCGGCGCCTGCGGTCAGGACCGCTCCGCGGAGAAGCCCGCTCAGGCTGGGATGGACGCTGGCGACTTCCGCCGCAGTCCTCGCGATTGGGCTGTTTGTGTACAGAGCGTACTGGCAGGTTCCGCCCGGCGTGCGGGCCGAAGTGCAGTCGATTGACGGCTCCGCGTACGTGATCGGGGATCACGGAGATCGCCGCATTGCGGCAGGTGCAGAACTGCGCGAGGGCGATGAGCTGCGGACCGCAGGCGACTCTCGCGCCGTGTTGCGTCTTTCAGACGGATCGCTGGTCGAGGTGAATCAGCGCAGCGCCTTGGATGTGGGTGCGCGGGGGCGGAACATGACTGTGCGCCTCGATCGCGGAGCCGTGATTGTGCAGGCGGCAAATCGCACATCGGGCCACTTGTATCTGAGGACGCCGGACTGCCGCGTGGCGGTGACCGGAACCGTGTTCTCAGTGGATGCCGGAATCAAGGGCTCGCGGGTCGCGGTGCTGCAGGGATCAGTGAACGTGGCGCACGCGGGCATCGATACGCTGTTGCATCCGGGCGACCAACTCGCCACCAGCGACAATCTCGCCCCCGAGCCGCTCGATCAGCAGTTCGCGTGGAGCCCCGAACACGAGAAATACGTGGGGATGATGGCGCAGCTCGCCAACGTGGAACACAGCATCGCGCAGATTCCCTTCCCGGAGTCGCGCTACAGCAGCGACCTTTTGGCGCGCGTGCCGGCTGACACCCAGCTCTACGTCAGCATTCCGAACCTGGGCGAGTTCCTGCAGCAAGCCAACACCATCTTCCAGAATCAATTGAATGCGAGCCCCGAGCTGCGCGAGTGGTGGACGCATGGACATGCGCGCAATCCTGACGACCTGAATGACCTTGTCACCAAGATCCACGACGTAAGCCAGTACCTGGGCAACGAAGTTGTCTTCGTCGCCGCAGGCCACGGCGAGAGCCGTACGATCGCGATGCTCGCCGATGTAACGAAGAGCGGGCTCAAGGACGAATTGCAGCAGGTCTCAGGAGCCGAGGGCAAGCTGGTGATCCTCGATCCTGCCGCGCTCGCAGCCGCTGATTCCAGTCAGAATGCGGGCAAGGGCGGCTATGCCCTGGTGCGCGATCATGAGGTTGTCTTAGCCCACGATATCGCCACCCTGAAAAAGCTGAATGCGCAACTCGACGCCGGTTCGAGCGGGTTTGCCGATCAGGATTTCGGCAAGCAGATGGCAGCGGCCTACAATCGCGGCGCGGGAATTCTCCTGGGCGCGAATCTGCAGGCAATGCTGCAAAGTGCGGAACAAGCAACGCGGGGAGCGCAGAAGAAGAGCGGCCTTGAGAGCACCGGGCTCAGCAATGTGCAGTACCTGATCGCCGAGCATCGCGAGACCAACGGAGTGCCGGCCAATCATCTCAACCTGCAGTTCACTGGGCAACGGCAACGCGTAGCATCGTGGCTCGCCAGCCCCGGCCCCATCGGATCGCTGGACTTTGTCAGCCCCAACGCCGCGGTAGCCGCCGCCACGCTGACCAAAGATCCCGCCGCAATCGCGGATGACCTGATGGCGATGGCGCAGACGAATGGCCACGGAGTGAACTGGGGTGAGATCGACAGCAAGTTGCAGATCGATGTGCGCAACGATCTGATGGCCAACCTCGGCGGCGACTTTACATTCGCTCTCGACGGTCCGGTTCTCCCCACGCCTTCGTGGAAGATGGTGGTTGAGGTCAACAACCCCACTGCGCTTGAGAGCGCGCTGGAGAAGCTGGTGCTGGCCATACACAACCAGGCAGAAGGCACGCAGGCGCACGTGCTGACCATTGAGCCGAACACCGCGAATTCCGTGCAGTACTACACGGTTCGCGACGTGACTGCGGGAACGGTGGTTGCCGAATACACCTTCGCCGATGGCTTCATGGTGCTGGCTCCCAACCGGGCAATTCTGCTGGACGCATTGAAGACCCACGCGAGCGGCAACTCGCTGGCGCGTTCCGCGGCGTTTCGCGCCTCGCTGCCGCGCGATGAAAACGAGAACTACTCGTCGGTGGGCTACCAGAACCTGAGCCCGGTGCTGACCCCGCTGCTGTCACAGTTGTCGGGCGAGACGGCGGAAGCCATACAGAAGCTCGCAGCCGATTCCAGGCCCACGGTGATCTGCGCGTGGGGCAAGGACAATCGCATTGAAGTGGCTAGCGACAGCCGGCTGTTCGGCTTCGACTTCCTCACGCTGGGCGCAATTCTGAATTCGCGGAACAAGCCGGCCACGCAGAACGTAGTGCAATAACATGAACGTCATTGAGCTCGATGGATTGCAGGTGCAGCTCGGCGGGCGGGTCGTTCTCGACGGCCTGACCGGCGAGCTCCGCGGCAAGGCGGTCGGGCTCCTGGGACCGAACGGCGCCGGCAAGTCCACGCTGATCAACACGCTCCTCGGATTCCATATGCCCACGCGCGGATCGGCTAAGGTATTCGGCCGCGACACGCGCAGCGAACGGGCGCTGATCCGCCAGAGCGTTGGTTACATGCCTGAGAACGATTCGTTCATCGGCAACATGACCGGCGTGCGCTTTGTTCGCTACATGGCTGAACTGGCGGGGCTGCCCGCCGCCGAAGCGCTGGAACGCGCGCACGAAGCCCTCTTCTACGTCGGACTCGGCGAAGTCCGCTACCGCAAAATCAGCACCTACTCGCTGGGCATGAAGCAGCTCATCAAGCTGGCGCAGGCGCTGGCGCACGGCCCGCGCCTGCTGATCCTGGATGAGCCGACCAATGGCCTCGACCCGATGGCGCGCCAGCGCATGATCCAGACCCTGCAGGAAATCCGCAAGGAAGGCAGCATCCACCTGTTGATCTCATCGCATCTGCTGCGCGACATCGACCAGACGTGCGACGAAGTACTGATCCTCAAAGACGGCCGCGTCGCAGCGCTGTGCAACATCGAAGAAGAGCGCCGCTCGCACCGCAACTTCATCGAGCTCGAAGCGGTGGGCCCGACCGAAAAATTCTGTGAAACCCTGCGCGGCATCGGATGCGAGTGCGCATCTTTTGCGGGCGGGCGCATCAAGCTTGTGATGCCTGATCGCATTGAGTCCCGCGATCTCTACGTGGTGGCGAGTCAGACCGGACTGCAGATTCGCCGCATCCATCGCCGCCGCGACTCGCTCGAAGACATCTTCATGCGCGCCATGGAAGCGGAGCCGGCAAGGGGGGAACTTGTCCGTCTATAAGCACGAGTATCGAGCGTATACCGGCCCGCTCACGCCGCTGTGGGCGCGCGTGGGCGTGATCGTTCGCTACGCATTCGCCGAGGCGTGGTCGACACGCATCACCGCCACTCTGTTTACGCTGTCGGTGGCCCCGGTCATCGTCTACCTGGTCGGCATCTACCTGGCAAACAATCAACTGGCCAGAACGCTCATCATGCGCGGGAGCCCGATGCTTACCATCGATGCCGGCTATTTCCTCAAGGTTCTGGAAACGCAGAGCTGGCTGGCGCTGGTCCTCGCCGCGTGGATCGCACCGCGCCTCGTCTCTTTCGACCTGGCCGATAACGCACTCCCCATCCTGCTCAGTCATCCCATCTCGCGCTTCGGCTACGTGCTGGGGAAACTCCTCGCCCTCTTTGCTTGCCTGTCTCTCGTCACGTGGATTCCCTGCCTGCTTCTGTTTGCCTTCCAGGGATACTCCTCCGCGCAGCCGTGGGTCATGGCGAACCTTCGCATCGCGGGCGGCGTGCTGGCCAGCTCGCTCTTATGGATCGCTTTCCTATCCATTCTCGGACTGGCGCTCTCGTCCTGGGTGAAATGGAGAGTCGTTGCAACCGGCATCATCTTTGCGGTGGTATTTGTTCCGGCGGGCATCGGCGGCATCATCACCGGCATTCTGCGCACCAAATGGGGCTTCCTGCTGAATGCGCCGGTCATGATGACCCAGCTGTGGCAGCGGATCCTGGGCGCTCCGCCGACGATGCAGGGTGACCTCTATTTGCCCAGTACGGCCATTGTGACTGTACTGCTGCTGGTGTGCGCCGCGTGCGTGCTCATGCTCAACGCGCGGATTCGTGCGCGCGAAGTGGTGCGAGGATGAATCCGATGAATGATCGCATCCTCTTCGAAAACGTGTCGAAGTTCTACGGCGAAGTGCTGGGCGTGAATCGCGTGTCGCTCAGCATCGCGCCGGGAGTGTCGACGATTGTCGGCCCCAACGGCTCGGGCAAGACCACGCTGATGAACCTGATGACGGGCCTCGTGCAACCCTCAAGCGGCCGCGTTTCCGTTCTCGGGCTTACACCCGCCGATGCTGACCGATTCTTCCGCCAGGTGGGCTACTGCACGCAGTTCGATTCGTTCCCGCGCCGCCTCACCGGCATGGACTTTCTGATGGACGCGCTGCTGCTCCACGGAATGAGCGAAAGCGAAGCCTTTCGCCTGGCCCGTGAAGCGATGGAACGCGTCCGGCTCAGTGACGACGCCGCAGGCCGCAGAATTGAAGGCTACAGCAAAGGCATGCGCCAGAAGATCCGGCTTGCGCAGGCCATCGCGCATCACCCCCACGTGCTGGTTCTCGATGAGCCGCTGAACGGGCTCGATCCAATGGCAAGGGCGGAGTCGCTGGCGCTGTTCCAGGAGTTGAGCCGCCAGGGAATGCACCTCATCATCTCCAGCCACATTCTCGATGAGGTCGACAGAATCTCCGACCGCGTCATTCTCATCACCGGCGGCTACATCGTCGCGGAAGGCGACATTCATCAGGTGCGTCGCGAAGTGCGCGACAAGCCCCTCCAGGTGCTCATCCGCTGCGACCAGCCGGAGCGCCTCGCCTCCCGCATGTTCACAGACAATCACTGCGTGGAAGCGAGACTTCATCCTGACGGACGCGGCGTCTTTCTGCGCACCGGCGACATCGACGAGTTCTATCGGCTGTTGAATGCGATTGCCGTCGAGGGACTGGTGCAGATTGAAGCCGTAGCTCCGGCCGATGACGACACCCGCGCCATCTACCAGTACCTGATCGGTTCAGACGGGAGCCCGTCATGATGACTGAACGAGCAACCACATTCACGAAGTCCGTTCTCAGCCAGCCATGGGGCCTGTGGGCGCTGCAGGCGCGGCGCGTGGTCAGAATTGAACTGCGCCGCAATCTGTTTTCGTGGAAGGCGGCCTGGATCTACTTCCTCGCCTTCACCCCCACGGCAATCATCTTCATCCATCTACTGTTCGACAGACATCGGGCAATCTCTCTCACTGAAGACACCAACGTGCTGGCGGGCATCGTGCAGTTCTATTACGTCCGCCTGGGCGTGTTCTTTGGATGCCTGGGCATTTTTGCGCGGCTTATCCGCGGCGAAATGATCGAGCGCAGCCTGCATTTCTATCTTCTTGCGCCGCTGCGCCGCGAAGTTCTGTTGCTGGGCAAGTTCGTCGCCGGCTCCATAAGCGCGCTGCTTCTGTTCTGCAGCGCAATCGGTGCAGACTTCGCCCTGATGTACGCCGGCTTCGGTCCCGCGGGCCGCGACTACGTCTTTGACGGCCCCGGCCTGGGGCAGCTTCAGGCCTATCTGGTGATCGTCGCTCTGGCCTGTCTTGGTTACGGGGCGGTCTTCCTTCTTCTCAGCATGATCTTCCGCAATCCCACGCCGGCGGCGATGCTGGTCCTGGGCTGGGAGGCGATCAATCCGGTGCTGCCTTCACTTCTTCAGAAAATCAGCGTTGCGTCGTATCTGCGCCATCTGATGCCAATCACGGTGCCGGGCGAGGGCATCTTTGCCCTGTTGACGGTGGAGACGGAACCGGTCGCGGGCTGGGTGGCGGTCCTCGGCCTGGTCACTCTCATCGTCGTAGTACTCGCGTATTCGTGCTTCAGGATTCGCCGCCTTGAGATCCGCTACACGACGGAATGAGACGAAGCACAGACTCCCTCGAGACACATCTTCGCCGACTTACAGCGCGGCTGAAACCACTGCGAGCAGTTCGTCTGCGGTGAGCGGGAGCGGATTGGCCTGCATGCTGCTGGCGCGGGCTGCCTCTTCGACTACCCCGGGCAGGTCGGCTTCGGTGATTCCCCAGGCGCGGAGGAGAGGAATGTTGAGATCGGCACAGCACGCGCGCACCCAGTCGACCCCATTCTCCGCGGTTGCATCGCTGCGGCCGGTGAGCAGGCGGGCGATGGCGACGTA
>Ga0206908_1072_pt1 | contig 18984 bp, 17 predicted proteins | sample Alteio_BWOrgHeat_78_FD_152979 | JGI IMG/M metagenome (GOLD analysis project Ga0206908, IMG submission 152979) | Enriched cells from forest soil in Barre Woods Harvard Forest LTER site, Petersham, Massachusetts, United States -... | ecosystem: Environmental > Terrestrial > Soil > Temperate forest >... | reverse complement strand
TCGACTAGTTGGGGCGGTTGCCGGAGGTTTTGCCGCGGCGGAAGCGGTCGTCGACGGGCTTGCGGCCCTGGAAGCCGGAGTCGACGGTGTGCCAGTGCTCGATGGTGGTTTCGCCCATGCGCCAGCAGAGGAGGACGACTTCGTCGTCGAGCTTGAAGGGGAAGTCGAGGAGGCCGGCTTCGAGATCCTTGACCTGGACGCCGATGGCGTCGATTTCGGCGATGGTTTCGCGGACGCGATCGAGGTGGGCGTCCATCTCGGCGCGTTTGCGGACGACGGCGACGATGTCGACCTTCATGCCGCCGGAGAGGAAGATGCGGCGGCTGAGCTCGGCAAGCCAGTTCTCGACTTCTTCCGCAGCCGCTTTGCCCGCGATGGCGCGCCTGAGCAGAGACTCAAGGACGGGGAGCAGCGATTGGGCTTCGTCGAGGGTGAAGGTCTTCATGGGCACTTGTGTCTAGGATAAGGGAAAAAGCGGGGTGACAAAGTGACAGAGTGACAAAGTGACAAAGTGACAAAGTGACAGAGTGACAAAGCGACAGAGTGGCAAAGGGACAGAGTGGCTAGGGGACAGAGTGACAAGGTTACTGAGGGTGACGTGGCGTACGTCACATTCTTGAGATTAATTCTCGACGTATCCTGCTCGGACAATGACATTCAGACAGGAGTAGGAATGGCCGAGTCGTTCAGGGACCTCATTGTGTGGCAAAGAGCTGTGGAGCTGAGCCTTGCGGCTTATCGCCTCACGTCAGCGTTCCCGAGAGATGAGCGATTCGGCCTGACGGACCAGATGCGACGAGCAGCTGTGTCCGTTGCCAGCAACTTGGCAGAGGGAACTGGACGGTCAACGAGAGGGGAGTTTGTGCAGTTTGTCGGTCATGCTCGAGGGTCGATTTGTGAACTGCAGACGCAGCTGGTGATCTCGGCGGCCCTGGGTTACGGAACGGAAGAGCTTCGCACCCCAGTAGAAACCCGGGCTGCTGAGACGAGCCGGATGCTCAATGCACTGTTCAGGGGACTGAAGGAGCCTAAAGCGCTCATCAAAACTCGCTGATCGAAGCGCGAGGTCTGCTCCCTGCCACTTTGTCACTTTGTCACTTCTCCACTTCGTGCCCCGTTCTATTCGTCGTCGAGGAGGGGTTCGGTGAATTTGAGTTCGTTGCCGAAGTCGTCTTTGATGCGGAAGTCGCGGTTGCCCCAGGGTTTGCGCTCGATCTTCTGGGAGAAGAGGAGGCCGCGGGCGGCGACTTCCTCGTAGAGTTCGTCCAGGTCGGGGGTGAACAGGTGTACGCCCAAGGGTGCCGAGCGATGGAGGTTGTCTTCGAAGAGATGGAGGGCGATGCCGTCGCGCTCGACGATGGCGTAGTCGCGCTGGGCGGTTTGGGTGGCGAGGGTGAAGCCGAGCTTCTCGTAGAAGGCGATGGCCGCGGGGAGGTGGGTGGCGGGGAGTTCCGGGGCGATGCGGGTGAGTCGCGCCATGGGGGGCCTTCTTGAAGGAGCCTTTAGCTCTTAGCTCTTTACGTTCGGCTGCGATCGGGATTCGTGGTCTCCCACCCTGTCGCCAGAAAGAAGGCGACAGGATGGGGCACGGTGGGTTCGCGGAAATGCGAACAATTAATGGGTTGACGGTTGGTCTAGCCTTTGATTTCGAGCATGCGGTCGAGGGCTACTTTTGCCCAGTGCTTGACGTTGCGGCGGACTTTGATCTGGTTGACTACGCGGCCTTCTACGAGGTTTTCAAGCGCCCAGGCCAGATGCTGGGGGCTGATGCGGTACATGGTGGTGCAGAGGCAGCCGGTGTCGTCGAGGGTGATGATCTTCTTGCCTTTGTCGGCGAAACGGCGGGCGAGGCGGTTGATCAGGTGGATCTCAGTGCCGATGGCGAAGGCCTGCCCGGCCGGGGAATTTTCGACGAGTTCAATCAGACGTTCAGTGGAGCCTAGGGCGTCGGCTTTCTGGCAGACTTCCCAACGGCATTCGGGATGGACGATGACCTGGATGCCGGGGTATTTGGCGCGGACCTGGTCGACGTGGCTGGGCAGGAAGCGCTGGTGGACGGAGCAGTGGCCTTTCCAGAGCAGGACGCGGGAGGCTTCGAGGGCCTGGCGGGTCTGGCCGCCCTGGTTGGGTCCGATCTGGACGGCCCAGGGATCCCACACGGTCATTTCGTTGAGGGGGATGCCCATGGCGTAGCCGGTGTTGCGGCCGAGGTGCTGGTCGGGGAGGAAGAGGATTCTTTTGCCGCGCTGGAAGGCCCATTCGAAGGCGGCGCGGGCGTTGGAGGAGGTGCAGACCAGGCCGCCGCGCTCGCCGCAGAAGGCCTTGATGGCGGCGGTGGAGTTCATGTAGGTGAGGGGGACCAGGCCCTCGGTGAGGCCGAGTTTTTCGAGTGCCTCCCAGCAGGCTTCGACCTGGGAGATTTCAGCCATGTCGGCCATGGAGCAGCCGGCGTTGAGGTCGGGGAGGATGACCTGCTGGTCGTCGCTGCCGAGGACGTCGGCGCTTTCAGCCATGAAGTGCACGCCGCAGAAGATGAGGTAGCGGGCGCTGGTTTCAGCGGCCGCTTTGGAGAGCTTGTAGCTGTCGCCGGTGAAGTCGGCGAAGCGGATGACCTCGTCGCGCTGGTAGTGGTGGCCAAGGATGATGGTGGTGGCGCCGAGTTTCTGGCGGGCCGCCGCGATGCGGGCATCCATGGTGTGGTCAGGGAGGGTGAGGTAATTGTCCAGACTGCAAGCATTGGCCTGCAGGGCGGGATCAGCCGCCAGGGCGTCGTCGAGTACGAGAGTCAATGTGTTCCGCCTTCAGTTCGCCGCGGTTGACGTGCAAGCCCGGCAAACGGGGTTGTTGAAAGCCTTAAGACGCTGCAGTGGAAGCGCGTGCTCCCCCTCCACGGGGTTGTTGCAGCATTCAAATAGTTGACGCGGAGGCCGGGGACATCGATTCATCAGAATGCAACCCGGCTCGCGGCTATTTGCGTTTATTGTAACTCTGCTGTAATGGGGATCACAATTGGCGGGGACGGAGTTGCAAAGTGACAGAGTGGCAAAGTGGCAGAGGGTTGAACCGTGGGACGAGGCGCCTGGTGCTTCCGTCGCTGCGCTTTTTCTCAGTGGGCTTGGCTTTCCTGCTGTGTCACTTTGTCACTTGAGTTTAGGGGAGAGGGATTGTGAACGAACTTGAGCAGATTCTGGTGGGTGAGGCGTATGCGGCGCGGCCGGCGAACATTCTGGAGGGGTTGAGCGAGGAACTGGTGCACCGCAAGCCGGGGGCCGCTCCACACTCGATTTATGAGGAGCTGTGGCACATCGCCTTCTGGCAGAAGGTGACGCTGGATTGGATTAACGGGGTGGAGACGCCGTTTCCAGCCAGCCCGGCGGATGGATTTCCGACGGTAGCGGATATGGAGCTCGAAAGCTGGCCGGCGCTCTATCGGCGGTTCTTTCAGGGCGCGAGCGAGGCGGCGGAGGCTACGCGCGGGGACGAGCGGCTGAACCGGATGGTGCGCTGCCCGTCGCGGCCGGGAGAGGCGGTGCGGGTGATGTCGGTACGCGAGCAACTGGAGAATATGGGCGCGCATAACGCGTACCACCTGGGGCGGATAGTGCTGCTGCGGCAGTTGCAGGGGGCGTGGCCGCCGAAGTCGGGGGGATTTGGGTGGTGAGGGGACAGAGTGACAAAGTGGCAGAGTGACAGAGTGACAAAGTGGCAAAGTGACAGAGTGGCAAAGTGACAGAGTGACACAGTGGCAAAGGGATAGTAGCGGCAAAGGGACGGAGTGACAGAGTGACAAAGTGGGAGGGTGCCGAGGATCGCAGACTACAAGTAGTAGCTTTGTTACCCGCAGTTCGCGTGAAACAGACCAGGCTGTGCGGGTGAGGGCACCCGCACGACAGCCGGTCTCCACCCCACCGAGCACAAATCGCTCGGCGGGGGCCCCGGTCTGGGGATCGGCGCTACGTGGGCTCGTCGTTCGCACCTTTGTCCCTCTGTCACTTTGTCACTTTGTCACTTTGCCACTCGTCCCTCGTTCGGTGATGCGTGGCACTCGTGTTGGGGCGGTGGATTGTTCGGGCGGGTTGCGGGCGGGTATCATGATGCTTCATGGGTGTCCCTCCGCCAATTCAACTCTCCACCATCAGCATGTGGGATTCGATGTTCTTGATGCTGCTGGCGCTGGTGGTCTTCGGGCCGCGGCGTTTGCCGCAGATCGGCCGCCAGATCGGCAAACTGATGTACGAGTTCCGCAAGGCTTCCAATGATTTCAAGTTTCAGATGGAAGAAGAGTTGCGGATGTCAGAGGATGCCGAACGGCGCAAGAAGGATGAAGAGGAGCGGGCGCGGACCCTGGCTCTAAGCCCTCCAGCCTCGACGCAGACCATTGAGGCGCAGGCCGGGATTGGCGCGCTAGAGGCGACGTCGACCGGGACCGACGAGCAGGCATCGGTTTCGGCGCCACCACCACCTGCGGTGGGGCCAACTTCGCCGGAGTCGGGTGAGGGAGCGTATCCGCCGGTAACGGCTGAGGCGACTTCTACTGAGCCGGAGCCGCGGATTTATCCGAGGATCAATCCGCCGTCGGTGGGGGAGACGGTAGCCGCTTCGCGGTATGGGGCCAATGGGCGGGCGAGCGAGTCCGCGGCTGAGACTGCTCCGGTGCAGGATGCGGCGACGGAAAGCGTGGCTGCCGAGGCGCATATCGGGGCGGAGCCGGCGCCGGTTCCAGCGGCACCCGCGGCAGAGTCCAACGGAACGGAGACGGTAAGCCAGCATGGTTGATGCCGCGGACGCAATCGGCAAGGCGCGGGCCGCGGTAAGCGAACGCGTGGAACTCCCGGGCATGAGCCTGATGGAGCATCTGGATGAGCTGCGGCGGCGGGTGATTCACTCTGCCATTTTCCTGGTGCTGGGGATGATTCTGGCGTGGGTCTTCAAGGATCGGCTGCTGATGTTTCTGCAGCTGCCGCTGCTGAAGATCGGCAAGACGCTGGTGTTTACGCACCCGATGGATGCGCTGAACCTGAACCTGCAGGTTTCGCTGCTGGCGGGAGCGATCGCGGCCAGCCCGTTCATTCTCTACCAGGTGTGGCTGTTCATCGCTCCCGGGCTTTATCAAAAGGAACGGCGCTTCGTCATTCCCTTCATGGCGGCGACGGTAGGGCTGTTTCTGACGGGCGCGAGCTTTGGGTATTTCTTTGTGCTGCCGGGGGCGATCAAGATCCTGGTGCTGGGGTTCGGGAAGAACTTCACCTCGATGATCACGATCGAGGATTACAGCAGCTTCTTTCTCTCGATCATTCTGGGGCTGGGCGTCAGCTTCGAGCTGCCCATCCTGATTTTCTTTCTGGCGATGTTCGGGATCGTGAGCCCGCGGTTCTTGTGGAAGAACATCCGTTACGCCATTCTGGCCGTCTTTATTGTGGCCGCAATTATCTGCCCGAGCCCCGATCCGTGGACGATGTGCGTGTATGCGATTCCCATGCTGAGTTTGTATGTGCTGGGGATCGGCGTGGCGTGGTGGGTGCATCCGTCGCGGCGGAAGGGGAAGAAGCCGGCCGCGTAGACGCCGAGAGAACGAGGGACCAAGTGGGAACGGGAGTTTGATGGAAGTCACCGGGATAATAGGGCGATTCCAGGACAGGAATATCCGGCCTCGTGCTATCCCACCCTGTCGCCAGAAAAAAGGCGACAGGATGGGGCACGGGAGGTCTGTGGGCGGGGCTGGCGTTGTTTTGGCAGCTCTGGTGCTGTTGGCGCCGATGGCGGCGCCGGCCCAGCATTTTGATGGCGCTAAGGCTTTTGAGTACACGCGCGAGTTTGCGGGGATTGGGCCGCGCTGGGTGACGAGCCCGGGACACGCGAAGGCCGAGAATTATCTGCGCGCGCATTTTCAGCATGACCAGATGGAAGAAGACGCGTTCATGGCCGATACGCCGATTGGGCCGGTGAACTTGCGCAACTTCATCGTGCGGTTTCCGGGCAAGAAGCCGGGAGCGATTGTGCTGGGGTCGCACTACGAGACCAACTATCCGCTGCGCACTATCAACTTTGTGGGCGCCAACGACGGGGCCGCGACCACCGGCCTGCTGATGGCGATTGGCGACAGGCTGCGGGCGCAGACCGCGGGCGGAAAGCAGTTGGACGGCTACTCGGTGTGGCTGGTGTTTTTCGATGGCGAAGAGGCGTTCCAGACGTGGTCGCAGTCGGACTCGACTTACGGCAGCCGGCACCTGGCGGCGAAGTGGGGACGCGACGGGACGCTGGGCAAGATCAAGGCTTTCATCCTGACGGACATGATCGGCGACAAGGACCTGGATATTCAGCGGGAGACAAGTTCGACGGCATGGCTGGTGGAGCTGGTGAGGCAGTCAGCGCACAAGTTTGGATACGACCGCTATTTCTTTCAGACCGAGGAGCCGGTGGAGGATGATCATCTGCCGTTTGTGAAGCGCGGGGTGCCGTCGATCGACATTATCGATTTGGATTACGGGCCGAATAACAGCTATCACCATACGGTGCAGGACACGCTGGATAAGGTGAGCGCGAAGAGCTTGACGATTGATGGGGATGTGATTCTGGAGACGGTGCGGCTGGTGGGGTTGAGGTAGATCGGCGACGGGATTCGCGCCGCCCCAAACGGGGCTCCGGAGGTTTATATAGGCCGCATACCCAGGACTTCGTCCTGGGCTATTTTCTTGTCGCCCCTACGGGGCTACGGGTCCTACGGCGTGAGCTCGGTGGGGGTTATGTCGGTGCCGTTGGGGCGGAAGACGAAGTGCAGGTCCCAGGTGCTGGAGGCGGGCTGGCCGTGAATCTTCGCGGGATGGAAGCGCCATTTGCGGGCGGCTTCGAGGGCCTGGTTGGCGAAGTAGCGGCTGCGGCCATCGGAGAGGATTGAGGCGCCGGTGACGTTGCCGTTGCGGTCGACGGCGAGCTTGATCTTCACATCGACTTTGCCGTGAATGCCGCGGGCGGTGCGCTCGGGAATTTCAGGAGTGACGCGCTGGGCGACCTCGCCTTTGACGGTGGGGCCGGGGCCGGAGGGCTGCGGCTTGTCGGGGGCCGGGTTCGCCGGGTTCTCGGTTGTGCCGGTGGTGGCGTCGTCCGGCAAGGTGGTGGCCGGCTTGCTGCGATGTGAGTAGGCGAGGACGCCGATGATCAGCAGGAAGAGCAGAGCGGCGGCGCCGATTAAGACGGGCAACGGGAAGGGGCGGCGCGGCTCGTCGTCTTCAAGGGCGCGGAGGGATTTGCGGAGCGGGGGGGCGCCGGGCAGCAGGTGCGCAGGCGGCGTCACGGGCGCGGTGTCATAGGCCAGCGGAAGCTGCAGGGGAACATGCGGCGTTGACGGAGCGGCAGGGCCTGCGGGTGCGGCGACGGGTGCGGTGGCCGGGGCGGTAAGCAGCGCGCGGATTTCTGCCAGAGGGCAGCGCTGTGTCGGGTCGACGCAGAGGCAGCGGCGGGCGATGGAGGCGAAGGGCTCCGGAACGGCCGGGGGCACGAGCGGGTCGCGGCCGGAGTTTCTGACCCACGGGGGGCGGTGCTGGGTCAGCGCTTCAACGAGGGTGATGCCGAGCGACCAGATGTCGGAGGCGGGGGTGAGCAGGCCGGCGTCGGTCTCGGGGGCGTCGTAGATGCGGGGGCCGTCGTCTGTGGCGCGCGCGGGGCCGGCTGGCCGCAGGGTGTAGGGCGAGAGCTTGAGCTGGTCGCCGACGACGAGGATGTTGGCGGGCTCGAGGCTTCCGTGCACGAGGCCTTCGCCATGCAGATAAGCGAGCGCGTCGAGGATGGTGGGGAGCATCTCGCGGGTTTCGGCGGCGGTGAGAGGGCGCTCGGGGAGGATTTGGCCGAGGGCTTCCTCGGGCATCTCGGTAACGATGTAGAGGATGGAGGAGCCTTCGACCTGGGACCGTCCGCACTCGAATACGCGGAGCAGGTGGGGATGGCTCAGCGCGGCGGCGATCTGCCAGTTGTGGAGGAGCTCTTCGGCGGCGTCGGCTGGGGAGACAAGGATGACGGCCTGCTGCGCGCCGGGCAACTCGGTGCGGAACACATCGCCCAAGCCGGTGCTGCCCAGCCACTCAAGCAGGGGAAGTCTATCGTCGATTTGATGCCCTACCCATCTAGTTCTAAGCACTTCTGTATCCATTACCACAGGGCGATTGTAAGGGAATGCGGAGGGAGGTGGAGGGTGCGGAGTCACTATTTAGTAACAGCGTGGGGCGCGGTGCGTGACGAGTTGCGTCAGAATGACAAGTTTGTGGTTGATTGAAAAGCGGGTTCTTCCCCTTCCCCTTCTGCACTCTGGGTCAGGGTCAGAATGACGAAGTGATGTGCGGCGGCTGATAGACTGACGGTGCAGGGAGGCGGTCGCCGTCAGGCACATGGTCGAGCTTGTTCCATCCATTCTTTCCGCTGATTTTGCGCGGCTGGCCGAGGAGATTGCCGCGGCTGAGCGCGGCGGCGGAACCGTGATCCACGTGGATGTGATGGACGGGCACTTTGTGCCGAATATCACGATTGGGCCGCCGGTGGTGGCGAGCCTGCGGAAGGCGACGAAGCTGCCGCTGGATTGCCACCTGATGATCGAGAATCCCGATGAATTTATTCCGGCATTTGCCGAGGCGGGCGCGGACTGGGTCAGCGTGCATTACGAGGCTTGCCGGCACCTGCACCGGACGCTGGAGCTGATTGCACACCACGGGATGAAGGCGGGGGTGGTGCTGAATCCGGCGACGCGGGTGAACCTGATCCGCGACATTCTGCCGATGGTGCACCATGTGCTGATCATGAGCGTGAATCCGGGGTTCGGCGGGCAGAGGTTTATCGAGTTCTCGCTGGACAAGATTCGGGAGCTGGCGAGGATCCGGACGGAGCTGGGGCTGGCATTTAAGATCGAGGTGGACGGCGGCGTGGCTCACGACACGGTGTCGCGGGTCGTCCAAGCAGGTGCGGAGCTGCTGGTAGCCGGGAATGCGGTGTTCGGCGCCGGCGACCCCGAGCGGGATGCGCGGGCGCTGCTGGAGATGGCGCGCGAGGCAGCGGGCTGAATGAGGTTGTGGTTTCCCACCCTAGCGACAAGAACAAAGACGTCGCGCGAGGGTGGGGCACCCGAGGATTGTGGTGGAGCGGCCAGGCGGTTGGTTTGGTTTTGTGGCACCCAGTGTGCGAGCGGGTAAGATAGGAAAGACTTCCCAGGCAAGAGACGGTGTCGAAGAATTGGGTTAAGGCGGGCACATGCTGATCCGCCGCCATGAGGGTTTATGAATCGGTTTTCGAACAGGATGGTCGCGGTGGTTTTGGCGTCGCTGCTGGTGACGAGCGCGGGAGCATTTGCGCGAGAGAAGCAGCCGAAGAAGAAGAAGCATCAGGACCTGAGCGCCAATCCGCTGGCGAACGTGAATTCGAAGCAGCCGGACAAGGAACTGTTCGACAAGGCCATGACGGCGATGAAGAAGGGCAAGTACGACGTGGCCCGTCTGGATCTGCAGACCATGCTGAACACCTATCCCGATTCGGAATACAAGATGCGGGCCAAGCTGGCGGTGGGCGATAGCTGGTTCAAAGAAGGCGGCACGGCTGCCCTGACCCAGGCCGAGGCCGAGTACAAGGACTTCATCACGTTCTTCCCCGACACGCCGGAAGCTGCCGAAGCGCAGATGAAGGTGGGCGACATCTACTACCAGCAGATGGAGAAGCCCGACCGGGACTTCACCAATGCCATGAACGCGGAGCGCGAATACCGGAACATGATCAACATGTTCCCGGATTCGACGCTGATTCCGCGCGCCAAGCAGAAGCTGCGCGACGTGCAGGAGGTTCTGGCGGAGCGGGAGACGCAGATCGGGCTCTACTACGTGAGCAAGGAGAACTACTCGGCTTCGATTGCCCGTCTGCAGACCGTGGTGGACACATATCCGGTGTATTCGCGGAGCGACCTGGCGCTGCTGACCATTGGCGATGCGTATTCGGGCGAGGCGAAGATCATTGGCATGGCGAAGTTGAACGGCGCGGTGAAGGAGCGTCTGCGGGCGCTCTATCTCGACAAGGCCGCGGCCGCATATTCGAAAGTGATCATGCGCTATCCGATGGCGCCGCACGTGGAGGATGCCCGCGATCGCCTGGTGGCGATGAACCGGGCAGTTCCCGAGCCGACTGCCGCCGCGGTGGCCGAGAACAAGGCCGAACAGGATAGCGAACAGCCGATCCGGTTTACTGACACGCTTTTCGGGCTGCTGAAGCGCGGCCCGACGGTGGTGCAGGCGGTACACGTGGGCGATCCCAGCCTGCAGGATCCAAAGCGCACGCTGGCGCCGGAGATGTCCAAGGAAAACCTCGCCATGTACAAGGAGGCGACGGGCCAGCCGGCCGAGGCTGCCGGGACGGAGAAGCCGACCGGGACCAACGAGCCGCCGCGCAGCGACCGGCCCTCCGATGCTCCCGTACAGACGGGTGGAGCGGGAACGACGGGCGTTGGCGTAGAGATTGTGAATCCGCCGAACGGGGCTGCAGCCGATCCGAACGCGCTAGTGAAGCCGGTGGTGCCGGAGAACAACGCCATTCCGGAGGCGGAGAAACCGGCCGTGGCTCCTGACCAGATCAACGACATCAAGCCAGGGCAGGCGCAGCCGGCTACCGCCCAGAACCCCAAGGAGAAGAAGCCAAAGGCGGATCTGAGCGACGAATCGTCGAGCAAGAAAAAGAAGAAGAAGGGGTTGGGTAAGTTGAACCCGTTCTAAGCAGGCAACAGGGAACAGGCAACCGAAGGCCGCATCCGATGGGATGCGGCCTTTGTGTTTTGAGTGGAGTCTTCGGGGGAACAGCCGCTCCTCTTCGCAATATTCGTTGGGGTATGATCGTGCGTTATGTCGTTGCGCCAACGAAGAGGTTCGATGCGGGCAAGATGCTTTGTGGCCGTCTTTCTGTTCGTCGCGCTTGGCGCGTCTGGCAGGGCCCAGGCGCCGATGCAGGTAACGGCTTGCGATCTGGTGAATTCGCCGCAGAAATACGCGGGGAAGGTCATCGAGGTTCGCGCTCGGGTGGACCTGGCATTTGAAGATTTTTCGCTCGCGCAAAACGGATGCGAAGATGCGTATCCCGGTGTATGGCTCGTTTATGGGGGCGATGTGCCAACGCCGACACCTTCCACGGTGAATGATCTCGAACGCAAACCGGGCTCGGTGTTGCGAGTGAACGGGGTGCCCGTTCCGCTTGAGCACGATGCATCGTTGGAACTCTTCAAGCAGCGTTTGAATGCGCGGCGGCTAGCCGGTATTGGAGAGCGTCCCTGTTACGACTGCTATTTATTCCGCGTGACGGCGACACTCAAGGGCATGTTCTTTGCGGGCGGCACAGGAAAGGAGAACTTAGGGGGGTATGGGCACCTTGGGTGCTGCCATTTGCTTGCGATTGAACAGGTGCGTGACGTGGAGGCCGAGCGAACGCAGATTCCCTTCGGTGGCAGCTTCCGGTGTTCCTCGGACGTCCGGAAGTTGACGCCTGGCGAGGCGCAGCGCCTCCACGCCTTCGATCAACCATGCGGGACCGTTAGCTTCAGGCGTTGCCAGGAATTGAACTCGCAGCAGATCGCGGCGGCGGCGGCTTACTGGGATGACCCCATACAGCCGGAAGAGGGAAGAGACGAAGGCGGGATGATCCAGGGCAACCGGCTGACTCGGAGCTGGGAATCCCCTGACAAGCTGAAGGTTTACAAGCTGGAGATCGACTCCGACGCCTCATCGAACCCCGACAGCAAAGCAACGGGTGGAACGATCACGCGGGAAACCTGCCAGGCTGTGATTCCGCCGCTGCCCATGATAGCCACGCCGAACTGCCAGGAATTCAGCTCGGAATTCCCCGTCAGAGATGCGGACATGGATCGGGTCAGAAGAGAGGCTGCATCGGGGAATGACGGATGGCGCATGGGATCGGCGGAAACGGCCTCCCGTGAGGCACTTACCGTAGCCGCCGCGACGTGGCAGGTGAATCTTGCTCAAGATTTGCGGTTTGAGGAATGCAATAAGCCGATGGAGTACGAGGGCGATCAGCTCACGTGGTGCGGGTGGTCAGATCCAGCCGGTATGCAGACTTTCAGCGTTCAGGTGACGCGATTCGGGCGCATGCGCCACGGCAAGGGCTGGGAAGCCGTGCCGTGGCTGTTGACGCGCGGCAATGGGGTCGCATGCACCCCGAGGCCATAGGTTAGTTCTGCCTCAGGCGGTGGTGTGGTGATCGGCCCAGGCTTCGCGGAGCATGTCGGCGGCTTTCTGGACGGGAAGCCTGCCGGAGTTGGCGCTGAGGCTGTTGCTGCGGGTGCGGTAGGTGACGATGGCTGCCAGGCCGGCGGCCATGCCGATGAGGTAAAGGGAAAAACGGGCGAGTCCCATTGGGTTCGATCCTCCGCTGACGTAGATGCCGGACAGGCCTGAGGAAGATGTCGCAGCCTCAGCTCAAAAGTTACCGCGTGCGGGTTGGGAGCGCATCGACCTGCTAAGGTGAGGGGTTATCTTCTGGCGCGGAGGAGGGAACCGGCCTTGGCCTCTGTCACTCGACGGAACTTTTTGCGGACTGTTTTGGGGACTGGGGCTGCAGCCGCGGCTTCGGGGCCGTATATTCTGCGCGGAAGATACCGGGTGTTTGCCACGTCGGCAGAGGAGTACCCCGAGCGTGTGGTGCGGCTGATGCGCGAGTCGACGGTGGTCGACATGCTGAACCAGTTTCTCTACCGGATGGACCAGAAGGATCTCGAGGGCGGACAAGCGGTATCGCGTGCACGGCACGCACGAGATTGTGCAGGGGATGGAAGGGCCGAACCGCATGTGGGAGCTGTGCGCGGCGCTGGTGCGGCGCGGATATACCGATGCGCAGATTGGGCTGGTGCTGGGCGGGAACTGGGTGCGGGTCCTGAAAGAGATATGGGGAAGCTGATAAAGTTAAGGGTTGTCCCCTTGCACGAATCAAGCGGCGCAGATACCTGGGGGCACGCGATCGAGACCCATGCCCCACGACCTTCCTAAAGCGTACGATCCCACTGCGATTGAAGACCACTGGGCCGAATACTGGGTCCGCGAGAACCTGTTTGCGCAGCCGACTCCGGCTGCCGGCGAGGTGGACGGGGCGCGCGAGAGGCAGTTCTCCATTTTGTTGCCGCCGCCGAATGTGACCGGCCGCCTGCACATGGGCCACATGCTCAACCAGACGGAGATGGATATTCTCACGCGCTGGCGGCGCATGAGCGGACGCCGCGCGCTGTGGCTGCCGGGAACGGATCATGCGGGCATCGCCACGCAGATGATGGTGGAACGGCAACTCACTTCTGAGGGCTCGTCGCGCGAGGCGCTGGGCCGCGAGAAATTTGTCGAGCGGGTGTGGGACTGGAAGCGGCACTACGGCGGGGCGATTCTGGAACAGATGAAGCGCCTGGGCGCGAGCGTGGACTGGAACCGCGAGTACTTCACCATGGACGAGCGGCTGAGCGTGGCGGTGCGCGAGGCGTTCGTGAAGCTGCATGAGCAGGGGCTGATCTATCGCGGAGCCTACATCGTGAACTGGTGCCCGCGGTGCCAGACCGCCATCAGCGATCTCGAAGTGGTGTATGACGAGCACAAGGGACACCTGTGGGAGATTCGCTATCCGGTGCATGAGGATGGGCGCGAGACGGGCGAATATCTGACCATCGCGACGACGCGGCCGGAGACCATGCTGGGCGATGTGGCGGTGGCGATTCATCCCGAAGACGAGCGCTACATGCATCTGCACGGAAAGAAGCTGCGGCTGCCATTGGTGGACCGTGAGATTCCCATTGTGCTGGATGACTACGTGAGCCGCGACTTCGGAACCGGCGCGGTGAAGGTGACTCCGGCGCACGACCCGAATGATTTTGCGATTGGCGAGCGGCACAATCTGCCGTCGATCAGCGTGATGGATGCGACCGCGCACATCAACGAGAACGGCGGCGCGTACGCGGGGCTTGATCGCTATGCCGCGCGCAAGAAGATTGTCGAGGATCTGGAAGCGCTGGGACTGCTTGCCGGCGTAAAGGATCACGTGCACAACGTGGGCCACTGCGACCGCTGCAAGACGGTGGTAGAGCCGCGGCTTTCGACGCAGTGGTTCATCAAGATTCAGCCGCTGGCCGATAAGGCGATTGCCGCGGTGAAGCCCGATGCGGATGGCAACAAGGCGATCCGGTTTGTGCCGGAGATGTATGAGAAGACGTACCTGAACTGGATGGAGAATATCCACGACTGGTGCATCTCGCGGCAGCTTTGGTGGGGGCATCGGATTCCGGCATGGCATTGCAGCGCGTGCCACAAGATTACGGTTGCGCGGCAGGATCCGGACAAGTGCGCGCACTGCGGATCGGCGGAAATTACACAGGAGACCGACGTTCTCGACACGTGGTTCTCGTCGGGGCTGCTGCCGGTGAGCGTGTTCGGATGGCCGAACATTACGGCGGAGACACGCGCCGATTTCGATACGTTCTATCCGACAAGCCTGCTGGTGACGGGATTCGACATCCTGTTTTTCTGGGTGGCGCGGATGATCATGCTGGGCTGCTGGTTTTCCGCGGATGTGCCGATGGCCGATGGAAGCCCGCGGCCCGCTGCAGAAACCGTGCCGTTCCGCGAGGTGTACATCCACGCGCTGGTGAGGGATGCCAACCGCGAGAAGATGTCGAAGACCAAGGGGAACGTGATCGATCCGATTGAGATTGTGGGCCAGTACGGCACGGATGCGGTTCGGTTCACGCTGGCGTCGATGGCTTCGCCGGGCACGGATATTGCGTTCAACGTGGCGCGGACGGAGGGGTATCGCGCGTTTGCCAACAAGATTTGGAACGCGGCGCGGTTCATCTTCATGAATGTGGACCGGGCGGCGGAGGTTGGGATCACCTTTCATCGCGATATGTTGGGCGGGATGCCAGCCGTGGACGAAGATGCGCCGCTCGAACAGCGATGGATCATAGCTGAGTTGTGGGCCACGACCGCAAAGGTGAACCAGGCGCTCGGCAGCTACCGCTTTGACGATGCGGCCAACGCAATTTATCAGTTCTTCTGGGGTAGCTTCTGCGATTGGTATTTGGAAATTGTGAAGATTCGCCTCAATTTTGGCGAATCCGCCAATAAGGCCGCAAGTACGCAGGATCTGACCACCCTAGTGCAGGTGTTTGAGGCGGCACTGCGCCTGCTTTCACCGCTCATGCCGTTTTTGACTGAAGAGCTTTGGTACGCGGTGTACGATGGCAAACCGCCAGCCAAGTCGGTCGCTCTGTCGTCCTATCCTTTCGATGACGACGCGATGGTTGACGAGAACCTGCTCCACACGATGTCGCTGCTCAAGGATCTGATTGTGGAGATTCGATCTTTACGCAAAGAGGTCGGCGTGGAAGAGAAAGCCGCCGTGGCGATCGAGCTCCGTGCCGATACTCAACTGAGGACGCTCTCAGAAGAGAATCGCGATATGATCGAGCGCCTGGCGCGGGTGAGCGAGATCCGGTTTATGGATGCGATCACCGCGGGGCTGTCGAAGCATCACACGGCGAACTTCGATGTGGGTGTTGTCTATGAGCGCACCATTGATGTGCCTGCCGAGCGGGAACGCTTGACAAGAGATATCGCGAAGTATGAAAAAGGCTTGGCTGCGGCGGAGCGGCAACTGGGGAATGAGGGGTTTACCGCCAAGGCGCCGGCGCATATTGTGGAGGGCCTGAAGAAGCAGGAGGCGGAGACACGGCTGCTGCTGGAGAAGGCGCGCGAAGCGCTAAAGAATTTGCCTCCGGAATCGTAAAAGGGCAATGCAGTGAAAATGGCGCTGATGGTTTCCTCTGAAAGTGTGAAAGGCAACTGCAGATCCCTCGGTCCGCTGAAGAAAACGCGCGGACTCTCGGGATGACACCTCCGAGAACTACGAACTAAGAACTGTGAACTAACGCATGGACTGGAAGAACAGCCGCATCGACGCATTGCTGGAGCAGGCCATGGTGGAAGACCAGGCCGCCAGCGACACCACGACCAACGTCACCATCGACGCGGACCTGCGTGCGGCTGCGTCGATCATTGCACGCGAAGACCTTGTCGTCTCGGGTCTGGGCGCGGTGCCGCGCTTCTTTGAGATCTTCACGCGGCTCGATCGGAGGCCGCAGGCGCAGACGCGCTTTGAAGTGGTGAGTCATCCGGAGATCTTCGACGGCGTGCGCGCGAAGAAGGGCCAGGTGCTTGCGGTCATCCGCCACAACGCACGGGTGCTGCTGAGCTGCGAGCGCGTGATCCTGAACCTGATGCAGCATCTGAGCGGTATCGCGACCAACACGCGCCACTACGTCGACGCCATTCACGGCACGCATGCGCGGGTGCTCGATACGCGCAAGACTGTGCCGGGGCTGAGGGCGCTCGAAAAGTATGCGGTGCTGTGCGGCGGCGGGACGAATCATCGCCTCGACCTGTCCAGCGGCATTCTCATCAAGAACAATCACATCTCGCTGGGCGGCGGGTTGCGCACTGCGCTGGAACACGCGCTGGAACGCCGCAAGGTGGGGCAGCGGGTGCAGGTGGAAGTGCGCAGCGCGCATGAACTGGAAGAAGCGCTCGAAGGCGGCGCGGAGGCCATCCTGCTCGACAACATGACGCCGCAGCAGGTGAGGAATTCGGTCGACCGCATCAAGCAGGAGACGCGCTGGATTCCGACCGAAGCTTCGGGCGGCATTGTGCTCGAGAACATTCGCGGATATGCGGAGACCGGCGTGGACTTCATCAGCGTGGGCGCGCTGACGCACTCCGCGCGCGCGGTCGATATCTCAATGAGCATTGTTGCGGAGTAGCGGCGCGCATGTACGATCTTGCCGCTCTTGAAGCCGCGCTCGCCGAAACCATCTTCGCGGGAAATCTGCATTTCAGCGGGTCGACAGGATCGACCAACAGCGATGCCATGGCGGCTGCGCGCAATGGAGCGCCGCACGGATCGGTGTTCTTCGCCGATGAGCAGACGGCGGGGCGTGGGCGCGGGGATCACGCGTGGCACTCAGCCGTGGCGCAGGGGCTCTACGTGAGCGTGCTGCTGCGGCTTTCGATTCCGTCAGAACACATGCCCTTGTTGCCACTGGCCGCGGGATTGGCCGCGGCGGCTGCGGTGCGCGCGGCGAGCGGGCTCACGGTTGATCTGCGCTGGCCGAACGATCTGCTGATTGGGCCGCGCAAGACCGGCGGCATTCTGGTCGAGTCGCAATCGGAACGCGGGAGGCTGGGCTTTGCGGTCGCCGGCATCGGCATCAACGTACATCAGCAGAGCTTCGCGGCGGATCTGGCAACGCCTGCTACGTCGCTCGACCTGGAGTCGGGCCGCTGGATCGATCGCCAGCCGCTGCTGATCGCGCTGCTGGAAGCGCTGGAGCGCGAGACGGGCGCGCTGCTCGATCCCGGAGCCATCCGCACGATTCCCGATCGCGTGGCGCAGGGGTCGACCTGGGTGAGGGGCAGGGAAGTCGAGGTCCACGGGCCGCAGGCCTGCACGGGCGTAACCGATGGCCTGGACGAGAACGGGTTTCTGCGCGTGCGTACCGCGGCGGGCGTGGTGCAGATTCAGACCGGCGGAATCCGCGCGATTGGCTGACGGCCCGCAGCGAATAATACAATCGAAACGATGCTACTCGCGATTGACGTGGGCAACACCAACACGGTCCTCGGCCTTTATCGGCTCGATACGACGGCGCCGGGCACTGTCCCAGCGGGCACCGTTGAAGGCGAACGAGAACTGGTCGCGCACTGGCGCGTGACCACGCACCGCACGCAGACCTCGGACGAGTATGGCGTCCTGTTTGTGAACCTGTTCAACATGCACGGCCTTTCTGTCGATCAGGTGCACCACATCATCATTTCGTCGGTGGTGCCGCCGGTGGAGAGCACGCTGCGCCGGGTGTGCGAGAAGTACTTTCATCTTCAGCCGCTGTTTGTGGAGCCGGGGATCAAGACGGGGATGCCGGTGCTGGTGGACAATCCCGCGGAGTTGGGCGCGGACCGGCTGGTGAATGCGATCGCGGCATTTGAGCGCTACGGCGGCCCGTGCATCGTGGTGGATTTCGGAACGGCGACGACGTTCGATGTGATCTCGGCCAAGGGCGAGTACCTGGGCGGGGCCATTTCGCCAGGGCTCGGTATCAGCGCCGATGCGCTGTTTGCACGCGCCGCGCGGCTGGGACGCGTGGATATCAAGCGGCCGCAGAAGGTGATTGGGACCAACACGATTACGCATCTGCAGAGCGGTTTGTACTACGGCTACATCGGGCTGGTGGACGGCATTCTGGAGCGCATGATGAAGGAGATCGGCTCGGAGGTGCGCGTCATTTCGACGGGCGGACTGGCGCGCCAGATCAGCGGCGACTCGCGCTACGTTGCGCAGATTGACGACATGCTTACGCTCGATGGGCTGCGCATTTTGTTCGAGCGCAATAGGGCAGCACGGCCGCGTGCCCGCGCGCACTGAGGCGCGCCGTGCAGAATTACTTCAACTACTTCACGGAGATCGAAGATCGCTTTCAGCAGAGGCGCGGGTCGCTGCTGCTGCTCTCGACGCTGGACTGGGCGCTGATTGAAATGTGGCGCGATGCCGGCCTGCCGCTCGAAGCGGTGCTGCGCGGCATCGATGCGGCGTTCGACAAGTATGAAGCGCGGCAGCATCGCGGCCACAAGCGGCGCATCAACGGGCTGGCGTGGTGCGCACAGGCGGTGATGCAGGCCGCTGAAGAGATGAGGGAGGCCGCGGCGGGCGCGTCGACCACAACCAATTACACGGGAACCGCGGAGACCGGCTTCGAGCACGAGCGTGTGGCTGCTCATCTTGAAGCCGCGGCGGTTGCGCTGGACGCCGCGGGCGTGGCTGCGGAGGTGTGTGCGGCAACGGCGGCGCGGTTGCGCGAGATTGCCGGCGAGGTACGAGCCGCCGATGCGAAGAAGCCGCTGGATACGGAATCGCTGGAGCGCAATCTGACCGTGCTTG
>Ga0206908_1071_pt1 | contig 19135 bp, 15 predicted proteins | sample Alteio_BWOrgHeat_78_FD_152979 | JGI IMG/M metagenome (GOLD analysis project Ga0206908, IMG submission 152979) | Enriched cells from forest soil in Barre Woods Harvard Forest LTER site, Petersham, Massachusetts, United States -... | ecosystem: Environmental > Terrestrial > Soil > Temperate forest >... | reverse complement strand
CTCAGCCGCGCGACCAATCATCCCGTGCGCGCCGGCCTTCTTGGCGTTGCCGCGGGCGGAGTAACGCAGAGCACTTCCGTCGTGGCCTTCGTTCTCTCCGGCATGATCTCCAGCGGCCTGATTCCGCTGCGGCGCGCACTCATCGTTCTGGCCTGCGCAAATATCGGAACAGCCGCCCTGGTCTTCGTCGCCGCCGTTGACCTGCATCTACCCATCCTGTTTCTAGTCGGCGTCTCCGGCCTGATCATCGCCTTCAATCTGTTTATGCGGTGGAAGCCCGCATTCGGAAGCCTGCTCTCCATAGGACTCGTCTTCTTCGGGCTCGACACCATGAAGCACGCCTTCTCGAACCTCTCGTCCGCTCCGGGCATGTCCGGCGTCGAACGGTTCTTTGACTACTGGCCCGACATGGCCTTCTTCCTCGGCATGCTGATGCGCACCGTCGTGCATTCTTCCAGCGCATCCGCCGCCATCACCATCACCATCAATCATGGCGGACTCCTCGGCGAGTTTCCCTCCATGATGTCCATGGCCGGCCTGGGCATGGGCACCGCCATCGCCACCTATTTTCTTTCCAGCAACCTGCGCGGCATCCCACGCCAGATCGCCATGTACCAGGGCGTAACCAATGTTGGAGCCGGCATCGTTCTCGCCGTGCTGCTCCTCATCGAGCGGCTTTCGGGCACGCCCATGCTGCTGGCATTTGCCGATAAGCTCAGCCCCACCAACTCCGGCCGCATGGCCATCATGTACCTGATTCTGAATCTGCTCATCGCCATCCTCGCGCTCTCCGGCCTGCGATGGGCGCCCTACTGGCTGGGCCGGCTATCTCCGTCTACTCCGGAAGAAGATCTCTCCCGGCCCATGTACCTGCAGCCTGAAGCGCTGCTGTCTCCTGAAACCGCTCCCGACCTGGTAGCGCTCGAACAGATGCGCGTGATGCGCGTCCTCGAGAAATACCTGCAGGCGGTGCGCGCCAATGAGACACGGTCGCTGAAAGCCTTGCACCAGAGCGCGATCACGCTGGGCGAAGAGATCTCACACTTCCTCGAGACCATGGTCAAGCAGCAGCTCTCCACCAATCTTGCGCACCGGCTCATCTCTCTCCAGCGCAAGGAAGAGACCCTGCGTGCGCTCGAAGAGAACGTGTTCCTGTTTGCCTCCACGCTCGAACACCGCGGCTCGGAGGAGCTGACGGGACACATGGTCGAAGCACTCGATACGCTCCTGCTTACCGCCTCGGATGCGCTCACTTCAAAAGACCAGATCGACATCGAGCTCCTGGTGAGCCTCACCGACGATCGCGGCGGCATCATGGAGCGCCTGCGCACGCGTTATCGCCTCGACAACCCGGAAAACGCATCAGACGTTTCCGCGCTGCACTATGCCACCACGCTGTTCGAGCGCAACGTCTGGCTCTTGCGCCAGCTTGCGCTCTGGCTCCGCGAAGACGTTACGATCAGCGAAGTCTAGACCTGCAGCTGGATCAGCGAGAAGTCGTCTTCGAACTCCGGCCGGTCCTGCCACTCCTGCACCTCGTTGATAACGTGGTCGAGGCCCTTCGCCGAACCTGAAGCTGCCAGAATGCCGCCGAACTGATCTAGCGTCATCATGCCGCTTGTGGGATGAAAGACTTCGTAACAGCCATCGCTGTAGACGAACAGCTTTGAGCCTGGATCGAGCGTGATGGTCGCATCGGTAAACTGCGCCGATGAAAATGCTCCGATGATCACCCCTGGCAGGTCCAATCGGTGAAAGTCTCCTCCAGCGCTCACAACAATGGCCGGCGGATGACCGCCCGACGCGTAGCGCAGCTCGCGCGTTGTCGTATTCAGCACTCCATACCAGATGGTGAAGTACTTTCCGTCCTGCTTCTCCATGGGAAATGCGCGATTCAATGCGCTCAACACCTGCGACGGCATCGCGAAGTCTGTATCCGGCAGCGTATGGTTACGAATCGTGTTGATGGCTGAAACCGAGAGCAGGGCCGCACCCACTCCGTGACCGCACACGTCGAGCAGATAGATAGCAAGCGTGTCCGGTTGGAGCCAGTGATAACCGAACGAGTCTCCGCCCAGGCTCGTCGATGTGATGAACCTCCAGTCCGATGGCACGGGACTGCCGCCCTCCATCGGCGCGGGCAAAAGCGAGCGCACATACGCCGCTGCCTCCGCAAGCTCCTGCGCAATTACCCGTTGCTGCTCCTCGAGCGCCGCAAACGCCTCATCGCGTTGCAGCCGCAGAATGTATGCATTGGAGTGATAGCGAATGCGGGCAACGATCTCGAGCTTGTCCGGCAGCTTCACAAGATAGTCGTTCGCCCCGGCGGCAAACGCCTCGGCCTTGGTCGTTGCCTCTTCCTTCGACGAAAGCACAATCAGCGGCGTCGCAGCGGTGGAAGCATTCGCGCGGAACGCTCGCACCATCTCGATTCCATCCACCCCCGGCATCACAAGGTCCTGAAGAATGACGGTAGGGCTGAAGACATCCGCCTCCTGCAGAGCGATCGTGGGATCGGAACAAAATTTGAACTCGAGTCCGGGAATATCCGCAAGCATGCGCCGGATCGTCTCTCCCACAATCCGTTGGTCGTCCACCAGAAGCACCTTGATGTTGTGCTCGGTGAGTGAAATGGGAGCCGGCGTTGCTGTGTTCGACATGTGACCTCCAAGGCTGTGATCCAAACCAGATTGCTATGAGGACTACGGTCTGCCATCCTTCGATCGAATGGCATGTACCGCAGCAGGGGAAGTATGCGCTTTCTTGTTATCGCTGCGAACGGGTACTGACTGCGGCGGCGCAGGATGAAGGACCGCTTCGATGATGCGCGGACCAATCAAATCGAGCGGCATCACTTCACTCGCTCCGTTGATCTCCACCGCTGCCTTCGGCATTCCGTACACCACTGAAGTTGCTGCATCCTGCGCGATCGTAAGCGCGCCCGACTTGCGCAGCGCGAGCAGTCCTGCAGCCCCATCGCGGCCCATGCCTGTGAGCAGCACGCCAACGCGCGCCGCGCGATGCGGCCGCGCCAGGCTCATGAACAGCGCATCGATCGACGGCCGATGAATCGCGTCTTTCTTCGGAGTCGTATAGATCAGGCGGCCGTTGTCATACATAAGATTTTCGCTCGTGCCTGCAATCCACACGCCGGCGGGACGCAGCGTCTCTTCGTGCTGCGCAATACACACGGGAAGAGAACTGGAGTGCCGCAGCCACGCCGCCAGACCCGGCGTAAACTGCTCGTCCACATGCTGCACCACCAGCACTGCAGCCGGAAAATGCTGCGGCAGTTGCGAGAGAATCCGAGCCAGCGCCTGCGGTCCGCCGGTTGAGGCCCCGATCGCCACAATCGGAAGTCCAGAATTATCCGGAGTGGTAATCTTCTGTCGCGCATGACCGAAATTCCCGTCGTGGCCGTCCACCAGCCGCGACACCGTACGCAGCTTCTGGATGAGCGGCTCCGCGCCATCCAGGCTCTCTCCAACGCCAAGCACCGGCGTGTTCACGGCGTCCAGCGCGCCGTACCCCATCGCCTCGAACACCATGTCGCGATTGCCGACCGTCGTCGCCGTCACCACCAGAATCACGCACGGCGTCGTCAGCATCACGCGCCGCGTCGTCTCCGCGCCATCGATCCCCGGCATGATCAGGTCCATCAGAATGATGTCGGGCTTCAATTGCGCGCACAGGCGCAGCGCCTCCTCGCCGGAGTAGGCAATCCACGCCAGTGTAAAATCCGGCAAACCCGCGAGAATGCGCCGCAGGATCTCCGCCGCCATCTTCGAGTCGTTCACGATAGCTACCTTCATGCGCGATCTCCTGCAGCCGGGGGCGCGGCCTCGCCCACCAGGTCCACCACCGCCTGCAGAAAGCTGCCGTTGTCGAACGAGCCCTTCGTCAGGTAGAAGTCCGCGCCCGCATCCAGTCCGCGCTGCCGATCCTCGGCGCGATCCTTGTACGACAAAATGATCACGGGAATGCGGCTCAGGCGCGGATTCGCACGCACCCGCGTCACCAGCTCGATCCCGTTCATCTGTGGCATATCCACATCGCTGATCAGCAAATCGTACTCATTCAAACGAAGCAGGTTCCACGCCTCCTGCCCGTTCTGTGCCGTACTCACGGTATACCCTGCGCGCACCAGCAGTCGGCGCTCCATCTCGCGGACCGTATGCGAATCGTCCACAACCAGAATCTGCGGCGCCGGCGAATCATCCCGCTCCTCCGTCGATGTCACCGCCGGCGTTCCCGCCGCAGTCTGGATCAGATCATCCACATCGAGAATCAGCAGCGGATATCCATTCTCGTCCAATGAGGCGGCACTTACGCCCGGAATCTTCCCCAGCCGCGGATCCAGCCGGCGCACTGACAGTTCCGCCTGATCCACCAGCCGTTCCACTGCAAAGGCGAAGCCGCCGGAAAGCAGCATCGGCACTGGTCCCCGCGGCAGAGGCTGGTCTGACAATCCCAGCAGCGATGCCAGCGGAACCACCGGATGCACGCGTCCGTTCCACGTCACCTGGGGCTTCTCGGCATCGCCCTCCGGCTCGTCCTGCATCACGTGATCGATGCGCACCAGCGGAACGCTGAACAGCTCACCCTCCGCCACTACGCGGATGACGCGAATCACCGAGCGCGTGACCGGCAGCCTGAGCCGGAACGTCGTTCCCGCTCCCTGAACGCTGCTGACCGTAACCGAGCCGCCTGCCTCCTGCACCATCGATTGCACAACATTCAATCCCACGCCGCGCCCCGACAGGTGCGACGCCACGTCGCGCGTGCTGAATCCCGGAAGAAAGAGAAACTCCAGCAATTCCGCTTCCGTCAGCCCCGCGACAGTATCTGCCGTAGCCAGATTGCGTTTGATTACGCGCTGCCGAATCTGCTCCGGATTGATCCCCCGCCCATCGTCGCGCACCGTGATCACCAGGCGTCCGTTCTCGTGGCCGGCATGAATGCGCAAGGTCGCCTCAGCCGGCTTTCCCACCGCCAGGCGATCCGCAGGCGGTTCAATCCCATGATCGATCGCGTTGGTCACAAGATGCGAAATCGGCGCCTCGAGCTTGTCGAGAATATCGCGGTCCACACGCGTGCTCTCACCGTAGAGTTCCAGCTTGACCGACTTGCCCAATTCCCGCGTGGTGTCGCGCACCAGGCGTGTAACGCCCGCGATGCCCTCGGAGAACGGCCGCAGCCTTCCGCCCAGCACCTCGCGATAAAGCCGCTCCGCGGTCAACTCGTTCGCGCGCAAACCAGCATCCAGATCCGCAATCTGCGTGGACATGACCGCGACCTGCCGTTCCAGTTCGTAGCGCGCCAATGTCCTCGCCCGCGCTGAGTCGCCGGAGTCCTCCAGCATCTGCAGCGCTCTGTCCATCACCCGGCCGCTGCGGCCAAGAACATCTCCCCAGCTTGCAAACTGCCGCGCGGCCACCAGCGTCTCCGCCGATAACGACAACAGATGATCGAATCGATCCGTGGTCAGGCGCACGGTCCGCTCTCGAACCGAACGCTCTTCCTTTCCCCCCTGCGCGAAGATGTCCCGCTCCTCAGGCTCGGGCTCCTGTGCCTTACGGGGAACTGGCGCAACCCGCTCCGCCCTGGCTGGCGGCTCCTGCTTTGCCGGCGTACTACTCGGCTCTGCGGCTGGCTCAGTCTCCTCAACCGCAGCCGCATTCGGCTGCGCTTCCGCAGGCGGCGTCTCCTGTTCCCGCAACGTTGCCGCGCATTGGTCCATGGCCGCGGCATTTGTTTCAAGCCAGGTCCCGATCACATATTCCTCAAGCGACTGCAACTGGGCCAGCCAGTCAGTCGCCGCGAGCATGCGGTCTACATCCCCTGAGTCAAGATCCTTCCCACCCTGCGCGGCAACAAAGCGATCTTCCATCGCATGAGTCAACCGCACAATGCCGTTAAGCCCTACGATTCTTGCCGCGCCCTTCAGCGAGTGCGAGGCACGCATCAGCGCTTCCAGCGCGGCTGCGCTCGCAGACCCAGCCTCCAGCTTCATCAGCTCGGCCTGAAGCACGCGCACCTGCTCCTCCGCTTCCATGCGGAAGAGATCGAAGAGCGACGAGTCTTCCAGTCCGCTGCTCATGCCTATGCCGTGGCCAGGGTGATCTGGCGAAACATGTTTGCGTTATCGAGCAGGTGAAACATCTTGCCCTGATCGTCAAAGCTGCCGCTCAGCCAATGCGAGGCCAGCGGCGCTTCTTCCTGCGAATAACTCTCCGGCATCGCACGAATCCCCAGCACCCGGTCGATCGGCACAGCCCACAGCCGTCCCGGGGCTTCGTCAAGAATCAGCATGCGCGCCGCGCCCGTCTCATGCCGCGCAACATCCAGCAGCCGCGCCAGCGAGCAGCACGGAATCACCTCGCCGCGAAACGCCACCAGCCCCAGCAGCACCGTGCCGCTGCGATGCGGAATGCGCGAGATATGCAGCACTGGAGACACCGCCGTGGCAATCTTTGTAGGCAACGCCAGCCGCAAGGGGCCCAGTTGAAACAGCACCACAGAACCGATCCGCCGCGCCGGCTTCGGCGGCTCCGCTGCCACCAGCGCCTGCAGCTCCTCGCGGTATCCAACCGGCAGGGGGCGATCAAACAGATTGCGGTGCACGTCGCGCATCACGCCTCCTCCCCGAGTGGCGTCAATGCGGCCAGCGCTTCCACGTCGCCGCGCACGCGAAGAATACGCGCCGACAGGGCGCGCCGCAACCGCGCGTTCGGATGCACCTGCCACAAGCACAGCAGCAACTCCAGTGCGGGCAGATATCCCGGAGCGAGATAAAGCGCCTGCCGGCAGCGCCGCTCTGCCTGTCGCAGGTTGCCCCGCTCCTTATACTCCATGGCGCGCTTGTAAAACCCGATCGCCGGTGACTCCGGCGCTACGTTGTCGGCAACGGGCGCCGCCGGTTGCACCCGCGCTACGCGAACGCTCGCCGCCGGAACATGCGCGCGTCGCGTCCCACTTCGAGCCGCTGCATGCGTCCGGTGCACAAAACCGAATCCCGCCGCCGGCTTCACCGGAACAAAGCGTGCGTTCACTTCAGCAATGCGATCCCCTGCTCCCACAATCAGCAGCCCGCCCGGAAGTAATGCCCTGCTGAGCGAGTCAGCCAACGCAGCCCGCGCCTCGGCATTCAGATAAATGAACAGGTTTCTGCAGAGGATCAGGTGATACCCCGCGTCCGTGTCCAGCGCGCCTTCCACCGCGAGGTTGCGGCGCTCGAAGCGAATCGTCCCGCGCAACTCCTCGTGAATGTGCCAGTGATGATCGCGCAGAACGCCGCAAGACCTCTGCAATTCAGCCGGCACGTGCTGCAGTGCCCCGTCCGCATAAACGCCGCGCGCGGCCGTCGCCAGAGCCGCCCGGGAAATATCGAATGCATCGATCCTGAAGTCTTCCGCGGCAATCCCCGCCAGCCGCAAAACCGCGGCCAGCGAATACGCTTCCTGCCCCGTGCTGCACGGCGCCGACAAGATCCGCAACGGACGCTGTGCGGCTGCCTGAGCCTTCACCGCCCAGTGCCGGATTTGCTCGAAAACCGCCGTGTCGCGAAAGAACCGCGTCTCCTGGATCACCAATGCATCAATCAGTTCGTCCAGTTCATCCTTGGACGACCTCAGCCGCTCCAGATACTCGTTCGCACTGTGCAGGTGCAGATGCCTGCAGCGCAACTCGATCGTCCACCGTATGCGGCTCATCTCCAGCGAATCGGGATCGATCCCCGCCGCGGTGGCCAGTCGCTCGACCACCTCGTGCAGAAGGCTGCTATCGATCTCGAGTCGCTTCTTCATCATCATTGAGCCGGGGGAACAGGAATGAAGTTGGTCAACATCTGCAGATACAAATCGAGATCGAGCGGTGTCACATCCTTATCGTCTGCTCCCGTAGTGTCCGTCACGCCGGGCGCAAGCAACCCGATATAAGGCACCGGCGAATCCGGCGCCGCTTCCACCACAATAATGCGGCTTCCGAACTCTTCCGGCGTCGCAGTCTCGCAGATCACGCGATTCAAATCGAACACCGGCGTCTGCTGCCCGTAAAAGCTGAACCATCCAAGAAGGTATTCGTCCGGCTCACCCGAAAGCGCTGCGAATCCCGCCACGCGAAACACGCGCTTCAGCGGAACCGAGTATGGCCCGCTTTGCAATCGAAGGCGGAGACTGGCAGGCATTGGATGATCCTCTGATCAGGCCTCAACCGCGGCGACCTTGAAGATATGTTCCTTGAGGATGCGTACCGCTTCATGCAGTTGCCGGCTCACTTCGTTCAGGTCGTTCACTGAGTCCGATGTCTGCCGCGCGGTCTCCGTGAGCTGCCACATCGCCTCGGAGATCTGTTTCGCTCCAACCGACTGGTTCTGCATTCCCTGTTGCACCGTCTCGTAGCGCGGCGCAATCGACTCCACGCCTTCGATGATCTCGCCGAACTGCCCCTGGATCGTCTCCGCCGCGCCAATGCCGCCCTGCACGGCTTCGGAGAACTGGCGCATCTCCGCCACGCCGCTGGCGACCGCCTCCTGCATCTCTTCCACAATCTGCTCAATGTCGAGCGTGGCAATCGCGCTCTGGTCCGCGAGCCGCCGAATCTCGCGCGCCACTACCGCAAATCCCGCGCCGGCTTCGCCCGCCTTCTCGGCCTCAATGGACGCATTCAGCGACAGCAGGTTGGTCTGGTCCGCAACCTTGGTAATCGCCGTCACCACCGCATTGATGCGAACCGCCTTGGTGCGAATGGTAGCCAGCCTGCCTGAAATCGATTCGCTTGCGGTCGACAGCGTCTGCATGGAAGTCTCCATGCCCTTGAGCCCCTGCCGTCCGTCGTGCGCCAGCCCCGCGGTTCGCTCGGCGGCCTCCGCAATGTCCACCATGGTGCGCAGCAGTTCCTGCGACGTGGCCGAAATCTCCTTCGCCGCCGACGCAATCTGATTGCTCGATGCCATCAGCGACGTCACATTCGACTGCTGATGCACGGCGCTCGAACTGATCTGCGTCGCGCTCGAAGTCAGACTGATGCTCAGATCGGCGACTGGACTCGTAATCCGCCTGCTGATGAAATACGCAAACACGCCGCCCAGCACCAGCGCGGCGAGTCCGCCCAGCGTGCTCTGGAACAGCAATTTGGTGAACTGTTCGCGCACCAGCGTCGATGCGCCTGCATAATCCTTCGAGTCTCCGATGACGACGATGACCCAGTCCCACGGCTTGAAGTAGGTATAGCGGATGATCGCCTCGGATCCATCCGAGTTGGCTACCTTCCACTGGCCCGAAGTTCCCTCCGCAAGGGTGGGAGCGCTGTCCAGCACCCGCTTCAACCACTTCGATTCCGTCAGGGACCCGATCCCCGTAGCCGGAATCACCACGGTGTCTTTGGTGTTCCCGCTATCGTGGCCGTAATACACGGCCACGGAACTGTGATCGCCGGTGCGCGCCTGCTCGCTGATCGAGTCGCGCAGAGCAGATATGCTCTCCAGCTTCACGCCAACGTAGAACATCCCGATCACGTCGCCCTTGGCGCTCATCAGCGGCTCATACGCCGTGATGTACCACGCGTTCACCACGTAGGAGCGGCCGCGGTAGGTGCGCCCGGAAAGAACCGTCCTTACAACCTCATTCGGCGAGCCGTCCCTCAGGACCGGTGGCATGTAGGTCCCTACCGCCCGCTCCCCGTTGCCTTTTTTCACCGTTGTCGCAATCCGCAACATGTCGCCGGCTTCGTCCACCCTCTGAAAGAGCGTCACGGTTTCGCCGGTTTGTTTCGTGATCTCGTCGATTACCGGAATCGTATGGTCGAAGCTCGGGTCCGGACGCAGCGGAGATCCCTCCAGAGACCACTGCGGCACATTGAATGTCTTTCGCTCGTTCGTGAACTGGTTCACCGCTTCCCACGTCACGCTGCCGCCGCGCATCTGCACTCCGCCTGCTTGCTTCAGCGCCGAGTCGCCCAGTTTCAGACTCGTATCCACCGAGTGCTGCACCAGGTCCTGCGAGAGCCTGCAGATGCTGAAGGTCTTCTCCGCAGTGCGGGCCAGGCGATCCTGCATGATGCCGATCACCTCGTCCGACACCGCCTTGCTCGCCCGGTTCTCGTTGATCAGCACCAGGACGGCGATCACCACCGTGGCAAGAAGCGCGGAAAGAGTTCCGAGAGCCGTAATCTGCTGACGAAGAGAGAGGTTCAATCTACGCATTACCCGGCGCTTCCATTCAGAGCGGTTTCCCTGTCGGGATAGATGTCGAGCAAACGCTGGAACCCTGAGATCTCAATCACCTCGAGGATTTGCTTTTGAGCCGCAAAGATCCCCGTGCGCCCTCCGCACTGGGATGTATGCTTGATGATCCTCAGAATCGATCGCAATCCCACGCTGCTGACATAGGTCATCGCGGAAGCATCGAGCAGAATGCGCGTGTGCTTCTCTTCCAGCAGCGAAGCGGTCTGTGCGTCGAATACTGGCGAACTCGTCGTATCGAGACGGCCGGAGATGCAAACCACGGGAATTCCCTGCAGGCGCACAATGGACGCAGGAACGGACGCAGGGGGAATGCTGTGCATACACGAAACGCTACTAGAAACAGCGTCTACATGTGTAGCAAAAAGTGCAGCTATGCCTGATCGCCCGTTACCACCCGTATGCCCCGCAACTCCAGGGAGTTACGAAAGCCGCTTGGTCAGCGTAAGACGGTTCATCCCGTCCCGCCGTTCATAGACCATCCCGTCCGAGAGGTTGCGCAACAGGTGAATGCCAAGTCCCCCGATCGACCGCTCCTCCGCCGGCACCGTCAAATCCGGCGTCTCCCGCGCCATGGGATCGAACTCGTGCCCGTCGTCCTCCACCGTCAGCGTCAGCGTCTGGTCCGCGACACTCAGCGTGATCACGATGGTATGTTCGCCCGCGTCGTCATACCCGTAGTGAATGCAGTTGGTGACGATCTCTTCAATGGCCAGGGGAACCAGGTACAAAGCCTTCGGGGACGGATCATAGGCCTCAAGCCACACCTCCGCCTTCTCCGTGGCGGGAGCGATCGCATCGCAACTGTTCTTCACCTCGATGGTTAAGCTTTCACCCACTCGTCAGGAACCCCGCGGTGATTTCCATGAGATTACAGGCACCTCACCCAGTGCGCAAGAGCCCACCCGCAATCCCCATCCTTTTCTACTCGCCTTTGCGTTTGTCTTTCTGCTCTGTCATTCCCCCAAGGAATCGCCATGCCCCATCCTGTCGCCTTTTTTCTGGCGACAGGGTGGGAAACCACGAACCCTTTCCCGATTGTTGCCTTTGCTTTTCTGCTCCGTCTTTCCCGAAGCGAATCTCCTGAGCGAAGCGAAGGATATGCTTTTTGACACCGCCCATCCCCCGTTACCAACGCCCGCCGCACCCGGCAAACACCCCTTGCCTTCCCCGCAACCCGGCATGTATCGTTCACAATCAGTCCCCAGTTAGATTCCGACTACTTCCCCGCGCTCTCTGATTACAGGATTCTCCCGATGATTGCAGTCCTGAAGAAAATTGCCTTGGGTCTGGCTCTGATCCTTGTATCAGCCGCCATACTTCTCTACTCTGACCTCCCTTCCCGCCGGGTCACCGCCGACGCGGCCTCCGCACATCAGCACCAGCTTCGAGTCGCCTTCGTCCAGCACGCCGCCATTCCCACCCTTGACGACGGAATCTCCGGCGCCATCGCGGCTCTCAAGGAGCGCGGCTACGCCGACGGCGGCCGCATCTCCGTCCGCGAATACAACGCCCAGGGCGACATCGGCACCGCCAACGCCATCGCCAAGGAAGTGACCAGCAGCAACTTCGACCTCATCTTTTCGGTCTCCACCATCAGCCTGCAGACCATCGCCAACGCCAACCGCTTCTCCACGCCACCGCGCACCCACGTCTTCTCCCTGGTCAGCGACCCCTACGCGGTCGGCGTCGGCGTCAGCCGCGAAAACCACCTCCAGCATCCTCCCTACATGACCGGCTACGGAAGCCTCGCCCCGGTCGAAGACGCCTTCAAGATGGCCCGCCAGCTCAATCCCGGCCTCAAGCGCGTCGGCCTCGTCTGGGATCCCTCTGAAGCCAACTCGGTCGTCACCACCACCATCGCGCGCGCCGTCTGCGCCAAATTGGGCATCACTCTCATTGAAGCCAACGCGGAAAACTCCACCGCCATCAGCGACGCCATCGGCTCCGTCATCACGCGACAGGCCGACGCCGTCTGGATCAGCCCCGATCTCGTCGCCGCCCACGGACTCGACCTCATCGTCAGCAAAGCGAGGACCGCCCGCATCCCGGTGTTCACCTCGGTTCCTCGCAAGCAACCCACCGGCGCGCTCTTCGAACTCGGCGCCAACTACTTCGCCATCGGCCACACCGCCGGATTGCTTGCCGCCGACGTCCTCGACGGAAAGAGCCCCGCCTCCGTTCCGGTTGAGAACTACATGCCCGTCACGCTCCAGGTAAACAAGCTCGCCCTCAAAAACCTCCGCGACAAATGGACCGTGCCCGATTCGGTCCTCGCCCAGGCCGACGTCATCGAGGACGAAACCGGCCGCCACACCAAGGCACCGCAACCAACCGTCGCGTCAGCGAACCACTAACCACTAGTCACTAACCACTAATCACTGTCCCCTGACCACTGGAGTACTTGATGCAGATCACCGAGCATCCCGGCGCAGAACTCGTTGAACTCCGCCTCACCGGGCGCATTGACGCCACCTGGGCCGAGCACCTCAGTTCCACCATCGAGAAAGCCGTCCGCGCCGGCGCCCATCGCGTCATCCTCAACTTCGCCGGCGTCGAATACATCAGCTCCCTCGGCATCCGCGTCCTGCTTGTCCAATACAAGCTGCTGAAATCGGTCAAGGGCAGCCTGGTCATCACCCACGCCACCGACTTCTGCCGCAACGTGCTCACCACCGTCGGCCTCACGGAGATCCTTAGCGATGACGATCCCGCCGCCGCACCCGAGCCTGTCGCGACTCCCAAGCAGCGTCGTGGCGGTGCGGACTACGAAGTCTACCCGCAGGCCGTCACCAAGCCGCTCACCTGCGCCCTGATCGGCGACCCCGCGCGCCTCACCTCCACCGGCTTCACAGCGGCCGATTGCCGCAACCTCACCTTCGCAACCGGCTCCTTCGGACTCGGCCTCGGCGCATTCGGCCAGGGCTACGACGACTGCGCCAACCGCTTTGGCGAATTCCTTGCCGCCGGAGGATGCGCCGTCGCCCTGCCCACCAGCGACCCGCACGCGCTGCCCGATTACGTAGTCGAAGAAGGCACCCTCGTGCCCCAGGTCGAAACGCTCTACGCCCTCTCCGGCGCCGGCGATTTCTCCACCATGATCCGCTTCGATTCGGCATCCGACGGCCCCGGCAAGATCGGCCTCTCCGAACTCATCGATAGCCTCATCGACATCTCCAGCAGCCAGACCATCGCCTTCGTCATCCTCGCTGAAGCCGCCGGCATCGTCGGCGCAACACTCCGCAAATCTCCCGCCGGCCAGCCGCTCGTGCAGCAGCTTCCCGCCGTCCGAGAATGGCTCTCCTTCACCACCGAGCGCAGCAGCGAAAAAACCCTCTGCCTCCTCGTCGGCGTCGCCTCTCGCTCCACAGACGAAAACACGTCAAAGTTCCTTCGCCCCATGAAGACCGACTCCGCAATCTCCGCGCACATCCACGCCGCCGTCTTCCCCTATCGCCCCGTCCAGCGCGGTGAGCTGCCCTTTGGCAGCACGGTCGCCGATCTCCTCAACGCCTCCAGCCCCAGCGCCGTCCTGCACCTCATGGCCGACACCCGCCCCTTCGAAGGCGTAGGCGAAACCGACCTGGCCCGCGGCGCATGCTGGCTTGGTCCAGTCTCGCTTGGCCCGCTTCCCACCATCGCACCTCAAGGATGATTCCCTCATGACACTGCTGGTTGGCGCTCTCACTCTGGGACTGATCCTCGCCCTGCTCGCGCTCGGCGTCTATGTGAGCTTCCGCATCTTCAACATCCCCGACATGACGGCTGAAGGCTCCGTCACCCTCGGCGCATCCGTCGCCGCCGCGCTCATGGTCCATGGCTGGAACCCGATCCTCGCCACTGCCGCCGCGGCCCTCGCCGGAGGAGTAGCCGGAGCCATCACCGGCGTCCTCGCCACCAAGTGCCGCATCAATCCCCTGCTCAGCGGCATCCTCGTCATGACCGCCCTCTACAGCGTGAACCTCCACGTCATGGGCCGCAGCAACCTTCCCCTGCTCGAGGTCAAAACCCTCGCCTCCTCCGCCGAGCACATCGGAGAAAATCTCTTCGGTGGCCCCGGCGATCTCGACGTCTTCGGCTGGGCCGTCAGCACCCGCGATGCCTCCATGCTCCTGGGCTGCTTCCTCTTCATCGTTCTCGTCGGCGTCCTGCTCTACTTCTTCTTCCGTACCGACATGGGCACCGCCATGCGCGCCACCGGCGACAACCCCGCCATGATCTGCGCCCTCGGCGTCTCGGTCGACACCTCCACCATCTTCGGCCTCGCCATGTCGAATGCCATGATCGCCCTCTGCGGCGCTCTCATCGCCCAATATCAAGGCTTCGCTGACGTCCAGATGGGCATCGGCATGGTCGTCCTCGGCATCGCCAGCGTCATCATCGGCGAAGCCCTGGTAGGCTCCCGCGCCGTCGGCCTCCTCATCATTGGAACGGTCATGGGCTCGGTGCTCTTCCGCCTGCTCGTCGCCATCGCTCTCCGCTGGGGACTCAGCCCCAACGACCTCAAGCTCATCACCGCGGTCTTTGTCTTCGCCGCGCTCGTCGTCCCCGACCTCGGCCGCCGCTACAAGGACCGCCGCGAACGCTCACGCCAGATCAACTCCGCAAAGACGGTCGATGCCTATGCTGCAGATTAGTAAGATCACCAAGACCTTCAATCCCGGCACGCCCAATGAAGTCCGCGCCCTGCGCAACGTCTCCCTCACGCTGCCCACCGGCACGTTCCTCATCGTCATCGGCACCAACGGCTCCGGCAAGTCCACGCTGCTCAACGCCGTTGCTGGAACGTTCTACGTCGACACCGGCACCATCTCCATCGCCGGCCAGAACATCACCTCCTGGCCTGAGCACCGCCGCGCCAAATTCATCGGCCGCGTCTTTCAGGACCCCTTCCGCGGCACCGCCCCCACCATGTCCATCGCCGAAAATCTGGTCCTCGCCTCGCGCCGCGGCAAACCCCGAGGGCTCGGCCTCGCCGTCCACCGCAAAGTCCGCGACGACCTCCGCGCCCGCATCCGCCCCCTCAACATGGGCCTTGAAGACCGCCTCGAAAACCCCATCGGCTCCCTCTCCGGCGGACAGCGCCAGGCCCTCACTCTGCTCATGGCCTCGTGGCTCAAACCCGAGCTGCTCCTGCTCGACGAGCACACCGCCGCCCTCGACCCCAAGACCGCCGACCAGGTCATCCGCCTCACCCACGACATCATCGAACGCGACAAGCTCACCACCCTCATGGTCACGCACTCCATGCAGCAGGCCTGCAATCTCGGCGACCGCATCGTCATGATGCACAAAGGCCGCGTCCTGCACGACCTGCAAGACAGCGAGCGCGCACGCGTCCGCCCCGAAGATCTCCTCAGCCGTTTCGAAGACGTCCGCCGCCGCGAGCAACTCGACGGCTCCGTCGCCGAAATGCTCACCGCCAGCTACGTCTAATGCCTTTGCTTTTCTGTCTGTCATCCTTGGCGAAGCCGAGGATCTGCTGTTCGGAACCTGTTAGCAGCACCACGAACCTGGGTGCCCCATCCTCGCCGCGTCTTTGTTTTTGCGGCTAGGGTGGGAACCCACGAACCCCAACCAGCCCCTGCTGGTTCCACCACCATCCTGGGTGCCCCAGGTCTCGATTCTGAGACCTGGGAACCACAACGCTCGTCCACCCGATCACTAACCACTAGTCACTACCCACTGCTCTCCGGAGGCCCAGAAATGTCCCGCATCACTCGCCGCAGCATGATCATTCAATCCGCAGCCGGTGCCCTCGCTCTTGCCGGATGCAAACATATGCCCACGGGCGGCGCTTCCGGCGCAGCCGGCAACGGCACCAAGAAGCTGGGCCTCGTCTATTTCGCCCCTGAAGAAGCCGGCGTCAACTGCATGAACGGCATCTGGGACGGCCTCAAGGAGCAGGGCTTCGAGAAGGACAAGAACCTCACCGTCCTCACCTCCCACGCCAATGCCGAAATCTCGCAGATCCCCATGCTGATCCAGAACTACGTCTCGCAGGGCGTCGACCTCATCATGACCATGACCACGCCGGTGCTCACCGCTGCCTGCAGCGCGGCGAAAAATTCCAAGGTCGTCTTCACCTACGTCTATGACCCCGTCGCCGCCGGCGCCGGCTCCAGCTTCACCAGCCACCTGCCCAACGTCACCGGCGTCGGCTCCTTCCCACCCGTCGAAGACACAGTCAAGCTCATCAAGAGACTCATCCCCGGCGTCAAATCCGTCGGCACCGTCTACAACAACGCCGAGGCCAATTCCGTAAAGGTGATCTCTGTCGGCCGCGAAGTCTTCAAGAAGGCCGGAATCAAGCTCGAAGAAGTCACCGCCAACAACACCAGCGAAGTCTTCCAGGCCGCGCAGGTCGCCTGCTATCGCAACGTGCAGGCCCTCTGGGTCACCGGCGACAACACCGCCCTGCAGAGCTTCGACGCCATCGTCAAAGCCACCAAGAACGCGCACATGCCGCTCATCATCAACGACCCCGAATTCACCGCCCGCGGCGCCCTGGCCTGTGTCGGACTCGGCTGGTATCCCCCGGGCAAGGCCGGCGGCATCCTCGCCGCCCGCGTCCTCAAAGGCGAAAGCCCCGCCAACATCCCCTTCCAGGAAGTCGCCGAGCAGAAGCTGGTCCTCAACAAGCAGATCGCCGCCGACCTCAAGATCACCTTCCCCGACGACATCCTCAAAGCCGCGCAAGCGTGAAGAACGAGTGAATAGTGGGTAGTGAGCAACCTCTCACTACCCACTACCCACTACTCACTACTTTCAACTCACATGCACAATCGGCCGACGCCCAATCTCCGGCACGGCCTTCCGCAGCACCTCATGCGTCAGCGGCGCCACATCCCCCTCGCCCAGGAAGATGAACCGGAACACATTCGCCACCGGGCTCCCTTCTTTCCATGTGAAGTAGATATGCGGCACGTGCCCCGTCCTCTTCTCCACGTCGATCAGAAACGCCGCAATCGAGTTCGCCACAATCGGGCTTCGCGCGGTCAGAATGCAGTGGTGATCCACGCGCTCGCCACGCACCGTCAAGCGCTCTGAAAACTCCGACGCGTCCGTCCTCTCCACCTGCAGAAAGACAATCTTCGTGTGCGCCGGAAGCTCGTGCACCTTGTGGATCTGCTTATCCAGGGGATCCAGATCCGCCGCCGTCCCCGCCTTTGGCTTCCGCGGAATGATCCGCACCGGCTCTTTCCCCGCTGAGCGGATAATGTCTTCCGCCATCGCATCCAGCTCAACGCCTGTAATGCGCAGCTCCGTGGACCGCATCGCACGCGACACAAACGACACCGTCAGAATCGTAGCGATGAACATCAGCGAGATCTTCAGTCCCTCCGGCCGCTCCCAGATGTTCATCAGCGTCGTGTACACAAACACCAGCGCCACCGCCAGGTACATCCACTTCGCGCGCGTATGCCACACCGCAATCGTCACCGCGCACGCCGCCGACGTAATCAGCACTAGCACGCCCGTCGCATACGCCCCGCCTTGCGCATCCACATTCGCGTGGAACGCCCACGTCACCAGGAACGCCACGCCCATGAACACCAGCACCAGCGGCCGCGACGCCCTCGCCCACTCCGGCGCCATCCCGAACCGCGGCAGATACCGCGGAATCAGGTTCAGCAGTCCCGCCATCGCCGACGCGCCCGCAAACGCCAGAATCAGAATCGTGCTGATGTCGTACACCGATCCAAACACGTTCCCCAGGTACGAGTGCGCCAGATAAGCAAGCGCGCGCCCGTTCGCCTGCCCACCGTCCGCAAACTCCTTCGCCGGAATCAGCACCGTCGTCACGAAACTGGTCGCGATCAGGAACACGCTCATGATCAAGGCAGCCGTCGCCAGCAGCTTCTGCGTATTGCGAATCCGCTCCTCCAGCGTCTCGCCCTTGATCAGCGGCATCACCGCCACGCCCGTCTCAAACCCTGACAGCCCCAGCGCCAGCCGCGGAAACAGCAGCAGGCACACACCCGCCACGCCCCACCAGTTGGGATGGTGCGCCCACAATGCACTCTGCCAGATCCTCACCACGTGCGGATGCCGCAACACCTCCACCACCGCCCGCACCGTCACCACCGCGTTCAGCACTAGGTAACTCGCAACCAGCCACACCGCAATCCCAATCGCCTCTTTGAAGCCCTTGAGAAACACCACACCCAACGCCGTCAGCAGCAGCAGCGTCACCAGCATCTGCCCCGTCAGCCAGCTCGGCGCAAATGGATTGTGCACAAAGTGTGCCGCCGCATCTGCCGCGCTCAGTGTCATCGTGATGATGAAATCCGTGGTCGCGAATCCCAGTAGCACCAGCACAAAAATCTTGCCGCCCCACTCCGGAAACAGCCGTTCCAGCATGGCAATCGATCCCTGCCCGTTGGGGCTCGCCCTGGCCACGCGCCGATACAGCGGCAGCGCCGCAAACAGCGTCACCAGCACCAGCACCAGCGTCGCCATGGGCGACAAAACCCCCGCCGCCAGAAACGCAATGCCCGGCTGATAACCCAGCGTGGAGAAATAATCCACGCCGGTCAGACACATCACGCGCCACCATGCATGCTCCGGCTCTGCCTTGCCGTGTATGCCCTTGGGAACCTTCAGATCGGCCAGCAGCCAGTCAGCCAACTTCGGCAACGTCATCAGGTCGGTCACCCATTCCCTAAAGAAAGATCCTGAGAAACAACCAGTTAGATGCAATCTCTCACCCGGTATTCCGCGCCCGCAAGGCGTGGAGACCTCGCGGCCCGTTTTGTGTAAACAAACCGTAAGGATTTCCGAATTTAGGGAATGAACCCGAAAAGATGCTAAAGTGAATAAACTTTACTCTCCACCGAGGAGACCCATGGCCGGCGATATTCAACTCACGTGCAGCGACTGCGGACAGGATTT